>Ga0070761_10000396_pt1 | contig 28709 bp, 28 predicted proteins | sample HubBroMetageREF1_FD_66724 | JGI IMG/M metagenome (GOLD analysis project Ga0070761, IMG submission 66724) | Reference soil microbial communities from the Hubbard Brook experimental Forest, New Hampshire, USA - Hubbard Brook CCASE Soil... | ecosystem: Environmental > Terrestrial > Soil >... | reverse complement strand
TTGCGCTCTGTGGGTTGGTCGTTGCCGAAGCGCCCGCCGTAATTGAGACTGCGCTTGGCGATTTCAATCTGCTGATCCACCGCGCCGCCGCCATTGCCGCTGTAATCCTCGTTTGCCATGTTCGTTTCTCCTTTATAGAAACCGTCTGCAAAACGTCACCGTCGCCCTAATCGACCGGGCCCACGGCCAATGCTGCCAGCATTTGGTACAAATACCCACCCCCGTTGTCCACGTCTACGCTCGCAGCCAGTTGCGCGCGCAAACGCTCTTTCGCTGGCTCGCGGCCACGACTGCGCAGCAGAGCAAGCGCCTCCATATACCATTCAAGAGCGGGCAGGTCCGACTGGATCACGGGCTTGCCATTGCCGTCGAAAGTGGTGTAGCCGCGTGGTATCGAATCTTCGAGTTCTGCGATCCGGCTTTCGATGTTGCGTGCCATATTTCACCCTTTATTCGCCCTTCGGTAAAACGGGCGTAAAACGCTAATCCAAAAGCAACAGATTTTCCTTGTACAATCAATCACCTACGGGATCACACCTTGCGGTCCTTAACCGTAGGGTCGGGGGCTATTGCACCCTGGCCCTCGCCGATTCCACCGATTCATGGCGCTCTTCCAGCGCCTTCAGCCGAGAATCCAGGTCCACGGTCTCCAGCACCACGCGCGCGGTCCCAATGCCGTAGAAAATGCAAGTCGCCACTTTCGTGTCGAGTCTTTGAGCGCGCACCTCTACCAGCGTTTGCATCGCCAGCCGCGACAAGTCCTCGGCATTTTGCGGCGTGGACATCGGCTCCAAGTTCTGCGGGTTGAATATCGCCCGTCGCCTTCCGCCGCGTTCGCCCAGCTTGGAGGCGACGCCCTCGGTGTGCAGCGGACAGTACTTGGTTCCACGCATCGGAGCCGCTTTACACCGTTGCCCGGTGCGGGCCGTAGCGATGCAGGCCGTTAAACGGCGGGCCCGGCCTTCGGCCTTAATGGTGCGGCGCGCGGCGGCAGATGAGCGCGGCCTAGGCATACATAGCCTTCCGACACCCCAAACCGTTATTAGCCCTACCGTACCTAATAAACCTACCTACCCTCGGGCTATAAAGGCTTTTAGGTATTCCATGCCTATGCATGCCTAGGTTCCTCACGCGTCCACCTCCACGCGATACCTCATCTTGTTCGCGTTATTTTCTCCATCACTGACGAGGCGTTTGCCGTCGATGGACTGTCCCAAAATGCGCCTCACCTTCCAATGGGCCAGCATCGGGTTCCAGACTCCCTTTTCGCAAAGCAGGCTATGCACCAGTTCAGCTGTAGAGCCGAGTGTTTTCGCCATCTGCGGAATGTCGTGCAGAGTGAAAGGTTCGCCGTGCGGCGAGATGCGGTAGAAACCTTCCATCAGCGCGCTCTCATCGTGGCGCTGCGGATTGTTTTCCTTCACGCGCGCCCGCGTCAGCATCGGATCGCCGAAACCGAGATGCACCAGCAGCCCACGCACTGCACGATTCCATTCGCGGTAGCTACCCGCCTCGGGCGCTGCCTCGCCGTAGTCCTGCGCTGGGCATCCGGCTTGTACCCAATAGCGCAATGCCGTGAGGCCAGCCACGGCTAACTCAGGGAACATCTCGTGCGCGCGTTCTACCGGGTTGAATGTAAATTTGCGATCTTCGGGAGCGTCACACCCTGGGTTCAAATCCACTTGCAACCAGCGCCGCTCCATATCTCCAAAGATGGCCAGATGGTTCCCGTTAGCCATCACCACGGTGTGATTTTCTACCGGGATGCTGGCTGTCTGTCCCAGCGGTCGTACCTGAAACGCAGTGCTACTAGGCAGCGTGAGCATGGTGTTTAGCGTGGTGCTGCGCAGCATTTGATCAACGTTGTCGATTAGAACCACTCGGTCGCCTGCTATGAGCGGAACTGGAATGTGTTTATCGAATTCTTTTTGGTTGACGTAGCCCAACGTGAACGGATCACTTCCCGTGGTCAGTATGGCTTGCGCCCGGTTGAGGTCTGTTTTGCCGCTGCCCGGCCGGAAGGATGTTGTACCTTGTCCCATTACGGTAGGTAGCAGATTGCGCCCTAGGATGCTGAGGATCGTACTGAGCACCACGGCATAGCTGGGCGTCTTATCCCAAGCCTCGCCCGCCACGGGTACGAAATTGTATTGCGAAAAAATTTCGGCGAATTTGTCCAGAGACGCTCGTGCCTCTTCCTTGTCAGGCCGTTCGGGTGGGGAGGGAAACTTGAACTGCTCATCCAGCCAGATGCCTGTAGGTGCGTGGTAGCCGGGTTTGTCTATCAGGCTGCCGTCGTCTAGGAGGAAAGGAACGCTGCGAATAGCCTTCAGCGGTAGCCACGGCAGCCCGTAGGCGTCGCGCGCCCTGTCCAGTATTTGCGCGCACCACTTGGACGGAACGTTAGCAGCCTGCTTTTTGCCGTGCCGATCCTTCTTAAAGACCAGCCCCGCTCCATTCAAAGCTCGTTCCAGTCCCAGCTGCGTGACCGGAGAAATAAACGTATTTCCAAGGGCTCGACGGTACGGATCGTCCTCGGTGTACACCTTGGTCTCTTCGCACACTCGTACCAGGCGCGTCTTTTGTTGGAACATTCGTTGCGTCGGGTCCAGCGCAAGCGCTTGCTCCAAAGGCTTAAGCAAATCCGTAGTTACGACTGTGTTGATGTGGAACTGCGCATTTATTGCTGTCGCTTCCTCCGATTTCGGGGACAGCCATTCGCACACTACTTTGACGATCTTCGGGCCTTTGTCGCCCAACAATTCTTCCAGCCGGGGTGCAGCCGTGTATGGCGCGTCCTTCGCCTTCAATTCATAGGTGCGCTTCGTGTGGCGTTGAGCTTCCTTGGGCTTTACTCCCATCGCCGCAACGAATGCTGTCGTATCTTCCTCGGTTAAGCCTAGATCGGCCAGTAGGCCAATCAGCGCCATGCGCGGTTCGTGCCCGCCAGGCCAATGTCGCGTGAGAAGTGCTACGGCGGCCAATCGTGCCACAGCAGTCTGCAGCGTGGTTATGTCCACCAGCGCGGGAAATTCCGGCTCGGTTGTAAAGCTGAAGATTTCTCCGCTCTTGTGCAGGCTGGGTGGTATGCGCGCAAAGTAACCCACATGCCCATTGTTTGCGGTGCCCTTCAATTCGACCAGAGTTTCGTGCCCCGCATCGCCCTTTTTCCAGAACGGGTCTTTGTAGGCCGTGGTGGGCGCACATTGCTCTGCGCTGTAGGTGTAATGGCTGGCTGGGTTGCTCTTCCTGCCGAAAATAAATTTCGTTGTGGGTAGGAACTGCTCGGCTAGCCGCCGCGTCTCGGGCCAGTCCAGGTCTACGTCCATAAGACCGGGACGCTCGCCGCAAGGTGCCCCCAGCAACACGCCTACTCCGCCAGCGCGGGTGTCAAAATATTGATCAATATTTTTCTTCGTGATGCGGTGCTCCGGCAGGTTCCAGCCCGTGGATGTGGGTCTTACGGTGCCGACTAGCAGCGGCACGGGGTACACGGAGAAATGCGCGATGTATTCCAAGGCAATGGCTCGCCAGCCTTCGGCTGCTACAGCGTGTCCGTTGCCGTTCGTCTTCCCTCGTGGCGCGGAGTTCGCCGTCGCGGTTGTAGCGATTCGGGTCAAACGGTTAACTCCGCTTTGGCAAGAGTATGTTTGTGGTCCTCGCGATACAGAAGGCCGTCCAGCCCGCTCAACCCGGCGGACAGCCGGTCGGCTACCGACCGAACATCGGAGTCATAGAACTGCGCTTTTGTGTGCGCCAAATTCGCGTCCAACAGGTGTCGGCCCAACCGCGAAAGGCTCTCGCGCACAGCTTGGGCTTCGGACTTCAGCGCCTCGAAATCGGTGAGACTAAAACGAGTCCGTCCTCTCATGAGCAGCGCTTCCTCCGCACCTTAGTGGTTGCCTCGGGACCACACCTGTTGACGCGAGATTCTATAAACTTCTGTACGTCCGACAGGCGGTAGCGCACGCGCCCGCCAATCTTGATGAAGTCGAGCGGATAGCGTTTGGTGCATCGCCAGACTTCCAGCGTGCCTTTGCTCATGCCGAGCAACGTGGCGGTTTCTTGCGGAGTGAGTAGCGGTTCTGTCAACTGTGGCATTTAAGGTTTACCGCCTTTCAATAAGTAAGCGTAAAGCGGCGAGGGCACGGGTTAAAAGCCCCGAAAAGCGAGGATTTAGGGGCTCGCAGGGATTGTGGTTTCCATGACATGGTTGTGCCTGCAGGCACTTGAAAAGGAGAAAACCAAATGGCGTCCACCAACACACCAATCCAGACATTAACGTTCGAAGAGGCGTTCGAAGCTGAAGTGCGCCCCGCGATCCACCGCGTGGAAGAAAAAACCGGCGATGAATTCTTTTACTGGTACCAGCCAATACAAGGAGAGTTGGTGTCCGAATTCACCGACATAAGGTGGGCCGCCGTGCAGATGCTGATGTACTGGGCAAGAGATTCGGAAACGGATTTCGAAACTTGTGCGCGGGAATTTATGAAGGATTTTCAGGCGGAGATGCGGCGTCTCCTTGGAAAAGAGAGCTGGCCCCTCGAAGAAAACAAGAAAGGACTGGTGGTGTAGTCATGCCAGGAACGACAGTTGGCACTCAACTCCCCAAACCCAGGAAAACTCTGCTCGCAGCCGAGGTCCACATTTGGGAGCAGGACGGTGTATACACATCGAAAGTCCGTCCGCTGCAACCCGGCGCGCTGGAAGAAGACGCACCGGCTCAAGAACTGCGGGAATTCGTGGAGAATCTCGCCAAGAGACTCAACGAAGGAAGAATGTAAGTTAGGCAATTCCTCGGCCTGCAGGCTTCCCGGCTTGCGGGCCGTTTTTACCAGCGCGTTGCTTTTTGAGGCGGCTGGATGCCGGGTAAAACGCCGTGTGAGTATGACGATAGTACGCCTTGCGTAATACGTTTCCCGCACCAGAACCATCCTCGCCCCGATCTTCCGCCAGTTGATCACACGCCTCAGCGATGCTGGGAGTTCCCTTGCTACCGTCGCGCCTGAGGACGACTCGCCCGCTGATAAACATGTCTTCCACCGCTTCGAATACATCCCAGTCGGCGAGAATCTGCGCGCGGCGTGTGTCCGCGCGGGCCAGGCGGCCCCGGCTCTTGGGCTCCGGGCGCAATAAAAGATGCACGTACTCTTGCAGTGCGCGGCACCGCTTTGCCGGGTCGGGGATCGCAGCCAGGACCGCTATCCACTTGTCCATCTCCTCCTCGCTGGTACCCGGTTTGCGCAGCGGCTTTCCTGTAATCCGTATGCTTGTCATCGCCGTTTCCTTCCTGCGGTCAGCATCGCACGAACCGCGCCGCCAATACTCTCGCGCACGGGATCAAGTTGAAGTTGAGAATAAATCTGCGTCGCTCCACTCCCCGCCGTGTGGCCGAGGCTCTTGCCGATTATCAAAAGGCTGGTGCCCTGCGCGGCCTGCCAGCTACCCAGCGTCCGGCGAAGATCGTGCAGCCGCACGTCCGGAATCTTGGCGCGTTTGCGCAACGTATGCCAAGCCTTTTTTGGATCCTCAAGGTGCCCACTTTTGCTCGTCGCCGACGGAAACACCCAAGCACTCTTCTCGTTACCTAGACGTTTGCTCTCGGCCACCGCACGCCGCTTGCGGTCGGCGAGCACGCGCAAAGCAGGGGGAATAAGCGGGACGTTGTATGGCTCATCACCTTTGGGGTCTGGTATGGCCCAAAACTGTTCCCCGGTCGCCGTTGTGCAAACTTCTTCCCAGCGCATGCGACTAATATCGCTGCGCCGCGCTCCCGTGAACAAAGCCAAATTTACAAAGTCGCGCAGATCGTCGCTGGTGTCCGGGCTATTGAGCTGCTTAAACAGGCCGGGCAATTCCTTCGGTTCGAGGAAACGCTTGCGCTTCGGCTCCTTGAAAATCCCGATACCGGCTGCCGGATTCGGTCCTGCGAAAATATTTTTCTCGATAGCCCAGTTGATCGCCGCTTTTAGGCTTTGCAACGTGCGATTGGCGGCGAATACACCGCGCCGCGTCTTGAGGCTTTCGTGCACCTTCGTCACGTCCTCTCTGCGCAGTTGGTTTAGCGGCAGCCCGGCCCAAGACGCAAGATGGCGGCCCACTGCGCGGGCACCTTTCATCTCGCGCTCCGGGCGCTTGGCGTTCACGCCCAGGTGCTCGTTGATGTACCGATCGAACACCGTGCCGAACGTAAGGCCGTCGTCCTCGAAGGGGTCCTTCCCTGCCGCGAGTCGCGAGTTCATCTCCTCTGCCTTGCCGCGCGCAAGCTCCACTGTGAGGTCAGGAAAGCGGCCCAGCATACGCCAACGCGGATAGCGCCGGACTTTCCTATACCACGCGAAGGCTCGCTCTCCTGTGGGTTGTACGGTTAGCACGAGGCCGCGCACCTGCGTGTCGTGATACAAGGCGCGTGAGTTTTTGGGTGTCGGAAGACTTTCGATTTTGCGCTTCGTGAAGTTGATTTCCATTTTACCCCCGGTTTACCCTTAGCGGTAAAATGCGGTAAAATCCGCTAAATTCCGTTAAGGGTACCTAGGGTTAGTATAGCGCTAATAGCTATGATTTAAAAGGGTTTATTAGGTTTAGTTAAGGCGGGTTAAGGGGTAGACCCTACGGCTACGAACCAGTAGGTCGGGAGTTCGAATCTCTCAGGGCGCACCATTACCTCAACAGTTTGCAGTCAGGGTCGTTTCTTCTCGAAACCAACTGTCGTGGGGGATTGATCGTTCCCGTCCTTACGCGCAAAACCAATTCCAAGACATCAACCTCGTCGAGCGCGTTGGAGAATTACAAGGGCCAGCAGCGTGCCTATCAGAGCCGGAAGCGGGAGGATGAATACTATGAGCACGGCACAGACAAACTGTGTATTGAAACAGCTCGATCCTTGAGGGGGATGGCCACATCGCTGTGATACCACGATGCATATTATCAGCAGAAAATGTGGAGCAAGGAGGAGAAGACTGGCAATCCGTTTCCTGAGTCCCATTTTTCGCCAGGCCAGACAGGCGAGAAACATAGCCCCGCAGAACACCAGAACAATTACATAGGGCACGAGCAGCCAGATCCGTTGCATCCTCGCACTATAGGAAGGTTGCTATACATCCGCAAGGTTACCATCGCGGGAAAGTCTCCGTTCTCTTCCGAAGCGAACGGGAAACTGGGTCTGGTGGATCTTTCCCATCCGCTTGAGCTAATCGGATTTTTGGGGTTCCCTGGATTTAATTCGTGGTAAGCTGCCCGGCACCTCCCCTTGGTCCTCTGGACCAATAAGACTTTTGCGGCCTGTTGAGGAATGCTATGGGGATGAGATTCAAGGGGAAGAAGAATTTACTGCTGCTCGCCGCTCTCGGGGTGGTCTTTCTGAGCAGTCTTGGCAGCGCGGCCCAGATCTCGAGTTTTCAGCACGTGATTGTGATCGTGCAGGAGAACCGCACGCCTGACAATCTTTTTTATGAGCTGTGCAGGCCGCCTTACGGCAGCGCCAGTTCGTGCAGCACCACGCCGACGGGATCGCAATACGACATCCAGACCCGCAACTGGCTGGATAAAACTTCGTCCACCGGCATCACGCAGCCGGCCGCGGTTGCGCTGGCCAGCGCCTACGATCCTGATCATACCCACGCTTCGTTCCTCTCCACTTGCGATCTGAACGCGGCGGGAGCTTGCAAGATGGATGGAGCCGCGCTTGGGGGCTGCACGGGAACGTGCCCGGCCGACGCGCAATTCACCTACGTCCCAAATTCGAAGGGGATTCTCAACCCATACTTAGACCTGGCAACGCAGTACGGGTGGTCGAACTATATGTTTCAGACCAACCAAGGGCCAAGTTTTCCGGCGCACCAGTTTCTATTCGGGGGAACGTCGGCGCCCAGTGCGAGCGACGACGCGATTGGTACGTTCACCTCGGAGAATGTGTTTCCGGAAGTCGCCAGCACGGTGGCGGGATGTATTGCAGCGGCGACCACGACGGTGGAATTGATCACTCCGGCGGGGGAGAAGCAGAAGATCTATCCCTGCTTCGAGCATGAGACTCTTTCGGACCTGCTCTCTGCGGCGGGAATCAGTTGGAAGTACTACACGCCCGGTGCGAGTTCGATCTGGACTGCGCCGAACGCGATTGATCACATTTGCGAGCCCAGCAAACCGACGGGCGGAGTCTGTGAGGGGGCGGAATGGACGAGTGATGTGGTGCTCATTCCCAAGCAGGTGCTAACCGACATTGCCGACTGTAAGTTGCAGGGTGTGAGCTGGGTGATCCCGAGTGGAGGGAATTCCGATCATCCCAAGACCAACGACGGCGGCGGCCCGTCCTGGGTCGCGTCGATCGTGAATTCGATTGGCAACAACCCCAAGTGCGCGGACGGGGAGGTCTATTGGGATGATACGGCGATTCTGATTACATGGGACGACTGGGGAGGCTGGTACGACCACGAGCCTCCTACGTTTCTCGCGCAGCCGCAAGGTGATTACCAGTACGGGTTTCGAGTGCCGTTCATCGCAGTCTCTGCCTATACGGGGGCGGGCTATGTGAGCAACATTCGGGAGGACTTCGGCAGCATTCTGCGATTCATCGAACAGAATTTCGGGATCGAAGAGGGCGCGCTCGATTTTGCGGATGCGCGATCCACGACCGACCTGGCTGAGTTCTTCAATCTGACGCAAGTGCCCCGGGTCTTTGCGCCGATTCCGGCGCCGTTGGACGCGAACTTCTTTGTGAACGACACCAGGCCGCTGACCGATCCGGACGATTATTGAGGGATCACTACTGAGGGATCATTGACGTTGAGGGACGAGAGGCTGAGCCATCGGTTCCTGGTAGTGGCTCAATTTCAAAACTATTTTCGGCCCGATGTCATTCTGAGCGCGGCGACAAGCCGGGCGAGGGATCTTACGTCGGCCGATGCTGCTGATGCCGTGAATGGGAGTGCCCGCGCTTCATACGGTGCAGCCGCGCCTCGCATCTGTGCAACCGACGTTTGGGTTTCGTAAGGTCCCTCCGGAGCGCTTGGCGCGCTCCTGCAGGATGACATCGGTCGGTGAGTCCGTGAATACTCAACTTCAAAATTGAGCCACTGCCCGGTTCCCGAGTTTCTTTTTCCGCGCTTACTTTCGTGGTACGGTCGAAGCCTCGCTGACTCCATTCCGCTAAGCTTTCTGCTAATCTCCTCTCAGCCCTGTTGTTATCTGTCAAATCGCCGCCGGACTGCTCTCCGGGAGATCGAGCGCACGCGCCATGTCGAATGCAACTCAGCAGCAGGACGTATCTGTATTGTCGTCCGCCAAGAGCGGACTCGTGTACCTGACGACCAATGATTGGGCCCTGATCGCGGATAAAGCGATTCGTCGGCAGTTCAAAGCGGGCGAGACCATTGTGCAGCAGGGCAAACGGACCCATGGAGTGTATTTGCTGGTGAAGGGCGCGGCCTCGGTGCAGATCCCGTTGAAGGGGACGCTGGGGATCGGTCCGGGCGAGGCCTGCGGCGAGATTTCGTTTCTGGACGAATTGCCGGCAACGGCAAACGTAGTCGCCAAAGAAGACGTTTGGGCCTACTACCTCGACCGGCAGACCCTGCAGCAGATGTTTGAACTGTTTCCGCATCTGGGTTCCCGCTTCTACCAATCGCTGGCTGCCATTCTTTCGCGGCGATTGCGGGAACTAATTGGCACAGCGGTGCCGGCGCCGAAGGCAGCGTCGGCAGCGGCAGAGCCTTCTAAGGCAGAGTCCCCCAAGCCGGAGTCCGCCAGGAAAGTCCAGCCCGGGCAAGTTTAGTTGTGCATTTTGACGCTCGAAAACGAAAATCGCTAACCGCAAAGGACACGAAGGAGCACGAAGGACTTCAGTTCTTGTGGGTTCCTTCGTGTGACTTCGTGTCCGTCGTGGTCAAAAATCCTCAGAACCGCGCCACTACCCAGGTTTAGCTGCCTCCCGGCGGTTTACGGGCAAGAGTGTGCTAGCCTACACAGGTCCGATGCGGGGTGTAGAATGCCCGGCCGACGAACTGGCAGCAGCGGAATTTCTTGCTTGACCGATCCTCTTGGTTGATCCGTTTGGTTGATCCCGCCAATCTGCGACTGGCGCTGCTGTCGGCTGCGGTGCTCGGGTTCCGGCACGGGCTGGACTACGACCACATCGCGGCTATCACCGACATCAGCAGCGTGCAGTTGAAGGCGCGCGACGCCATGCGCTTCGGGCTGTTCTACGTGGCGGGCCACGCGACTACGGTGGCTGTGCTGGGGACGGCGGCGGTGGTGTTTCGCATCGCTCTGCCGGCGGCCAGCGACCGCTGGGCGGAACGGTTGGTGGGCCTTACTTTGCTGGTGCTGGGTCTTTACGTGCTCGGCACGTTCTTTCGTCCTTCATCTTCACGTTCAGGGCACAGCCACGCCCGGCCGCGCACGCGGATCACGCTGCTGGCGAATGGGGCATTGTGGATCTACTGGCGGCTGAGCCGGATTTTTGGCGGAACGAGAGTGGAAGCTCCGCAGGTGTTCAAGGACGGATACGGCACCAGTTCGACCTTTCTGGTGGGAGTGATTCATGGATTGGGAGCGGAAACGCCTACCCAGATTCTGCTCTTTCTGATGGCCGCCAATCTGGGCGGAACCGGTGCGGGGCTGTTGGGATTGCTGATGTTCATTGTGGGTTTGCTGCTGATGAATACGCTGATGTGCGGAGTGGCGGCGGGATTGTTCTCGGCGGACAAGGTGCTGGCGTGGCTATCTCCGGGAGGGTCGCAGAATCCGTTTTCGCGTACGCTCAGTACGGTGCTGACCGCGGTCAGCACGCATGCCTTGCAGGGTCTTACGCTGCTTACGTCGGCCTACAGCATCGTCGTGGGAACGATCTTCCTGCTGGGCTCGGCGGGCAAGCTGCCTTCTCTGACCGGCTGAGGGAGCGACCGCTGGGGCCCTCGGAACAAAACAGCGCTCTAAGTTTGCATGACTTTGCACTGAGGAAAATCTGACAGGGTGGTTTATGTCTGAGTAACGCTTTTATTGGCAATGTCTTACCTAACTTTGCGATCTGGTATTTCGGGTGCAAGCAGGGGTGGCTGGGATAGTGTGCCTGTGGTGTGCCTGCGAAAGCCGTGAGGTTTCCTAAATGAAGAACTTGCTATGGATCGTTTTGCTGGCCCTTGCACTGCCGACGTTGGCGTTTGCCATTAAGCCGGTGTACTTCAGGAACACTGGCGGGACTCTGTCGGGCACCAGTGCCGGATTGAGCCTGACCGGCTCAGAATTGGTTACCGTCACTGGTTTGGATGCTTTGCACGGTTTGGGCCTCGTGACCGGCGATTTAGGCAACATGTCCTTCTCCACCGGTGGGTTGACGTCCGGGAGTCTGCAGACGGGGGGGGCGTTCTCCGGCGGCGGAACTTTCACGATCAGCGGCAACGGCGTGGGCGGGATTCCTAAAGGCACAATCTTTACGGGAAGCTTCGTCGGTCCGGTGGCTTGGAGGATGATTACGCTCGCGAACGGAACCCACGCCTACTCGCTCTCAGGGTCACTGACGGGGACTTGGTACAACGGGGCCACGGGTTCCGGCGCGACTGTGCAGTTGACCATCAATACAGGAAAGAATTTGTTCGACGGCAGCGTGGAACTCTTCAGCGGCGACGTCAGCTTAAACGGCCCGACTCCTTAAGTCGGCCAGCCTCACACTCTCTGGTGCCGGGTTGATCGGCGTTGCCAGCATAGCCTGTGCTTATTTGAATCGAAACCCCCGCCCATGGCGGGGCTTTTTCTTGTCGCAGACGGTCCACGGCGCGTGCGCCGGGAACTGCACTCCGTTGCCTCCAGCGTTACTCCGGTAATCAGACCACGGGGATTAGCGTTGACCCGTCCGGCGTAGTCTCCTTACATTGCCAACAGGGGGTTGCAATGAAGGATATCCATGAGGTCCTGCGGCAAAAGCAGGCGAAATACGCCCAACTGGGCAAGCAGATCGAGATGCTCCAGCAGGCAGCGGAAAAGCTGCGCGAAGTAGCACCCTTGCTGGCTGAGAACGATGATGACGACAACGGAGTGTTGGCGGAAGTAGACGAGAACTCGCTGCTCGAAGGGGATGCGATGTCGGCCAAGGCCGGCGCCGGTTCCGGCAGTTCGGCTTCTTCCAAGGCACCACGACCCGCCGCACCGCGCTGGCCGTAGAGGCGCTGGCGTTTAGGATTCCGATAGCTCTATGACCCTTCACGCGCTACTGGTATCGACCGACGACTCCGCGGCTGACGTTCTAGCCAGAGTGCTGCCGGACTTTGGCATCGCCATGGACCGCTCCAGCGATCATGAAACCACGCTGGCGCGGATTCAGCAGCAAAGATTCGACGCCCTGATTGTCGATTTTGACAACCCGGAAATCTCGGAAGATGTGCTGCGCAAGGCACAGAAGCTGGGCACGAGCCCGTTAAGCATTGCCCTGGTGGCGGACACGGCGAAGGTGCGCGACATCCTGAGTGGCGGGGCGCATTTCGTGCTCTACAAACCGCTTTCCGAGGATGCCGCGAAGGCCGGCCTGCGCGCTGCTGCGGCGCTGTTGAGCCGGGAGCGCAGGCGAGCGATCCGAGTTCCGGTGCAGGCGCCGGTAGAGATCACGCTGCCCGACACGCGCAAAGTGGATGGCATTCTTCTGGATCTGTCAGAGACCGGCATGGATGTACTGACGGCAGAACAGCAGATTCCCGGAGCGCTGCTGTCGTTCCATTTCAAGTTGCCAAATGACGCTCTGGAAATCCAGGCCCACGGGCAAGTAGCGTGGGCGAATCCGAATGGGCAAACCGGAGTTCACTTTATCGACCTAGCCGAAGACTCATCGGCTGAACTCAAGGCTTGGCTGAAAGCTGCGGTGAACACAGCTGGTGCCGGCCCCGGTGAGGAAGTTCCCAACTGCAAGTTGACCGACCTGAGCCTGGGTGGGTGCTATGTGCAAACCGACGCGCCCTTTCCGGAGCGCGCTCTGGTTGACCTTTGCCTGAAGGCCCAGGATCTGGAAGTTCACACCGAGGGTATGGTCCGCGTGGCGCATCCGGGGCACGGCATGGGAGTGGAGTTCCCGTCGCGCACTCCCGAGCAGCGCGCCCAGGTAGAAGATTTGATCAAGTTTCTGCGCAGTTGTCCCGCGACCCTGCTGGAAATGAGTATTTCCCCCCGCGCCCTGGTGGCCGACCTCACCCAATTCGAACGGGCGAAGACGAAGGTGGAGAACTTCGGCGGCGACGACGAAGCGAGCGATGAGATGGAAGATCCGTTGCTCGAACTGTTGCGGCGTGGAACCACTTTGCAGCAGGACGAATTCCTCTCGGAGCTGCGGCATCAACGCAGTCCGCAAGAAACCTCGGTCTAAGTTTCCCGTAAGGTTCGGTTGCTGAATTTTCCGTCCTTCCTGACTACCCTCTAGCTTCTAACTTCTGGCTTTTCGTCCCGACCTTTATGGGTTTTCCTTCGTGGGACTTCGTGTCCTTCGTGGTAGAGGCTCCCTAGTTCACCTATACCCGAATAAAGCCTCCCGCGGCAGGTCATGGGCAGATGATTTTCGAGGAGAGATTTCGGGCGGGCGATGTGGCGGTCTAGAGTGCGCGGAAGCGGGAGGCTTTCGGCGGCCGTGGGCTACCGAAGAATCGAAGGACCCGGGCCCCGTCTTTGACACGGGCCCTTCAAATCTTCGTGGTCTGTTCCACCCCAATGCGAGTACGTTAGTTGAACACCGTTGCGGTATGGTTGCAGCCGTGTTAAATCTGGGTTAAATCTGACGCGATTTATTGGTTGGCATGGATCGAAATTGCGGGGAGAGGGGTGCGTCTGGGAAAGACCAGCACGGCTGAAGGTCCGTTGAGGGAACCATCTCGGCCCGACCGACCGGGAGATGATCGGCCGGCACTGCTGTGGTCGCCGCTGTTTGCGATCGGGGCTGCGGCTGTTGCCGCGGAGATTCCCTTCTTCTTTTTTGGTACGCCGTCGGGACACGATGTGGAGTTTCATTTGTACTCGTGGCTCGAAGTGCTCGCGCAGTGGAAGCAAGGGATTGCTTATCCGCGCTGGGCGGCGCTAGCGCACTTCGCCTACGGTGAGCCGCGGTTTGTGTTTTATCCACCGGCCTCGTGGACCCTGGGCGCGGGGCTGAGCGCGATCTTTCCCTGGACGCTCGCCTCCAGCATTTACATCTGGATCGCTCTAGTCGCATCCGGTGTGTCGATGTTCGCGCTGGCGCGGCGCTGGGCTGACCGAAGCTGGGCCGACCGAAAATTCTTCGACCGCAGCGACGCGACTTTCGCAGCTGTGCTTTATGCTGTCAATCCCTACCATCTGGTGATTATCTACTGGCGGAGCGCTTTCGCCGAGCTGCTGGCCAGTTGCCTGGTGCCGCTGCTGCTGCTGTTCGTGCTGAAGGCCACTGACGAAGATGAGAATCACGATGCCGATGAGCGTGGGGGCCAAAGTAAGTACGTCGGCGGGCGGGCGATTATGCCCCTGGCGCTGGTGCTGGCGGCGGCGTGGTTGACCAATGCTCCCGCGGCAATCATGATTCATTACTCGCTGGCACTGCTGGTGGTCTTCTTCGCGTGGCGGCGACGCTCGCTGCGGCTCTTGCTGACGGGGGCGTGTGCGGTGGTGCTGGGGGCGTGCCTGGCGGCGTTCTATTTGCTTCCGGCGATCTATGAGCAGCGCTGGGTTGATATTTTGCAGGCGGTTTCGGCGGGATCGCGTCCTGCGGACAGCTTTCTGTTCATTCATACGACGGATGCCGATCACGATGCATTCAACCATCTCGTTTCATGGGTGGCGGTTTTGGAACTGTTCGTGATTTTCGTCGCGGCGTGGGCGGCCCGGCAGTGGCGCGAGACACAACGCGACTTGTGGAATATTCTGCTGGGCTGGGCAATGTTTTGCGCGGTGCTGATGTTGCCAGTGAGCGCGCTGTTGTGGAAGGTTTTGCCGAAGATGGAGTTCATGCAGTTTCCCTGGCGCTGGCTGCTGTGCCTGAGCATGATTTTTTCCGTTTTCGTAGCGGCTGCTTTCACAGAGTCTGCTTTCAAGAGATCTGGGCCGTGGCCCTGGTTGTTGCGGAGCGCGGTTTGTGTAGTCTCGATCCTGATGATTGTCGCGGCGTGGGAGCGGGTTCAGCAGCCGTGGTGGGACAATGCCGGTGATCTCCGCGAGATGCAGGACAATATGAGCACGGGCGCGGGTTACGAAGGCGTAGAGGAATACACGCCGCTCGGAGCCTGCACGGCGGCGATCGATCCTGGTTTGATCGATAAGGACGCGCGCAAAGTCATTGTGGACGGGCCGGTGCATGACGCGATTCACGTGTATCGCTGGGATGCCGAGTCGAAGATGTTTACGGCGGAGATGTCTGCGCCGGGTCAGTTGGTGCTGCGACTGTTGCGTTATCCGGCGTGGAGAGTGGAAGTGAACGGGCGCGTAGCGGATACGAGCGCCCGGAAAGGGACGGGGCAGATGGTGGTTCCGGTCGCGCCAGGGATGAATCGCGTGGAGATCCGATTTGTACGAACTTGGGATCGGGCGCTGGGAGGTTGGATTTCGCTTATGGCGGTGATGGGCGCGGTTGTTTGGGGTTTACGTGTTCAAAAAGGAGCGACCCTCAGGGGATAAAGCCCACAATTAATATGGGCCTTATCGCTGCGCTGAAAGCGCTGCACCACCCAAAAACTCGGTTCGCGTGTACTTATCCGTATCTCATTCTTTTTGAATTGATCTGGTTCATCCCATGCGACGAATTCTGATCGCTACTTCGAATCCGGGGAAACTGCGAGACTTTGCCGGCGCGGCTGCTGGGCGCGGCATTGAAATCGGGAGCATCCCGGGCTTCGCTTCCCTGCCGGCTGTGGTCGAAGATGGACTGACCTTTGAAGCGAACGCGTGCAAGAAAGCAGAAGAATATAGCCGGTACGCGGCGGGAGAGATCGTGGTCGCCGACGACTCCGGGCTGGAAGTGGATGCGCTGCACGGGGCGCCGGGCGTGCATTCGGCACGATACGCAGCGGATCAGCCGCACCTGGCTAGCGAGAATACCGACGACGAGGCCAATAACGCGCGCGTGCTCCGGGAACTAAGGAAGGTTTCGCCAGAGATGCGCACGGGACGATTCGTGTGCGTGCTGGCCGCGGCGCGTGATGGGCAAACCCTGGCTACGTTTCGCGGGACGGCGGAAGGAGTGATTCTCGATGCGCCGCGCGGGACGGGCGGGTTCGGATATGATCCGCTGTTTTATTTTCCCGAGATTCAAAAAACATTTGCGGAGTTAAGCTCTGAAGAGAAGGCTCGTTACAGTCATCGGGGCGCGGCCTTTCGGCAGTTTCTGAAGTGGTGCGAGGGGTCAAGTGAGTTGGCGTGAACGGCAAAGTCAAAGGCGACGGACAGAGCCTGCCCTGAGCCCGTCGAAGGGAGTATCCGCCCCACACAAGCACCTTCCTTGACTTCACTTCTCTTCGCGCCCGATAATGTCAGGTTCTTTTCTCATTCTTGGACGAATCTGTGGAAGTTATTCTGTGGAACTCATAAGGAGCGTTTCGTGGCGTCAGCCAGTTCTTCTGCTCCCGGGATAAGACAGGGCGTCGCTCCGTTACGCGCTGGTCAGGGATACTCCTTCTTGTTGCGCCGGCTGCATTCCCTTTCGGGGATCGTCCCGGTGGGCGCATTTCTCTTTGAACACATTCTGATTTCGAACTCGACCGCCATTACCGGGCCGGACGCGTATGCCCGCCAGGTCAGCTTTCTAGCGAATCTGCCGCTGGTGTTTTTTCTAGAGCTGTTCGGGATCTGGCTGCCGATTTTGTTTCATGCGCTCTACGGTTTCTACATCTGGTATCGCGGAGACGGAAACACGACCGCGTATCCGTGGAGTGGCAACTGGATGTATACCGCGCAGCGCTGGACGGGCGGGATCGCGTTCGTCTACATCCTGTGGCACACGTACACGATGCGATTTACCGGAGTCGACCTGCACGACAATCCCATGGCCTCGTTCGCGAAGGTTCAGGGTGAGGTGATGCATCCGGCGCTGTTCTTGTTCTACGTGGTCGGTCTGGTGGCGGCCTCGTGGCACTTCGCGTATGGAATCTGGTTGTTCTCCGCGAAGTGGGGGATTGTATCCGGCGATAAAGCGCAGCAACGTCTGTTGCGCATCTGCTTGGTATTTTTTGTAGTGCTGTGCGGGGCGGGGCTTGCGAGTTTGTATTCCTTCCGCTCGCGTCCTGTGGCTGAGGATCAACCGAACATCACGATGCTTCGTTCGGATCAGGCCCACCTCGAGCACAAAGCGGCCGGGCAGACCGTGAGCTCGGGAAAGCCGGTGCAATAACATGGCGACTCCGAAAATAATTGTCGTGGGCGGCGGGCTCGCGGGGCTGGCCGCGGTTATCAAGATCGCGGAGATGGGCGCGAACGTTGACCTGTTTTCTATTGTGCCGGTAAAGCGCTCGCACTCGGTGTGTGCGCAGGGCGGGATCAACGCGGCTAAAAACCTTAAGGGCGAAGGCGATTCTACCTGGAAACATTTTGACGACACGGTGTATGGCGGAGATTTTCTCGGGAACCAGCCTCCGATTAAGAATATGTGCGAGGCCGCGCCGGGGATTATTGATCTGCTCGACCGCATGGGTGTGCCGTTCAACCGGACGCCGGAAGGGTTGCTCGACTTCCGCCGCTTTGGCGGGACTTTATATAACCGCACGGCGTTTGCGGGCGCGACCACCGGGCAGCAACTGCTCTACGCCTTGGACGAACAAGTACGGCGGTATGAATCCGAAGGCAAAGTTAAAAAGTACGAGCACTGGGAATTTCTTTCGGCAGTGCTCGATGGAAACCGCGTGTGCCGCGGCATTTGCGCCATGGATTTGCGGTCGATGGAAGTGCGGACATTTCCGGCCGATGCGATCATTATTGCGACCGGCGGCAACGGTGCCATTTTTGGCAAGTCGACGAATTCCGTGGTGTGCACGGGATCGGCGCAGTCGGCGCTTTATCAGCAGGGTGCCTATTACGCTAACGGCGAATTTATTCAGGTGCATCCCACCTGCATTCCGGGCGAAGACAAGCTGCGGCTGATGTCGGAATCGGCGCGCGGCGAGGGCGGTCGCGTTTGGGTGCCGAAGACGGCGGGCGACAAGCGCGATCCGAAGACGATTCCCGAGAAGGAGCGGTGGTATTTTCTCGAGGAGTGGTATCCGAAGTACGGCAACCTGGTTCCGCGCGACATTGCTACGCGGGCGATTTTTAAAGTTGTGTTCGAGTACAACCTCGGCATTGATGGCAAGCCGATGGTTTACCTCGACCTGACCCACATTGACCGCAAACTTCTGGATAAGAAGCTGGAAGGCATTCTTGAGATTTACGAGAAGTTTGTAGGCGACGATCCGCGCGACACGCCGATGAAGATTTTTCCCGGGATGCATTACACCATGGGCGGGCTGTGGGTGGATTTCAATCAGCAGACGAATATTCCGGGCGTGTTTGCGGCGGGCGAGTGCGAATATCAATATCACGGGGCGAATCGACTGGGGGCGAATTCTCTGGTGTCGTGCATTTACGGCGGCGGGATTGCCGGCCCGAACGCGGTGAAGTATGCACGCGGATTGCAGGCGCTGGGGGATGGGAATGGATGCTTTGATGCGGAGAAGAAGCGGCAGGAAGAGAGTAATTCCCTACTGATGAATAATCAGGGGACGGAGAATCCGGTGAAGTTGTGGCGGGAAATGGGCGAGCTGATGACGAAAGATTGCACGGTCATCCGATACAACAAGACGCTGCAGCAGACTGACGGTAAATTAGTGGACATGTTGCAACGCTTCCGCAATGTGAATCTGAGCGATAAGACGCAGTGGGCGAATACGACGGTCGTGTTTGCGCGGCAGCTTTACAACATGCTGCAGTTGGCGCGGGTGATCGCACAGGGCGCGGGGTTGCGCGATGAATCGCGCGGGGCGCATTACAAACCAGACTTCCCGGAGCGCGACGACAAGAACTGGCTGAAGACGACGAAGGCGTATTTCGCGCCCGATGCGGATGAGCCGAAGTTTGAGTTCGAGGCGGTGGATACGAGTCTGATTGTGCCGCGGCCGAGGAAGTACTGATGCGTGAAAGGTTTCAATTTCTGAATCTCTCTCATCCCGGGGCGCCCATGCCGACGGGGCCGAAAGTGAGGAGCCACGAGTCCGAGGACTCTGTATTCTTCACAATTCCTCTCGACCCTGGCGATACTGAGCAGAAAGCGGAGAGTCGAGATCGCGACCTGCGCGTCTGCATGAAGATCGTAGACGAACTACGGGCGGAAGGGCTCGATGCAACACCAGCGGCGCGTTTTAAACCCAGGAGTGCAGGAACACATATCCACGTTGCGGCGTTCGATTTGGTCTTGATGATTGCTACGAAGCGGCGCGTTTCCGCTCTAAATTGCTATGCAGCTACGTTCACTCAGCCGCACAACCCTTCGTACTATCAAACGACAGATTGGGTGCGTATCCGTGCGGCAATTGAAAGCGTATTGCGACGGAAACTGAATGCCAATTCTCTGGTCTGGACGACCGTGGATCAATTAGAAGATCGAGAGATAGCCGACGATCCTGCATCGTCGGCCTCGTGGGTTAAGTGCTAAAGGCTAAGAGCTAATGGCTAATAATAAATCTGTCATCATCAAGATCAAGCGGCAAGCCACTCCTACCTCTAAGGCTTACTGGGAGGAGTTTTCCCTTCCCTACCGGCCGAACATGAATGTGATTTCGGCGCTGATGGATATTGCTGCCGACCCTGCCACGCGCGACGGCAAGGCGACCACGCCTATAACTTACGACTCGAATTGTCTCGAGGAAGTGTGCGGGTCGTGCGCCATGCTGATTAACGGGCGGGCACGGATGGCTTGCTCCGCACTGATTGACCATCTCGAGCAGCCGATTCGGCTGGAGCCGTTTTCCAAGTTCCCTGTCGTCCGCGACCTGGCGGTTGATCGCAATGTGATCTTTGAGAATCTCAAGGCGGTGAAGGCCTGGGTGCCGATCGACGGGACTTACGATCTCGGCGCCGGGCCGCGCATGTCGGCCGAGGAGCAGGAAATCGCGTATCCGATTTCGCGATGTATTTCGTGCTGCTGCTGCATGGAGGCTTGCCCGCAGTTTAATGAAGGCACCGGGTTCGTGGGCGCGGCTACCATCGCCCAGGTGCGACTGTTCAATACACATCCTACCGGCAAGGCGCTGGAGCGGGAGCGGCTGGCGGCCCTGATGGGCGATGGCGGCATTCAGGAATGTGGCTATGCCCAGAACTGCGTCGAGGTTTGCCCCAAGGATATTCCGCTGACCAAGTCCATCTCCGAGGTGGGCGGGCAAGTAATGAAACAGGCGCTGGGTGACCTTTTGCGGCGCTGATTTTTGTCAAAGTGCAGTGAAACCACCAACCCCGCATTTCCTAATCGTCATCTCATGACGCCAAGTCGTGCTTCGCTGCGCACATAGCTGGCAGCTGTGGGGACCTCGGAATGGCCCGTCATTTGCGGCTAAGACAAGTGTGAAGCGCGCTTCGCGGCGGGATAGTAACCACCTGGAAGTGGCGTTTTGGGTACGCAGGTAACGGTCCGGCAGCAGTCTTGGGTTGGACCACTTGACAGCATGGCTTAGAATGGCCGCTACTCACACGGAACAGTTGGTGAGGGCGCAAGGGCGGGGCCGAAGAGCCTGCTCCATTTAGGAATCCATTTTTTGAAACACTTCGTCAAAATCGAATTCGCGGCCGCCTTGCTGCTGGCTCTGATCTGCGGCGGACTGTCCGGCACGGCGTTCGCCGTTCGGCGCGCGACCGTGCAACGCACGCACCACCGGCACTTCCGGTGGCTGCTGTGGAATCCGATGTTCAAGCCGTCGCACGAATCGCTGATCATTCAGAACGCCGAGATCAATCGATTGGAATTGCCGCGCATTCAGGATGAAACCGAACTGGAAGCTTTGAAGGCAGATGGTTCCCTGCTGGAAATCCGCTCGGGGGAAACGCTGCGCTTCGATCCACGCCTCGATCCTTCGCGGCGATATTGCCGACCGTGGACGCTGGATTTTGTGAATGACGTCAGCCAGGCTTACTTCAACCGGTTTCATCAGCAGATTCAGGTGAACTCCGCGGTGCGAACGGTGAAGGTTCAGAAGAAGCTGCGGCGGCATAACCGCAATGCCGCTCCGGCGGACGGCGACACGGCCTCATCGCATCTGGCCGGCGTGACGGTCGATCTGCAACGGCGGGGCATGAGCAAAGACGAGATTCGCTGGATGGAGCATTACCTGTTTTACATGAAGGCGCTCGGCCTGGTGGAACCGGAAGAAGAACGGCACCAGTGGGTCTTCCATATTATGGTGAGCGGGCTCTACTCCGACTGGCGCGAGACGCAGGACATTATTCCCGTGGAGCATCCGGAGAACGCCCATCCCGAGAACGACAAGTCGGACAGCGACAAGCCGGAAATGCAAGTTGCGCTCGGCAGCGGGACCAAGTAGCAGGTTCCTCCCTTTACTCCTTCCCGGCGGTAAATCCGTTACGATTCTTGTGAAGGACGGACGGAGTGTCCGTCCTACATACTTCTATGCTTGTTCTGATGGCGGGACTTCCCGGCACTGGCAAGAGCACTCTCGCCCGCGAACTGGCTGTGCGCACCTCAGGCCGGGTGGTAAGCAAGGACGAAATCCGGCACGCGATCTTCCGTCCGGAGGAGATCGAATACTCGTCGCGGCAGGACGACTTTTGTTTGAAGATCATGCTGGAAACCGCGGGATATCTATTAGCGCAAAACCCGGGGCGCACTATTTTTCTGGATGGGCGTACGTTCTCGCGGCGCTATCAGATTGAGAATGTGATTGCCGTTGCTGATGCTCTGCACCAGCCTTGGCGCATCTTCGAGTGCGTCTGCTCGGACGAAACTGGGCTGCGCAGACTTGCGGGGGATGCGGAATCCGGCGCGCATCCCGCGGGCAATCGCGACTACAAGCTCTACCTCGACGTCAAGGCGCGCTTCGAAACCATTACACAGCCCAAAACCCTAATTGACACGGAGTTGCCGCTGGAGACTTGTGTACAGCGGGCGCTGGCCGCTCTCGGCTGACCGGTGGGTCTCAGACTTTGTCGTGCGAATGCTCTGCCTATACAATCGTGAACTGCCCGCCACTTTCTCCGTTCCGCGGGCCACAACCTATGATCAGCAGACGCTGCTATGTTCTTGTCGTGGTTCTTGTCTTTGTTCTTGGCTTGACCTCCTCCCTCGCCGCGGGCCAGTCCCCGGAAAAAACGTCCACCGCGGCCGACGTCGTGGTCAGCGCGCGGGCGCAGAAACTTCACGATTCCCTGCTGGTGGTCGACACCCACGCCGACACGCCGCAACGGTTTCTGGATGAAGGCTTCGATATCGGTTCAACCGATCCCAAGGACACTGGCCACATTAGCCTCGACAAGGCGCGCCGGGGAAATCTGGGCGCGGAGTTTTTTTCTATCTGGGTGGACCCGGACACCAACCGGGGACATTTCGCACTTCACACCTTCGATTTGATCGACTCGGTGTACGAGCAGGCGGCGCGGCATCCTGATCGGATGATGATGGCGTTCTCGCCCAACGACATTGACCGGGCACGCAAAGAACACAAGCTTGCCGCTTTGATGGGCATTGAGGGCGGACACTCGATCGAGAATGATATGCATCTGCTCCGCGATTACTACCGGCTGGGCGTTCGCTATATGACGCTGAGCTGGTCGAACACGAACGAGTGGGCCGATTCTTCTGGAGACATTGACGACGCCAAAGTGCAGCACCACAACGGGCTTACCGACTTCGGCAAGCAGGTGGTACTGGAGATGAACCGTCTAGGGATGATGGTGGATATTTCTCACGTAGCGGATAAGACGTTCTGGGATGCGATTGCGACCAGCAAGGCTCCGGTGATCGCGTCGCACTCGTCGGCACGGGCGCTGGTGGATGCTCCACGCAATATGACCGACGACATGCTGCGCGCCGTGACCACGAACGGCGGCGTGGTTCAGGTCAACTTCTATGACGGCTTTGTTGACGAAGATTATCGCAGGGCCATGATCGCGCAGGCGAAAGATCAGGCTGCTGCGGTGCAGCTGTATGTCGACCGGATGAAAGCGGAAGGCAAGACGGTCACCTACGTGGACGAGGATCGCATCGAGCGCGAGTGGGCAGCGAAGATTCCGCGGCCTCCGCTCAAGTCGCTGATCGATCACATCGATCACATCGCGAAGGTTGCGGGAATTGATCACGTGGGCCTGGGCTCCGACTTCGACGGCGTGAGCGGCGCAACGCCGCAGGGCATTGACTCGGCTGCCGATTTGCCGAAGATCACGCAGGCGTTGCTTGACCGCGGCTACAAGGAAGACGATATCCGAAAGATTCTTGGGGGAAATCTGATGAGGGTGTTTCGCGAAGTGGAAGGCTTGAGCCACGAGATGCAGGCGGCCGCGACCGCCGCTAAGTAGGCGGGCTCGGTCGATCTTCCCTGTTTGTCGTGAGAGCAATGACGGAAATTCTGGCGGCTGTCGTACCGTGCAACGTTCACTGCAACGTTGCGCACATTTCAGGACAACATTTCCAGTTAGCAAGGAGCATCAATGCACAGGACATTTGCGAGTTTCGTGATGATGTTGGCGGTTTCGTTCGTTTGGGCGCAGGCGAACTCGACCACGCCAGCTTCGACGAACCAAAGCGCGCCTGCAGCATCAAGTACAGCCGCTAAGCCGGCCGTGCATGCGGCCACGAAACCCACCGCGATCATCAAGACCACGGTCGGGGATCTGACTTGCACACTGTTTCCCGACAAGGCTCCGACTGGTGTGGCGAATTTTATTGGCTTGGCGACCGGGACCAAGGATTGGAAGAATCCGGTGAGCGGCGCCACCAAACACGGCGTGCCGCTCTACGATGGGACCATTTTCCATCGCGTGATTCCCGACTTCATGATTCAGGGCGGCGATCCCGCAGGCAACGGCACGGGCGACCCGGGATACAAATTCAAGAACGAGACATCCCCTGACTTACTGTTCGATCAACCGGGGCGGCTTGCCTATGCCAACGCTGGGCCGGGCACGAATGGCTCGCAGTTTTTTATCACCGAGGTGGCTACGCCACATTTGAACGGCGGCTACACTATCTTCGGGCAGTGCGACGCAGCGGCCGTGGCGCTGGTCAAGCAGATTGCTCACATGGCGAGAGATCCCTCGAACGACAAGCCGTTCCGTCCGGTAAAGATCATTCACATCAGCATTGTGCGTAGCACCGCTACCGCTGCCAGGCCTGCTGCTGGAACCGCAGTGAAGAAACCCGCAGCTGCGGCGCCTGCGAATCCGAATTAAATTCGGCGAAACCCTTCGTTCGATATCGTCCGCTTTGCAGCGGACGTTGAAATCAGACCGGGGATATAAAATGCTTTTCTTCATGCGCAAGCGTGGTTGCCTGTTGAGTATCGCGGTGCTGGGGACGGCGCTGGCCGCTTACGGGCAAATGCCGCGAACTTCGCCGACTCAGCCTTCGCAGGCAGTTCCGCAGTTGCCTGCGGATTCCTCGGAGAATCCTGATGTTCAGCAGGATGTTCCCTACGGCACCGTCGGCGGGCATCCATTGCTATTGGATGTCTACCAGCCGGCAGAGCATTCCGATTTACGTCCCGCTGTGCTGCTGATTCATGGCGGAGGCTGGACGAGTTTTGACAAATCGACCATGCGCAGACTGGGAACGTTTCTTGCGCAATCCGGATTTGTCGCGTTCTCGGTGGACTACCGGTTGTTCCACGACAGTGAGAATCTCTGGCCGGCGCAGCTTGACGACGTGCAGCGCGCGGTGCGCTGGATTCGCGCCAACGCCGCAAAATACCACGTCGATGCCGGGAATATCGGCGCCTTCGGGCACTCCGCAGGAGCGCAGTTGGCGGCTCTGCTGGGGATGGAGGAAACCCGCGACAATTCCGACGCAACCCTCGCAAAATATTCCAGCCGGGTGCAGGCCGTGGTTGACGTCAGCGGGCCGACCGACTTCACTGCCCATCATGATACGGATGACAACACTTTTTTCTCCAGCTTCTTCGGGGGAGACTATGCCCACGCGGCGAAAACCTGGGAAGACGCTTCGCCCGTATTTCATGTCGCCAAGAAAGTTGCGCCGTTTCTCATTGTGCATGGGACGAAGGATTCCGATGTGCCCATGGCGCAAGCTCAGGAACTCGCTGACAAACTGAAGCAGGCCGGAGCCTCGGTCAAATTTGTGACGGTGGAGGACGTGCATACTTTTCAGACGCCGGAAGCGAAACGACAGCTTGCGCTCGACACGCGAGACTTCTTCATGCAATATCTGAGCCGGTAGACACGGAGAATCTCGCTTTTTCCGTGTCCTGCTAAAATCAGGAGCGATCCACCATAAGGAGAATAATCGTCCATGAGCCGTCCCGCGGGCACTTACGCCATTTTTGAAACCTCGGAAGGAACTATCGTTTGCCGCCTCTTTGAAAAAGATGCGCCCAAAACTGTCGCCAACTTCGTTGAGCTTGCCGAAGGCAAGAAGGAATGGAAGCATCCTTCGACGGGAAAGAAATCGAAAGATCGCCTCTACGACGGAACGATTTTTCACCGCGTAATTCCCGACTTCATGGTTCAGGGCGGAGATCCGCAGGGTACGGGCACGGGTGGCCCAGGCTATCAATTCGAAGACGAAACCAAAGGTTCGCCGCACAAGTTCGACAAGCCGGGCAAACTCGCTATGGCCAACGCCGGGCCGAACACGAACGGATCGCAGTTCTTCATTACGACTGTGCCGACCACCTGGCTGACCGGCAAACACACAATCTTCGGCGAAGTTGTCGAGGGGCAGGACGTTGCGGTGAAGATCACTGGAGTTCCGCAGAATCGGCAGAACAAGCCGAACAAGGACGTGGTGCTGAAGAAAGTGACGATCGAGAAGGTGTAAGGCTCAATAATCGGTCGAGACGCTTCGCAGCCAGATGCGGATGTCGAGGGGCAGCCTCACCGGGAGGCTTCCCAATCTTCCCAGCTGCCGGTCGGGCCAACGATATCGCCTAGAATTTTGCCCGTTCCCACCATGCACCCAAGGCGGATTCCTGTCTGTCTCGGAGACGTGGGCGGGACGACTTCGGCAACTGGTTTGCCGAGGCGGGTAACTCGAACCCGCTTCCGCGTCTTGCGCACCTGTTCGAGAATTTCCAGGCACTCGGGTCTGAACTCGGAAATACCGATTTCTTTCATATTCCCGCTATACCACGGTCAACTCAGGCGTTAGTCTCATTCGTTTGATTGACTCGTCCAACGCGCCCACGTAGGATTCTCGTCCAGTGATCGGACAAACCATCTCGCACTACCGGACCATCGAGAAACTGGGCGGTGGCGGTATGGGCGTGGTCTATAAGGCGGAAGACCTTAAACTTCGCCGCTTCGTGGCGCTCAAATTTCTGCCCGACGAAGTCGCCAAGGATCCGCAGGCTCTGGCCCGCTTCCAGCGCGAGGCACAGGCGGCCTCCGCGCTGAACCATCCCAACATCTGCACCATTTACGAAATCGACGAATATGAGGGGCAGGCATTCATCGCCATGGAGTTTCTGGACGGCCTGACGCTCAAGCATGCCATCGGTTCGCGACCGATGGATAATGACACGCTGGTGAATCTGGCGATTGAAATTGCCGATGCGCTCGACGCCGCCCACGCGGAGGGCATTGTGCACCGCGACATCAAGCCAGCCAATATTTTCGTGACCAAGCGCGGTCACGCCAAGATTCTGGATTTTGGCCTGGCGAAAGTGGAGGCTGGTAAAGGCGCGCGGAAGACGCCCGCCCCCAACACCCAAGGCGACAACGCGCAGGACGATAATGCGCAGACCATGGACGAATCCCACCTCACCAGTCCCGGCACCATGTTGGGTACGGTGGCCTACATGTCGCCGGAACAGGTGCGTGGCCGCGAGCTCGACGCCCGCAGCGATCTGTTTTCTTTTGGCGCTGTGCTGTACGAGATGGCAACGGGTGATGCTCCCTTTCACGGCGAGAGCTCGGCGGTGATTTGCGAAGCCATCATGAATCGCGCGCCAATTCCGGCGGTGCGGCTGAATCACGATGTCCCGGCCAGGCTGGAAGACATCATCAACAAATCGCTGGAGAAAGACATCAACCTGCGTTACCAGCATGCCTCAGAGATGCGCAGCGACCTGCAGCGGCTGAAGCGGGATACGGACTCAGGGCGAAGCCACTTGTCGGTGGCCTCGGCTGGAACGGAGATGACGACTGGGCCAGCTGGTTCTGGGCAGCGCGGCGCGGTTGCGGAGAGCGCTGCTGCTGCGGTCGCCGCGCCGAAGCGTTCTTACGGAAAGATCGTCCTGGCAGCCGCCGCGGTCGCGGCGGTGGGATTGGCCATTGTTCTCTGGCAAACACGACGGCCAGCCGCGCCCGTAACGAGTTCTGCCAATCCTCGAACCGTGGCGGTTCTTCCCTTGCAAAACCTCGGAGCTGACAAGGATCTGGATTTTCTTCGCCTGGCTCTGGCCGACGAAATTGCCACCTCGCTCAGCTATGTTCGTGCGTTGTCCATCCGTCCATTTGCAACGACCAGCAAATACGACTCTCCCACTCTCGACCTGCAGGAAGCCGGTCACGCCATGCATGTGACCGACGTCGTTACCGGGCATTATCTGAAGGAAGGTTCGCAGCTGCAGATTACGCTGGAAGCGATTGACGTCGCGGACAATCGCACCGTGTGGCGCGACACCATGACTGTCGCCGCGCCGGACATGATTGCCCTGCGCGGGCAGATCACGGCCAAGGTTCGGCAGGGCCTGGTCCCCGCCCTCGGCGCGGGAACAGATTCCGCGGACGGCGCGACGCGGCCCAAGAATGAAGAGGCTTACGATCTTTATCTGCGCAGCATCGCGCTCCCGCATGATCCGCAGCCAAATAAAGATGCCATCGCCATGCTGGAGCGCGCGGTGGGGCTGGATCCCACCTATGCGCCAGCCTGGGATGCTCTCGGGCTTCGCTACCATTACGATGCCGCCTATTCAAACGGCGGTGCGCCAATGTTTCAGCGGGCTCTGGCTGCGTATGAAAGAGCGCTTGCGCTGGATCCCAACTTCATTAGCCCGGCGGCCCAGATGACGGGGCGAGAGGTGGAGAGAGGTGAGTTGCTGAAGGCCTACCTGGGCGCGAAAACTCTGGTGGACCGCCATCCCGAGAACGCCCTGGCTCACTTCGCTTTGTCTTATGTCCTGCGCTACGGTGGAGCTGTCGAGGAATCCGCACACGAATGCGACACCGCGCTGTCGCTCGATCCGGGAAATTATATGTTCCGCTCGTGTTCCTTTACTTTCGACCAACTGGGCAACTATCCGCGGGCTATGGAATTTCTTCAACTCGATTCCGGATCGGAATGGGCGTCAGACAATATGGTGCGGCATTTCGTTCGTGAGGGAAAACTGGCCCAAGCGCGGGAACTTGCCGAAAAATTCAGCAACCTGCAATGGGGCGCGCTGAGGATTGTCTGCACCGATAATCCGTCGTCGGAGAATGCGGTGAAACTCGCTCGGGAAGCCGCGGCTTCGATTATGGCCGATCCTGACCCCGAGGTGCATTACGTGGTAGCGCCCGATCTTCTCTTTTGCGGGCAGAAAGATCTGGCGCTGCAATTGCTCGAGAGTTCCATCGCCGGACACTTTTGCGCG
>Ga0070761_10000393_pt1 | contig 28799 bp, 24 predicted proteins | sample HubBroMetageREF1_FD_66724 | JGI IMG/M metagenome (GOLD analysis project Ga0070761, IMG submission 66724) | Reference soil microbial communities from the Hubbard Brook experimental Forest, New Hampshire, USA - Hubbard Brook CCASE Soil... | ecosystem: Environmental > Terrestrial > Soil >... | reverse complement strand
CCGCCTCCACCCGCCAGCGCGGAATTCGCGGCGTTCACGATGGCGTCCGCCGCCACGCGGGTGATGTCGCCGGCGGTCAGCTTCAGCGTTTTTCCGGTGCGCGCGATCCAGTGCATGTCGTGCAACCTCGTGGCTCCGCTGCTATTATCTTCCTATATGGCGTATGAGCCAGGCGATCGTCCCACGATCCTGAACAAACAATTCCTGCTGACCTTCGGTATCGGGCTGTTCGTGATCGTGCTCGGGGTGGCGGTCGTTTTCGTTCTCCAGCGCGGCGCGCATGTGGAGTTGAAGGGCGCCATCCTGAAGGTGCGGACCCTTGGCCAGGACGATAACAGTTCCCTGGCGGTGGTCGATTTCCGTTTCTCGAACCCGTCCGATGTTCCATTTGTCGTGCGTAGCGTGGATGTCACGGCCACCGGACCCGGTGGGGCGAGCTACGCCAGCACGCCGGTGTCCGAGGTGGACGCCAAGCGGATCTTCGAGTATTACCCGATTCTGGGCCAAAAGTACAATGCCTCGCTGATCACGCGCGACACGATTCCAGGGCGGCATCAGGAAGACCGCATGATCGTGGCGCGGTTCGAGATACCGGTCGCCACGCTGGACGCCCGCACCAACCTGAAAATCCGAATTGAGGACGTGGATGGCCCCGTATCCGAATTGGTTGAGAAATAGCCTGCTGGCGGGCTGGGCGCTGGCGCTGCCGGCGCTGGCTGTGCCAGACATCGCCGTTCCCGCCGGCGCCCCAATCCAAGTTCGCCTGAAGACCAAAATCGCCTCGAACACTTCCAAGCCGGACGACCCGGTGGAGACCATGGTCATCGCGCCAGTGACGGTGAATGGCGCGCTGGCCATACCCGCCGGCGTCACGCTGCGCGGCGTGGTCACAGGGGCCAGCACGGCCACCGATCCTACAGTGCGCGCGACGCTGGCGCTGGATTTGCGGGTGCTCGAAATGGGCGGCCAGCGCATCCCAGTACATACCCTGTTGACCGCCGTCGAGAATGCGCGCGAGAGCGTCAACGATAAAGGCGAAATCCAAGGCATACTCGCGAATGAAACGCTTTCTTCGCGCATGGATTCGGGCATCGCCAAAGTCACGGATAAGTATTCCGGTTTCGGCGGCTTTCTGAGCGCGGCGAAGCAAGCCGTGTTTAAAGAGACCGAGGGCGATATCAGCTACGATGCCGGCGTCGAAATGGACCTCAAGCTGACTGCCGCGCTGACGCTGACTGGCGCGCCGCCGCCCGGTCCCGATGCCAAGCTGCAACCGGTCGCCGATCCGAGAGCGTTGATCGGTCTGGCGAATCGGCAGCCGTTTCAGACCCGCGCGCAGAAGCCGCCCGAGCCCTCCGACATCACCACGCTGATGTTCATCGGCGGCCAGGAGCAGGTGCAGGGCGCGTTTGCCGACGCCGGCTGGAGCCAGGCATCCAAGCTGGGCGAGAAATCCAAATTGGAGACGTTGCGCGCGATCGCCGAGGACAGAGGATACAGCGAGGCGCCGGTTTCGATCCTGTACCTGGATGGACGTGCGCCGGAGATGGTCTTCGAGAAGGCCAATAACACCTTTTCGAAGCGCCATCACCTGCGCATCTGGCTGAGGCCCGATCGATACCAGGGGCAACCGGTGTGGGTCTGCGCCGCCACGCACGACACCGGCATCGATTTCTCAGCGAAGGACCGCACCTTCATCCACAAGATCGATTCGCAGATCGATATGGAGCGCTCGAAGGTGGTCAACGATCTGCTGCTGACCGGCAAGGTGCAATCGCTTTTGATGGTCGACCGTCCGAATGTGCCGCAGCACGGGCAAAATGCGACCGGTGACAATTTGAATACGGATGGCAAGATGGCGGTGGTTATTTTGAAGTGAGATGAGCCGGCGCACGGCGCTGTCCCACCCTTGGGCTAATCATTGCTACGATTGCGGCGCCCTTCGAGGCGGGTCCAGGAGGACTCGCGCAGGACTGGGGTCCTGCCCCACCATGCGTGCGCCACATCAATCCAGGCGGCGAATCCTGATGTTACGGAACCAGGCGTCGTCGCCGTGGTTTTGCAGCGAGATGGGGCAATCCTTGCGCGGCTGTTTGGTCAGGTCGACCGCCACCGGCGTTCCCGCGCCCCAACGCCGGGCCGCGCGCTCCGCCGCCAGCGCCGAATCCAGGTCGGTTTCCACCACTTTGAGACCGTTCAACCAATGCTCGACGTGGTTGCCTTTCACCACCAGGCGCGAGTCGTTGAATTCGCCCACCGGCCGCGTGACATCCTTCGACGGACCCACGATGTCGTACAGCGCGCCCGCCTGGTGGCTGATTCCCACGCGCGCATCGGAGTTGCGGGTATTGTCGAGGATCTGGTATTCAAACCCCACCACGTATTCTTGTCCGCGATCGGGCCGTGCGGCCAGCCGGTTCTGTATGAAGAAATTGACCGAATCCTCGAAACGCCCCTCGTGGCGCCCCAGGAAAACGCGGTCCTGGATGCGATATTTGACTCCGCTGTTGGCCCCGGGCGCCACCTTCCACTCCCACGCCAATTCGAAGTCGCGGAACACGTCCTTCGTGAATAAGTCTTCCGTGATGTGCGGGCCGCGATTGGCCTTCAGGCAGCCATCGTCGATCGACCAGGCGTCGCCGGGCGGAACTTTTTGGCGCGGATCGTCCCAGCCCGCCATGGTCTTGCCGTCGAAGAGATCGACCCAGCCGGATTGCGCGCGGCAGGGCATCGTCATAGCCGGCGCGGCGCACAAACAAAGCGCAAGTTTCATGCCCGAGAGTTTCATGCCGCCGCCCCTTTCTGCTTGGCGAAAATCTTGCCGAGGACTCTCATTGCCGTATCCACATCCCTCTCCGTGACGATATAGGGCGGCAGGAAGCGCAGCACCGTTTCGTGCGTGCAGTTGATCAGCAGGCCGTCCGCCATCGCGTCCAGCACCATTTGTTTGCCGGGGATCTCCATCTCGACGCCGATCATGAGGCCGAAACCGCGGACTTCCTTGACGAAGGAGTGCTTGCGCGCCAGTTCGTTCAGCATCAGGTGCAGATAGCCGCCCACCTGCTGAATGGAGGGCAACAACCCCTCCAAAATGTCGAAGAATTCGAGCGCCACGCGGCACGCCAGCGCGCTGCCGCCGAAGGTGGAGCCGTGCATGCCGGGCGCAATGGTAGCAGCGGCTTTCTCGTTGGCCACGATGGCTCCCAGTGGGAGGCCGCAGGCCAGCGGTTTAGCCGTCACCATGATATCCGGCAGCACTACAGGCTTGCTGCGCTGATAGGCGAAATACGTGCCGGGCCGGCCCACGCCGCATTGGATCTCGTCGAACACCAGCAAGGCGTTGTAGCGGTCGGCCAGCTCGCGCGCCTTCCGCGTGTACTCGGGCGAAATGGGATAGATGCCGCCTTCGCCCTGGATCATTTCCAGCACCATGCCGGCGGTAGATTCGCCGAAAGCCGCCTCCAACGCTTCTACGTTGTTGGCGGGCACGAATCGGACAGCCGGCGGCAGGGGCTCGAAATCATGGCGGTACTTGGCCTGGCCGGTGATGGAGAGCGCGCCTAGCGTGCGGCCGTGAAAGGAATTTTCGAGCGAGACGATTTCGTGCTTGGCGGTCCCGCTGTGGTTGCCGTGCGACCGGATCATCTTCAGCGCGCCCTCCATAGCCTCGGTGCCGCTGTTGGTAAAGAAGGTGCGCTGGAGGCCGCTGGTCTCGGCCAGCTTTTTGGCGAGCGGCCCCTGGTATTCGTTGTAGTAAAGATTCGACGAGTGGATCAGCAGCGCGGCCTGCTCGCGGATCACCTTGACGATGCGGGGATGGGCGTGCCCTAGCGCGTTGACGCCGATACCCGCGATGAAATCGAGATAGCGTGCGCCATTGACGTCGTAAACATGGCAGCCCTTTCCTTTGTGCACCACCAGCGGATAGCGGCTATAGTTTTGGAGCAGGTACTCGCGTTCCAGATCGATAACGGCGTCGGCGGCGAGGGAGGTCAAGGGGTCCGGAACGCTGGTCATTTATTCATGATACAGCGCGGCCGAGACCTGCGGGGGCCGGCTGAAAGCCGGTTGCGGGCAGAATTGCCCGCCCTACTTGTCTTTCTTCAAGATTTTCAAACCCGGCGGCAACGTGAACATACTGTCTTTAAAATCCTTATTGATTTCCACGGTCTCAGAATACATCTCGAAGATCTTCTCGCCGTTGCGTTCGCGCCGGATGGTGAACGGCCACATCACGCCGCCGCCCACGTCGCGATATTTATTAAAGATAGTCACCTCCTCGAGCTTCGTATTATCGATGGGATCTCTGCGGTAATAAAGCTGCCGCGTGGGGAGCTTGGTCATCTGGTCGAAAGATACGGTGACAGTGTCGTTGTTGGTGTCGGTAATATCGACAATTTCGACCGGGCGATTCTCGAAGAAGTCCGCGCCGCGCGAGTCGAAGGCCATCCCCGGCTCGCCGAGGCGCTGACGCAGGATATAGAAGATGTTGTGCAGGGTGGCCGTTTTGAACTGCTGGATCACCGTATCGGCCAACGGACGCGCTCCGCGGAACGTAAGCTCATAGCCCGTTCCATCCGTATACAAGATGACATCGTCCGGTTTCTTGCCGACGACATCCTCCAGTTTCCTGCCGCGCGCATCGCGCACGCGCACACCCAGGAATGCAGGCTCGGGTGGATCGGGCCGCGGCAGATAATTCGTGTATAATGCGGACATTCCCAGGCCTGACAGCTTTTCGTTATAGAAGCCGTAGATTCTCCCGGCTTCCACCCGGTTTTGCATATTGAGGAACGCCTGGCCACCCAAGGCTGCCAGAGCTTCGTCCACGACGCGCTTGCCCCTTTGCAGGCTGGTTTCGGCCCGCGCGCCACAGCCGGCCACGCTAGCCGCCAGCAGCACCACCCACAGTGTTCTCATGGCTTCTTGCCCAGAGCTTCGGGTTTCTTGCTCAGATCTTCCGATTTCAATCCAGTGTTTAGCTTCACGGATGTGACGACTACATCCGCATATTTTTTTCCGTTCTGGCTGATGGTCATGCGCTTGGGAAGTTTGATGCCGTCCACTTCTTCGAAGCTGTCATAGGTTTCGTCAATGGTGGACGTTTGACCGTTCAGCGTCGCGGAACCGTACTCCACCTTCGCCGGCATGCCGGTCTTGTCGTCGATAAAGAGCCGCACCGTACTACCCTGCCCGTCCGAAATCTCGAGCATGCCTTCGCCGGCCAACTTCACGGTGCGGCCCGGTAGGCGGTCGCTGAGCAGCATCGGGAAAAACAGCCGGAGAAGCTTATCCTGCACCGGCTTCAGTTGTGCGGGCGGCAGGGGCGCCTGACCTTGCGGACTCGACATCCAACCTGTCTTGCCATCCCCATAAATGGAAACGGTCCCGAAGGGCAACTCGGTGTCCTCGCGGAAATACGCGGGCGCCAGCCATCGGTCCATGCGCCGCATCGTGGCGCCGCCCGCCGAGGGGTCCACGTGAAGCTCCGCTATTTCCAGCAGATCCTTGACGGCAGCCAACTTCTCCGCGCCGCCGACGGCCTGCTGCGCGCGCTGCAGAAGTTGCCCGGCGTTGGCGGCGTTCCCGGCGGAGGAGTTGGGGGCGGTGTCCGTTTTGGATTCGGGCGGCCTTGGTTCGGGAATGGTTAAATCGATCGACGAAACCGGCAGGCCAAGCGTGGCGAGAGACTTCTGGAATTCATCCGTTTTGCCCACCGCCACGATAGTCAGATCTGCCGGACGCACGTGTTCCTGGGCCACGCGCAACACATCGGCCCGGGTGACTGCCTCCAATCCTCGCTGATAGCGGCCGATAAAGTCTTTCGGATAGCCGAAATACTCGTAGTTAAGCAAGCGGCTCAGGGTCTTGGTCTTGGTGTCGAAGGCGAACACCAGGCCGTTCAACGCCGATTGCCGCGCGGTTTCCAATTCATCCTGGGTTACCTCGCCCGAACGGATGCGCTCGACCTGCTCCTGGATGGCTTTTAGGGTATCGGCGGTGGAGGCGGATTTCGTGCTGCCGCCAATCTCGAATGTGCCCGGATGATCGTAGTTCGCGCCCCAGTCCGCCGATATTTCATAGGCCAGGCCGAGTTGCGTGCGCACGCGCTGCACCAGGCGGCTCTGGAAACCGCCGCCCAGGATATCGCCCATGACTACCAGCGCCGGAAAGTCCTTGTCGTTGAGTTGGCCGCCTAGATGGCCTTCAATGAAGAAGGTTTGCGTGACATCGTCTTTCCGGGCCAAGTAGATGCCGGGGTGCGCCTTCTCGCGAACGGGCGGGAAAGGCGGCACTTTTGGTTGTTCGTAGTTCCAACCGCCGAACAACTTGGTCAGTTTCGCTTGCATTTCGGCGGTGGAGAAATCGCCCCAGACGGCCATCAGCATGTTGGCCGGGAAGAAGTAACGCTTGTAGAAAGCGATCATGTCGGCGCGCGTGATGTGGTCGACCGTGGCATATTCGATCTGCCAGCCATAGGGCGTATTCTCGCCATAGACGATGTCGGCGAATTCCCGCTCCGCCACGCCGCGCGCATCGTCGTTGCGGCGGGCGATGCCGCTGCGCGTTTCCGACTTTGCCAGATCGATCTTCTCCTGGCGGAACTCGGGCCGCGTGAGCACGTCCTGGAAGATGCCTAATACCTCGTCGATATTCTCTTTCAGGGTCGAAAAGGAAACCGAGCCGCTGGATTCGCCGATATCGCTCTCGACCGAAGCTGCGATGTTTTCCAGTTCTTCATCAATCCGATCGCCGGTCTTTCCCGGCGTGCCGCCCGACCGCATCACGGTGCCCGTAATGCCCGCCAGGCCAACCTTGTCCGCCGGATCGAACAGGTTACCGGTACGGACGCGGACCGTTCCGCCGACTACCGGCAACTCGTGATCTTCGAGTAAGTAGAGCTTCATCCCGTTCGGGAGAGTGTAAGCCGCTACGTTGGGGATAGCTACCTTTTTCAGCGGCGGGAACTTCAGATCCCGGTAGGCGGCGGGAGTATTCGGGATGGTTGCCGGTGCGATGGTGGTTTGTGCCCAAGCGGCCGTAACGAGGGTCAGATAGACCACCACTGTGTTGCAAAAGTGTCTCATTGCGCACCTCCTGCCGCCTGCTTCGGCGCGATCAAGTAAGCCACTGTGCGCTTTTCGGGAACGAAACATTCCTTGGCCACGCGCTGGACGTCTTCGGCGCTAATCCGGTCCAACTCATCCAGCGAGGTGAACAGCTTCCGCCAGTCGCCATAGATCGCGTGGTATGCGGTCAACAAGCCGGCTAGCCCAGGATTGCTATCCAACCGCCGGATCAGACCTGCACGAGTCTTGGTCTTCACTCGCGCGAGTGTCACATCGTCCACTCTTTGCGACTTGAATTTCTCCAGCACGTCATAAAACGCCTTTTCATTTTCGGTGGTAGTGTGTCCCGCGGCGGGCGCCAGGAAAAACAAAAACAGATTCGGGTATTTGCCGCCTGGAAAGGTATCTTCCGCATCCGCCTCCATCGCGACCTGCCTGTCGCGCACTAATTCCTTGTAAAGCAGGCCGGTCCGCCCGCTGGAGAGGATACCGCTGATGACATCGAACACCGGGTCCTCCTTGCTGTACTGATCCGGACGCTTATAGCCCACCACGAGCAGCGGCTGGCTGGGCGATTCCACTTCCGCCTGTTTTGGGCCTTCCTGCGGAGGCTCCGCGGTGTGCAGCAGCGGCGGCAACGGCCCCGCCTGCATCGGGCCGAAATATTTCTCCGCCAGACGCCGTGCTTCGGCGGGGTCCACGTCGCCCACAATACCCAGTGTGATATTGCCCGGCACGTAATACTCATGGAAGAAGCGCCAGGCGTCGGCCCGCCGCAGGTGGGCTACATCGCTTGGCCAGCCGGTGCCCATGATACGGTAAGGGAAGGCTGAAAACGCCGTGGCAAGGAACGTTTGCAGCAGCTTGCCCTGCGGCTCGGACTCCACGCGCATGCGGTACTCCTCCATCACCACGTCGCGCTCCTTGTAAAACTCGCGGAAGACAGGCTGGATGAACCGCTGCGACTCCAGCAAGAACCATAACTCCAATCGGTTGGATGGCAGGCTGTAGAAATACTCGGTCGAGTCCCACTCCGTCTGGGCGTTCATGTTCTCGCCGCCATTTTGTTCGATGATGCGCGGGTAAAGATTCGGCTCGACAAACGTATTGGCTTTTTCTTCGGCGCCCTTAAGTTCGGCCTCCAGCGCAGCGACCTGGCGGGGGTCCGCTTTGACGCCCTTGTTGCGCTCGGCGTCGAGCCGGTCATAGACCGATTCCACCTGGTCGATGGCTTTCTTTTCCTCGGGCCAATTCTTGCTACCGATGCTCTCGGTGCCCTTGAACGCCATGTGCTCGAACATATGCGCGATGCCGGTGGCGCCCGACGGATCGTCGACAGACCCGGCGTTCACGTAGGTGTGGAACGATACCACGGGCGCCTCATGGCGCTCCACTACGATGAAGTGCAGGCCATTGGCGAGTGTAAACTCCGTGACTTTCTTCTCAAACTCATGCAGGTTCTGCGCCGCCACCAGCAGCGGCAGCAGAAAAATAGCCAAGCGATGTGCCCTCATGTCCTATCTATCGAAGTTAGCAGATTTGGTTATGCCTGGGGCAGACTGGCTCCCGTTGATGGACAGGCCAGGATGCCTGTCCTACTTCGGGTTCACTTGGATGGTCGCCATCATGCCGGCGTCTTCATGATCCAGCACATGGCAATGAAACACGAACGTGCCCGCTATTTGCGGCTCACGAAAATCCATGCGCAGCTTCACCGTCGGGTACGGGCCGGTCCCGCTCCAAGCGGGGACAATCACCGTGTCCCGCAAATCGGGAGTGGCGAATGGCACGCCGTTAACCGCCAGAAAGAGAAAGTGGATCTGGTGGATGTGAAAGGCGTGAGTTTCGCCGGTACGGTTCTCGACCGTCCAGTCCTCCACGGCGCCGACCGTGGTGGTGATGGCCGGCGGGTTGGACATGCTGAACACCTGCGGCTTCTGTCCGTCTACCGTGATGAAGAACTCAGTCGGACCGTTCGAGCCGTTGGTGGCCTCCGCGAAATAGATCTTCCGATTCGCGGTGACCGCCGCCGTGTCCAATCCCGCGAAACGCAGCGGCACAGGGGATGACGGGGGTGAAGCCGCGGGCAACGCCGGGGGCTCCTGCGCATCGGCACTGGTCGCGATGGAGGCCAACTCCTGCGGCGGATTCGGGTTGCCGATCGGCCCCGTGTTGAAACCTACGTGCTGAAAACTTGCCGTTTGATTCGCGGCCGGACCTTGCACAATGAACTCCGCCCGGCCCGCGGGAGGGATCCGGATGGTGGTGACTTGGGCGGTTTCGTTCACCGGGATGCCGTCCAATTCGATCACCTCCAAATTCTGAGGCGTGGTTCCGAACCAGATCTGCAGAGAGAGAAATCCCTGTGACGAGGCATTGGCTACGCGCCAAAACTCCTTCACGCCGGGCTTCATTTGGATGACGGGCGCCGGCGCAGATGGGTAGATCGCCGGCTCGTAGTTCAACGTCAGTTGATAAGGCCCGGCTATCCAGGAGTTAGGATTCGTAAACTGCTGCCGGATGACAAATACCCGCTCCGGAAGCCCGGCCACTTGTGGTTTCAGCTTCTCGATTCCGCCAATGATCAACGCTCCGGGAGCTCCGCCGTTGACTTGCAACGTGACCTCTCCATGCAGGTGCGGATGATACCAATACATGCCCGGAGCGTCGTTCAAGGGAATCTGAAACTTGTACTGGAAGGGCGCATCGGTGTTTTCGATGTCAGTCGTCAAGATCTCGTCCTCGTGGCACTTGGGCGGGATATTCAAGCCGTGGAAGTGGATGTTTGTGGAAGTGGCCACCATGGTCCCGCCACTGCAAGGATCGCCCGGCGTGGTTCGTCCGGCGATACCCGCCATCCCGGGCATCCCGGCGGTGGACATCGCGGTTTTGGGTCCGGGGGGCGGCACAGGCAAATAAGTCAACCGGTTGGTCAAATCCAAAACAAGCTGGTCGCCCGGATTGAGGCGTAACGTAGGCGCTTCCACGGGCCCCTGACTAGTCTGGTAGATGTAGCACTCATGCAGGTATCCGGCCGTATCGAAGGAACTGCGAAATGTGAAGCTGGCGCTCAGAACACCGTTCTGGCTGCCGACTTCCGGGGGATTGTTCACCACATCGCCCGGATTGGGGCGCGGCGGGCAACTGGGAGTCTGCGCGCCGGCGTTTCCCGCCCCCAGGCAACAGGCCAGAACCACTAATAGAGATCGATGTCTTGCTCTCATACTTCGATTTCTCCTATGGCGCCGCCGGATACACGGCAATCGAGAGCACCGCAGATCCTACCGCCCCCTCGACCGGCGAGTTAGCGGACTCCGCAAGCGTGCATGTAGTGCCATTCGGTGTGAAGTCAAGCAGGCCGAGATAAGATTTCCCGCCCGATCCAAACTCCGGGACATAGACCACGCCGCCGGCGAGCGTGGTAAGCTGTAACCCGATATCTCCGGCATAGGCGAACTTCGTGTAGAATCCCCTGAGGGTGTTCGAAGTGCATCCTGGATACACTTTGCCGGTCGTATGATCGAAGAAAGCCGCAGTCACCTGGCCGGAAGAATTGTTGCTGACGAGAAGCAATGTTTCATCCGGACTCAGGCGCACATTGCCGGAATTCCAGGTAGGCCCCAAGCTGTAAGCGGTCGTGGGGCTTAATTTGCCGGACGAAATCTCCGATACTTCCACGGTGGTGGTGCTCGAGGCGTCGCCAAAAATCGCGTAATGGCCGTCCCGCGTGATGGCCACGCCATTCGGGAGATGGTCGTCGCCGGAACCTGTTGAGTACTGCTGGTCGCCGTTGGAAACGGGCACGCCGCCGGAGATGTCGAAAGACTCAATGGATCCGTCCCCATACGTGACTACCATGATGTTGCCGCAAAGCGCCATGCCATCCACTGTGCCGCTATTCAACCCGGCGGCGAAAACGTCGCCCACGAAACTCAAGGTGCAACCCGCTTGCACCTGAAACGTTCCAATCGTTGTCGATGTGGTATAGCTCGCGTAAAGGTATTGGGCGTTGGCCGCCAGACCAATACCGTTGGTGGTCCCGGAGTCGCCGGCGGAGCCGAAAAAGGTTCCGGTGAGCGCATGCGTCATCGCATCGATGCCCGCGATGTCGCCATCCCACGCGTTGGACACATACACGCACGCATCAGCGCCATTGGGCATGGCGATGACTCGGGCAGCCGCAAAGAAGCCGCCACGGATGCCGCTGCCCCCGGTTTCTACGCTGGTCATCCCGCCCGGCGTTCCATCGGGGTTCACGGCATAGAACGTGGCCGTGCTCACAAATGGCGGCGCCTGGTCGTCGTTCGTGACGACGAAACTGCCCAAACTCGCGTCTCCGCCCAGCGCCGCGGCGCAAAACGCCACAGCAATCGAGGCCGTTCTCAACATGCCTTGCAGATTCAAAGTTCATCCCCCCTTCTATGGCGGCTTGTCAATCAGTATAGCCCGCCGCCCAACCCGTCGGCGGGCACGGCTTCGCGGATCATCGCGGATCTGTGCTACACTCCTCAAGAACATTATGCGAAAGCTTTATCCAATCCTAATCGTTTTCATGAGTCTGGCCCATGCTCAGACTTGGCAGCCGCTGGCGAATCAGCCGACCTTTGGCGCGAGCACAGCATTACTGCTTACCGACGGCACGGTGATGGTGCAGGCGCTTGCGTCGGGGACGGGGTCGCGGGCCTGGTGGCGGCTCACTCCCGACTCGAGCGGAGACTACGTGAATGGAACCTGGTCGGAGCTGGCGTCGTTGCCTGCCGGATACGGCCCTCTCTATTACGCTTCGGCAGTTCTTCCCAGTGGGCAGGTAGTGATCAACGGTGGGGAGTACAACTTAGGAGACAGCATCGTTGAAAGCAACAAGGGCGCCATCTACAATCCGGTAGCCAACAAATGGAGGATGCTGGCAGCCCCGTCTGGGTGGACGCAAATTGGCGACGGGCAGAGCGTGGTGCTGAGCAATGGGGATTACATGTTGGGGAACTGTTGCACCAGCGTGCAGGCGATCCTGGATGCATCCACATTGACATGGACCATCACGGGATCGGGCAAGGCGGACGCGAATTCGGAAGAGGGATGGACGTTGCTGCCGGATGGCAGCGTGCTGACGGTGGATGTGACCGACTCGCCTAACACGGAGCTATACAATCCGTCGTCGGGGACATGGAGCAGCGCGGGGAAGACGCCGGTGAACCTGTCGGCTTACTCGGAAATGGGTCCGGCGATTTTGCGGCCGGATGGGACCGTTTTTGCAACCGGGGCGAGCGGTAACACCGCGATCTATACACCGGGAACTGGGGGAGCCGTGGGAACTTGGACGGCGGGTCCGGTTTTTCCGGTGATCGACGGAAAGCAGATTGACATTGCCGATGGGCCGGGAGCGCTGCTGCCCAATGGCGACGTGCTGGTCGCCGCGAGTCCGGACGCATATAAAACCCCAATGTACTTCTATGAATTCGACGGGACCAATCTGAATTCCGTACCGGGTACGCCCAACGCGCCGACCGACTCGTCGTACTACGGTCGCATGCTGGTGCTGCCGACGGGACAGGTGCTTTTCACCGATGGCAGTGCGGATGTGGAAGTGTTTACCGGACCTGGGGCGCCGAACCCGGCTTGGGCGCCAGTGATTTCGTCCACGCCTAAGGCCGTAACTCCGGGGAAGACGTACAATATTTCCGGCGTGGGTTTTAATGGGTTGTCGCAGGGCGCCGCCTACGGCGACGATGCCCAGTCGGCCACGAACTATCCGCTGGTGCGCATCACGATTAGCGGAATCGTGTACTATTGCCGCACGTCGGACTTCAGCAGCATGGCGGTGGCGTCGCCGGCTACGGTTTCGGCGCACTTCGAGGTGCCGGCCGGCGTTCCGGTGGGCAGCGGTGAATTGGTAGTGGTGGCGAACGGCATCGCCTCGACGCCGGTGGCCGTTACGGTCAAATGACACTATCGCAAGAAAAAACCTTGAACAATAAGGGCTGCGGAAGGAATATTCCAGTAGCAAAGGCTAGACTGGCTCGCTGCATTACAAGAAGTACTTCAAAATGTGAACTTCACGCCGGCCTGAACCAGCCGGGGCGCCGCCGCGCTGACGGCCTGGCCGAACGTGGCGCTGCTGATATTGCCGTCGACGGCTTGCGGTCCAAAGAATTGCGCGTGGTTGAAGACGTTGAAGGCTTCGAGGCGAAACTGCAGGGATTTCGATTCGGTAAGGCGCAGGTTCTTAAGGATCGCCATATCGAAGTTCTGCATGCCGGGACCATGGAAATAGCGCCGCGAGGCGTCGCCGGGAGTGCCCAAGGCATTCTCGCTGAACAGACCGGTATTGAAATACGGCTGCCCGTTCCGGGGATTGCGATTCAGATTGAGGGAGCCGGCCGCGACATCCGGTTCATCGACGCCGTAGTTATTGATCCCGTTTGGCTCCGCGCCCAACAGAGAGTTATCGCCGTAGTTGATGAGGGTCACGGGGAGGCCGGTGCTGAAGCGCGCGATTCCGGAGAATTCCCATCCTTGAGTCCAGCGGTTTGTGCCACGTATTAAGCGTTGGAAGGGGACCTGGTAGTTGTAGCTCACTACAAAGTTCTGCATTATATCGAAAGCGGACAAAGCTCTGCTGAGCGAAGGATTCAGCGGGTTCACCTCTTCGCCCAGGTTCGAAGACTGATCCAGGGACTTGCTATAGGTGTAGGCGGTCAGTAACTGCAGTGGCCCGCTCGAATGCCGCAAGGTGACCTGCAGGGAATTATAGTTGGAGTTGCCAATGGCGGTTTCCAGGGTGTCGCTTCCGAAATTCGGTCCCAGAGGGCCCCTGGTCCCATCGATCGTCTGGCCCGCCGCGGTCAGGAAAACGTTGCTCTCGCTGAATGGACCACACGGGGTCTGGCCCGGCGCCAGGTTGGCCGGATTGCTAAGCTGCAGACAAAGCGCGGGGTTGCCTGGATTGGCCTCCTCAAGCACCAGCAGGTGATGCGCCTGAGTGCCCACATAACTTACGCTGAGCACGGTATTGTTTCCGAAGCCGTGCTCGATTGACAGCATGTATTCCCCGGTGTAGGGGATTTTGTTGTTAGCCGGATAGGCCGGCACTCCGCTGATGGGTTCAAACTGCGACCAGTCGAGGCTCGTGTCGGGGTGGCTCGCCGTCGTGTTCAAAGGCGCAAGCTGAACCGGAAAGTATTGGCCCATATTTTGACCGTTGGCCGCCGTAATGAACGGAGTGGCAAATAACGGGGGCGCAGAGCTTGTGTAGGTGGTTCCATATGGCGCGTTCGCGCTCATGATTCCAATCGTCAGCGCTTCGATTGCAGTGTAAAACATGCCATAACTGGCCCTGAAGCTGGTCTTGCCGGAGCCGCCGGGGGAGTAGGCCAAACCGATACGCGGCGCAAAGTCCAGGTTGCCGGCGGGCGCCAGCGTGCGGGGCACGCCCGGATCGGTTGGAAACAAGATGCCGGACGGCGCACCCGGGAAGACGACCGACTGGCGGCCCGGCTCGAACGTGGCGATCTGATTGTATTTTTCATACCAGGGCTCAATGCGGTCCCAGCGCAGACCGTAATTCAATGTCAGATTCTTCCGAATGCGCCAGCCGTCCTGCGCGTAAAGTCCTATGTATTTGTTGCGGCCGTAGAAAGGCTGAAGCTGGCTTTGGTTGTACTGGCTCGGAATTCCCAGGAGGAAGTCCGCGAAGTCGATGCCCGTTTCGCTTCCGTAGAATATGAAGTTGCCATTCAATTGGGCGATCGGATCGACATTCACCTGATCGTAGTGGAACTGTGCGCCTGCCGTAATCGTGTGGGTTCCGGCAACCTTCGAGAAGTTGTCGCTCGATTGAAATGTGTTGTTGACCTGCTTCAGTTCGTTCGTATTGGTTCCGATGGAGAAGTTATTGAAATTGACGCTTTCCACTCCTTCGGTCTTGGGCGACAATGCCACGATGCCGGGGGTGTTCTGGCCCACGACGAAACCCTGGGATGCCAGGCTGACGCCAACTCCACCTATGGGCTGCCCCAGATTCGTGGAGTCGCGCATGAAGCTGAAGTGCAATTCGTTGACGGCGGTAGAGCCGAGTGTCTTGGTGTCACCCAAAGCAAGCAGTTGTGCGCGGCCCAGGTTGAGGGCGTTGAAACCGGGCACATTCGCGCCACCTTGCGCGACCGGGTACGGATTGTTCTGCGACCAGCCGTCCAGAAAATAGTAAGCGGACAGCATACCCCAGCGGGCGGCACTGGCGTCGATCCGGTATGCGCCTTTGTTATCCTGCAAAGTCTCGTTGTAAGCCGAGGTGGAAAACGTGCCGTTAGAGTTGTTGGGCGCGGGAATGTATTGCAAGAGATGGGCAGCGGGGGCCGCCCACGCACTCGTGGGGACGATAGCATTCGGGAGAACGCACTGAGCGGAATTTGTGCAGCCGGGGAAGTAGTATGGCTCACCCGCCGTCACGCCGTACCCAAGCTTCCGCGAAAGCTGGCTGGCCCAAGACGCGCCGCTCACCGTTGTAGGGACCCTGCTCCCGTTTTGGTCGACGGTGGTAAAAGCGTTCGCAAGATCGGAGAGATTGCCGGCGCGGTCCTGGAGAGAAGGAACGGGAATCTCGCCAGTATCGATTCCCTGTATCAGCCGCGTTCCCTGATAATCCGCGAAGAAAAAGACCTTGTTCCGGCGGATGGGGCCGCCCAGCGTGCCTCCGAATTGGTTCTGGTCGAAAGCGCCGCGCGTGGGCGAAAAGTAGTTGCGGGCGTCCAGGTTCGTGTTGCGCAAGAATTCGAAAGCATCGCCGTGCAGCGCATTGGTCCCGGACTTCGTGACCACGCTGATTTGGCCGCCGCTGAACTCACCGTACTCCGCATCGAAGTTACTGGTGAGAATCCGGAACTCGGCGATGGAATCCAGGTTGGGAACGATGGCCGTGCCCATGTTGACGTCTTCTTCGACGTCGCTGCCGTTCAGCACAAAACTGTTGGCAAATTCCCGCTGACCGTTGATCGAGAGGGTGCCGGGGTTCAAATCGCCGGAAGGCGAAAAGGCGCTGACACCCACGTCCTGCGTTGTGTCGGAGGTCAGAGACGTAACCGGAACGACGCCGGCCTGGAGGGCCAGCAGGTCCGTGAAACTGCGGCCATTCAGCGGCACGGCCGTCATCTGTTTGCCCGTGATGACCTCGCCCAGTTGGGTGTCGGCGGTTTCGACGTGCGCGGCGGATTCGGAAACGGTCACCGTCTCGGTCCGTTCTCCGATGGCCAGCGACGCGTCCACTACCACCTTGCTGTTGACATTAATCGCCACGCCCGTACGTCGTAGAGGCTGGAACCCGGCGGCGTCCACCTGGACGTCGTAAAGCCCCACTGGCAGGCCCTGGAATGCATAGAAGCCCCGGCCATCGGTGGCGATGGTCTGTTTCACGGCGGTGGCCGCTTCCGTGGCGGTGACCTTCGCGCCGGGAATGGCCGTACCGGTAGGGTCCGTAATGGTTCCCAATAGGCTTCCGCCGTCACTCGCGCAGAGAGCCGGCGACACAAGGGCTAGAAGGACAGTTGCCAGCCACCGCGCCCTTGCGGTCTTTTCCCTATAATGAACTGGTGGATTGTTGCAAATCAGTTGCATCAGAACAAACAAAATACCTCATTGATCCTTGGCATGTAAAGAGGTTTCAGCAACTCAGTTGCAATTATAGCTGAACGGAAGAATTCGCGGGATGAACGGGCGTATGGCAGCGCACCTTGTCGACCGGCCGCGTGAGGCGGCGTGCGACGAGCAGTTATCGATTATCAGCCTGCTTGGCGGTCGCGCCCGTGAGCTTGAACATCACGCCACCCCCCTTTTCGCCGCCGGTGCTGGCAGTCCCGTAGAGGTTGCCTGCGGCATCCAGGATGACCCCACCGGCGGGCAATCCGCCATCGGCCCCGCCGGTGAAGCTGTGCAGCAGCGTGTACTGGCCGGATGGATTCACCATGTAAACCGATCCGCAGCCATTTTCTTCGCAGCCAGTTCCTCCACCTGCAAAGGCGGTTCCGTAGAGGTTCCCGGCCGCGTCAATCGCCAGGTTGGAGTAAGGTATGGTGCCCGATGTCCATTCCTCCGTAAAGCTGTAGAGCATCGTTTCGTTGCCGCTGGGATCGAGCTTGAACACTCCGCCGTAGCCCGAAGCGCCGCCCGAGGAAACCGTCCCGAAGAGGTTGCCCGCCGCATCCGGCGTGACGGCGGAGAGGGGCTGGCCACCGTCGGCGCCGCCGGCGAAAGTGTACAGCAATGTGTACTGGCCGGTGGGCGATAGTTTGTAGACTACGCCTTGTTCTCCTCCACCGCCCTGTACGGCAGTCCCGTAAAGGTTGCCGGCTGCATCCGGAACCACGCCTCCGACGGGATATGCTCCGTCAGCTCCATCCGTGAAGTTGTATAACACCTTGTAGCCTGAGCTGTTCCACTTGAACACCAAGCCATAGTTGTAGCCCTCAACGTTCGGCGTCTCCGTGCCGTAGACATTGCCCGCGGCGTCGCACGAGACGCTGGCTGCCTGATATCCGTACGTAGGCAGCACCGACACCTGTCCCGCGGCATCCACCTTGAACAGCACGTTATTGGTCTGATTGAATGTCGCCCCATAAAAATTGCCGGCGGCATCCCGCGCCAGGCTGCCGGAAGGGTTCGCCACGCCATTGATGCCGGTGAAGCTATAGACCACGGACTCACCGCCCGCCGCATCGACCTTATAGAGCACGCCGGCATTCGCCGCCCCACCGTAATAAGTGGTCCCGTACAGGTTGCCGGCGGTATCGCGGACCAGACCGGATCTGGGACTGTTCCCGGTAGTTCCTCCCGTTAACGCGTTCAGCACGGTTTCGTTGCCCGCCGGATCCAATTTGAACACCGCGCCCAGATTCGCCGGGCCTCCGAGTTGCGTGGTCCCGTACAGATTACCGGTCGTGTCGATCGCCACACCAGTGGGATCGCCCCCGTCGCTGCCGCCGGTGAAACTGTACAGAATGGTCTGGTTCCCAGCCGGATCCAACTTATATGCACTGCCGTCGCCGCCGGAAGTGACGCCGTACAAGTTACCAGATGAATCGAAGACTACGCCGGAGGTTGGGTGATACTCATTGAAGCCGTCGAAGCTGTACAGTACCGTCTCCTGCCCGGTGGTATCGATCTTGTACACCGCGCCCATGCCCGCCGTGCCGCCGAGATAAGTGGTCCCGTAGATGTTACCCTCGTCGTCCAGGGTCACGCTCGCTTCGGGGTCCTCGCCATCCGGCCGAGCCCCGAAACTGTATAGTAAGGAATAATTTCCCGCCGTGTCTATCTTGAACACCACTCCGCAGCCGCCATTTCTGACGTGGATGACAGCGCGGCATTCCCCATCGCTATAACCGCCGTAAGCGGTCGTCCCATAGAGGTTTCCGGCAGCGTCGATGGTCAGGCCGGCCATGGGCTGGGCGCCGTCGGTTCCCCCCGGGAAGCTGTAAACCAGGGTCTCCTGGCCGGTGCTGTCCACCTTGTACACCACGCCCCCGTGCGATGCGCCGCCGTACTGGGTGGTCCCGTAAAGGCTGCCGTTGCCATCCAGCAGCACGGGCGTCTGCGGGGACGTCCCGTCCTTGGTTCCACCCTGGAAGTTGTGCAGCACCGTCAGTTTGCCGGCGGTGTCCAGCTTGTAGACCGTCCCGCTGTTTTTTGCGCCTCCCGTCATGGCTGTCCCGTAAAGATTGCCGGCGGTATCGCGGAACAGGCTCGCTTCGGGAGTACCGCCGTCCGCTGCTCCGGTGAAGTTGTATAGAACGGTTTCGTTGCCGGCCGTATCCACTTCGAATATCACGCCTGAATTATACAGGCCACCCTTGGAAGCGGTTCCGAAGAGGTTGCCGGCCGCATCGCGGATGACGCTCGCGTAGGGCGTCGATCCATTCGGCACGGATGGGAAATTATACAAAACGGTTTCCGTGGCCTGCGCATGCAAACACGCTGGAGCGATCCCCAGCACGGCCAGTGTACATGCCAACCATGGAAGCCCAATTAGAGAGTAGCGTGGGTTCTGTGTGTTCATGGTAGTGCGATTATACATCGGGCGATGCGTAACCGGGGTTAATTCGGACTAACCTGATTTCACTCGCGGGCGATCGCGTCCAAGGCCTCCCGCACGATGTGGTAGATCGACGCCTGCACTTCCTGAATGCGGGGAATATAGTCCGAACGAACGACGATGGGAAAATCGGCCAAGCCCCGGCGCAAGACCTCGCCACCGTCATAACCCAGCAGCGCTACCGTGGTGAGTTTGCGTTTGCGGGCCTCCTCCAGCGCCATGACGATGTTGCGCGAACCGCCGCTGGTCGAAATCCCCACAGCGATGTCACTAGGTTTCGCCTGCGCGATAAGCTGGCGCAGGAAAATCACGTCGGTGCCCACGTCATTGGCGACGGCCGTGATATTGGCAGGCTCCAGAGCCAGCGACACAGCCGGAATGGGCCGGTAGCCCGCGGGAGGGCACACGCAGTCCAGCGCCCAATCGTTGGCGTCGGTGGCGGAGCCGCCGTTGCCGAATAGAATCAGCTTGCCGCCGCGCTGGATGCATCGCCAGATGGCGTGCGTCGTGGCGCCAACTGCTTCGGCCTGTTCCGCGGCCACTTGCGCCCGCAGTCTGGCATCGTCTTGTACCTTGAGCCGGATGGACGCGGCGACTTCGGCCAGCACGTCGTCGGTCTGCTGCTTCTGTTGCCCGAGGAACGGGTAGAGAAAGCCAGCGTCGCCGGTGTCCAGCCCCAATTCGCGATGCTCGAAGAACACGTGCACCGTCTCCCAGAGCACGTGGTAGAGCATCTCGACGATCTCCTGATGGATGAAGGGGTGTGGCGTGGGTGCGGCGGCGGCGTAATCGGCTTCGAATCCGGGCAGCGCGAACGTCATAGCCTGCCGCGCGCGGGCTACATCGAGCGCCGACCAGACGTCCGGGTCGCCTTCCGGAGGACCGAAGCCCATAACCATATCGTCCGCGCAGAGGATAGCTTCCAGCCAGGGCCGAAAGGCTATCGACAGATCGAGAGCCGGCAGAGCCCGCTTGCCGACGATCACAGGGTGGACGAATTCGACTGAGACGTGCTGTGCGTCGGTGGCGTAAGGTCCGCGTCCGAAGGCCAGCAGGCGGCCTCCGCGGAGGAAGCGATCCGACATTTCACGGGAGGCTTGCGCCAAACGGGGCGCTTCTGCGGCGAAGAATTCCTCGCAGAGTTGGTTGCGCTCGAGGAGTTGGTCTGCGACGGTCTTGGCGAGATCTTGTTTGGGGCTCGTCATATGAGCGGGGACAAAGCCCGCGCGGGCTCAAGCCCGCCCTCCAAATCTTAACAGATGCGGGGCAGGGGATCGCCCACCAGCATGTCGATGACGCGCGTGCCACCGTACAGCGTCGAAACCAGCACTGTACCGGCCGGCTGCTCGCGCACCTCTCCGACGATGGCCGCCTCCTGGCCTCCCGGCGCGGCTTGCAAAGCGGCCAGCGCGGCCTCCGCAAACTCCGGCGCAACGACTGCCAGAAACTGTCCCTCGTTCGCGATGTGCATCGGTTCCAACCCCAGCAGCTCGCATGCGCCGCGCACGCTATCGTGAATCGGAATCTGTTCCTCCGCGAGGCAGATTCCCAGGCCGCAGTCGAGCGCCAGTTCGTTCAGCGAAGTGGCTACGCCGCCGCGGGTCGGATCGCGCATCCAGCGAATGCCCGGCGCGGCCACCGCCGCTATGGCCTCTATCAGCGGCAGCACCGGACGCGTATCGGAACAAATGTCGGCTTCGAAATCGAGTTCGCCGCGGGCGAGCAGAATCGTGATGCCGTGGTCTCCTATAGGGCCCGAGAGGAGAATGCGGTCCCCGGGACGGACGGATTGCGGCGAGACTTCGATGCCGTCAATCAGCCGGCCAATGCCACAACTGCCGATGTACATGCGGTCGGCCATACCATGCTCGACCACTTTGGTGTCGCCGCCGGCGATCGCCACGCCCGCTCTGCGCGCGGCGCCGGCCATGGCGCGCACCTCCCGCTCCAGGATTTCCGTGGGCAGTCCGGCTTCTAGTATGTAGGTGACCACCAGCGTTTCCGCGCGCGCGCCCGACACGGCTAGGTCGTTCACGGTGCCGTTGACCGCCAACTCGCCGATGGAGCCGCCCGGAAAGCGCAAGGGCTTCACCACGAAGCTATCGGTGGTGATGGCCAGGCGTGTTCCATTCATGCGCACGTGCGCGGCGTCGCCCAAGGACCCCGCCGACGGGTTGCCGAGCAACGGCACGAACAGTCCTTCGACCAGCCGGCGGCTGGCCTTGCCGCCCGCGCCGTGCGCCATCTCTATTTGCGTGTCGCGGAACCGGATCTTGGGAACTGCTTGCATGCGCACACCATTTTCTCATGACGGACGGGCCGGGAAGTCTGCCCCACCTATGCAGTCAAAGACGTCAACTGGGCCTTGCGATGCTCATAGTTGTAGTATGCGGCACAAGAGCCTTCCGAGGAAACCATCAGTGCGCCGACGGGATTCTCCGGCGTGCATTCGTTGCCGAAAAGCTTGCACTGGGCGGGCTTTAACACGCCTTTGAGCACCTCGCCGCACTGGGCGGCCTTCGGATCGGTGACGCGAATGCCGGGAATCCGGAAGCGCCGTTCGGCGTCGAATTCCGCGTAGCTATCGCGCAGGCGCAGGGCCGACTGCGAGATGAAGCCCATCCCGCGCCACTCGAAGTAGGGGCGCAACTGGAAGACTTCGGCCATGGCCTTCAACGCCGCGCGATTCCCCTCCCAGGGCACCACGCGCTTGTATTGATTCTCGACCTCGGCGCGGCCGTCGTTCAACTGGCGCAGCAGCATCACGATGGATTCCAGCATGTCCAGCGGCTCGAACCCGGAAACCACGATGGGTTTCCCTTCGTGGCGCGCGATCCACTCATAAGGCCGGCAGCCGATGACCGTGGACACGTGGCCCGGACCGATGAACGCGTCGAGGCGCATGTCGGGCGAATCGAGGATGGCGCGGATGGCCGGGATGATGGTGACGTGGTTGCAGAATACGGAGAAGTTCCGGATTCCTTGCGCGCGGGCGCGCATGAGCGTGAGCGCAGTGGATGGAGCGGTGGTCTCGAACCCGATGGCGAAGAACATCACGTGCCTGTCGGGATTATTTTGAGCCAGCTTGAGCGCATCCGCGGGCGAATACACTATGCGAACGTCGGCGCCGCGCGCTTTGTATTCGAGCGGGCTGCCATGCGTGCCGGGCACACGCATCATATCGCCGAATGCGGTGAAGATTACGTCCGGCTGTTCGGTCATGGACAAGCCGTCGTCAATGCGGCCCATGGGCAGCACACACACAGGGCAACCGGGCCCATGTATCAGCTCGATGTTGGGTGGCAGCAAGTCCTTTAGGCCGAAGCGATAGATCGCGTGCGTGTGCCCGCCGCAGACTTCCATCAGCCGGTAATGGCGCTGGGGGTCGATCAGGCGGCGGATCTCTTGGGCGGCTTTGGCGATTAGCTCGGGTTCGCGGTATTCATCGACGTATCGCATGGGTTTAGCCGCTCCCTGACGGTCGTGGCCCGGCAGGCTGCGGCGGATACTCGCCGAGACCGTATCCCTCTATCTCCTGCATGGCGGCCTCATCCTCCCCGAGCATCGCAAGCACGCGCATTTGATCGGCGGCGTCGCGTTCGCCGATCTTGCTCATGGCGAAGCCCACATGGATCAACACCCAGTCGCCGGCCACGGCCGGGTCGTCATCAAGGAGACCAACATCTATCTTACGCCGGACGCCAGATACTTCGACCAACGCGAGATTTTCCCGCTCCGCGAGAATCTCCACGATTTTTCCGGGTATAGCCAGGCACATACGATCTACTCCGTCCTCTTGCGAGCGACTATGTCAAAGTTAAACTTCAATTCGTCCTTCAGTTTGAGCGCGCCGCCGGCGACGGATGCCAGCTTGATCCGGTAGTCGGACTGGCGGATGGTGAAATCGCCGAACGCGCGTAACATATCGCCTGTGACGGCCAATTGCGCCGGTACGCGCTCCCGGCGGGTAACTCCGTGAAGCGTGAGATTGCCTTCGATATCGACGCGGTTGTTCGGGTCTGCCGAGGCTGCGGCGCTCTCAAAGACAATCTCGGGATATTTTCCGATCTCAAGGATCTCTTCCCGCATGATGCGCTCCATCTCGAGGCGATCCTTGTCGCTAATGTCATTCTGGACGGCAAGCGATGCCGCGCGAATCTTGAATCGGAGGGACGCCTGTTGGGGCGCTCCGGGGTCCCACTGCGCATCTCCCGCGAAGTCCTGGATGGCGACGACCGGGTCGTGTCCCAACCCGGAAAACAATCCGCCGGCGAAGGCGCGGACGGTAAACCGGCTCATGCCGGACTCGATCAAATAGTCGGCGATGGCGACCTCCTTAGCGATAGCAGCGGCGATGGCAGACATGTCATCACATGTTCCGCAGTTTAAGGTACTTCTCTACGTCCGGGACGGCGGTTGCCAACAGATTGAGACCGCTGGTGCCCGTCTGCGCCATTAACTTGCGTACGATGGGGTTGGATAAAATCAGTCCCGCGCCGAATATAACCAGCGCCACTCCAGAGAGCATAAACAGCGTGTCCCTAGATTCTGCTCCGTTTTGGTCATGATGTGTATGTTCCATGCGAAATCTTCTCCTTTGTAGGTTCTTCACTTCCTTCTAGCCTGCCAAGCGCCGGCATGAGTGCCGGCGCGGCAGACTGAGAGTCCGCGGTGCGAATCAGCCGCTTCACAATGTCGACCGCGCGGCCGACCGCCGCTTCGACCGGAGCGCTTAACCCCATGGTTCCGTCGAACTCGTCGCCGAGCGTCGCGGGCTCACAACCGACCACCAGCACCCGCTTGGGCCGTCCACCCATGGCCCTTACCATTTGCAGCACCCGCATGGGGTTCATGCCATGCGCTTCCATCAGTACGGGTTGAGGTTCGTCGGCGTCCGAATCGCGGAGTTCGGGCTCGAGTACGTAGAGGGTGCCCGGCTCTTCGCCGCGCCCCGCGGCGTCCACCAGGATCGCCAAGTCATAGTCATTCAGCAACGCATAAGCCAGATCCAGGCCGCGGATCCCGTAATCGACCACGCGAACATAGTCCGGCAGAACGTGCCAAGCCAACCGCCTGACCACCTCGACTCCAAACGCGTCGTCGCCCAGGAAAATATTCCCGATGCCCGCAACGATTATGCGCGGAACGCTGCGCGGCTCGCTCATATGGCCGGCTCCACTTCTTCCGGATCGAAGAAAAACCGGTGGCCGGGCTGGCGCAGCATGCCCATGTCCCGCCCCGGATCTTCATCCAGCACCACAGCGAAATGACACTTGCCTTCGTAATCCTGCTCGATACACTCGATGATGGCGATTTTTCCCTCCAGCGCCAGATCGAAAACATCGCCACCCTTTCGCGGGCGCAGCCGCACGCGGGAGCCAGTTCGGAGTTCCACCCCGCCGACCGGGAGGCATTCCACCGGACTCTTGTCTTCGAGCAGTTGCCATTCCCATTCGTTCACTTGGAATCCTCCACCGGACGCAGTCCGCGGAGCGCGCCGTGCAGCTTCATGAAGTGCTCCTGAGGCAGCACCTCCGTTCGTTCCAGGATGCGGCGGGCGCGATCGTCGCCACTGCGAACTTCTGCCTTCTCCTGGTCGGTCAGCGTCATGATGCGCAGCGTTAGTATCTCGTCGATCTCGGTTCCATCGAACAAATCGCCGGGACTCTCAGGCGCTATCTGCGGGTAATCGTAGAGAATGATCGGCGATGAGAGCATGCAGCCATGTTGTCCCGGTTCACCGGCCAGCACCGGCCACGTACCGATGTTCTTGCACGCGGAGGCGGCTTCCCGCAGGCGATCGGGAGGGTCGAGAAGCGAAACGAACCCGCCATCCCGCGCCGCCAGAATGGTGTGCGCCGCGGCGAACGAATAAGGCAGCATATCGTCCCGGCTCAATCCTTCCGGACACTCGACCGATGTCTTGTTCACCACATTCACCGCCACTCTAAAAAGGCCTTCGTCGAGCGGGCGGGCAGTCACGGTCACCGCGCCTTCGATGCAGTTGCCCCCGCCATCGCTCATCGGAAAATGGAACGGCTCATGCCGTGCTTCGTCCGGACGACAGTCCCTGAGACTCACTTCCCGTTCTACGGCATTTTGCCACCCTTCCGGCGACGGTATCACTTGAAGGAATCTAACCCGGACATCCAGCGTAGTCCCAGGACCTCCGCAAATCAGACATTCGGTCCGCATGCTGGCCGACTCAGTGCCGGACTGCAACTGGCTATAGGATTGGGGAACCAATACACCGAAGTTAAAGCGCCTTTGGTTCTTCACCGACGAGGCCCGGTACGGGTACAGAACGTAACCCTCGTAGAGCACTGCGTTAGCGATGCGATCGACGAGATCCAGGCTCATGACGGCACCCCTTCTTCGACTCCCTGCAGAAGTGCCTCCAGCATCTCTTCCCAAGTCGGCGCTCCCATCCGGACCTTGTGCCGATGCAGCCGCTCGAAGACGTCGCGGCTTAAGCAAAGCCACGCGCTATTGGGGTAATACAGGTCCATCATGTCTTTCCACGGTTTGATCGGCAGCCGGAACTTAGCCTCCTTGTCCCAGGAGATCGGCGCGACCTGCAATCCTCCTGTTGCAGCTTCGTAGAAGACCGTGCCGCTAAACTGAAAGCACAGCGGAATCTCGCCATCCTGCAAACCGTTGAAGTACTTGACGGCGGCCACATTGAAGTCGAACGTGCAAGGCACAGGCAATTCGGTGTGTGTTTCGCCCGTGAAGCCGGGAACGACTATGCCCACTTGCGTCCATAGCATAGTCCGCAAAGTCTGGCCCCATCGATGCGGCTCGCCGAACAGATCCTGCAGACGCTCCTGGTCCTTCGAATCGTAGCGGCGGCGGGCCGCCTCAATCTGAATCTGGGACCTCAGGGCGACAGTGTGCACGCGCTCGGAGCCGGCATTGGTCACGCGCAGATCGAAACCGAGTAGTGGAGACGCTGCATAGGGGACCGCTTGCACGCCTTCGATCCGAAAGCTCAAATCAGGCATAGGGCACTCCCGATCGGGCCTTCAGGTCCGCGAAGAAAGACTCCAACTTTTTCCAGACTTCGGCTCCGCCGGACAACCCCTGCCAGTGCGAGCGAATCATCCACACCAGCTTGTAGCATTCATCGATGGGCAGCAGATAATACTCCGGGTCGGAATACCCGCGGGCAGGACCCAGCCGGTTCACCAGCAGGGCTTCCACATCCGCTTCCATCTCCGCCAGAGCCGGATTCGCGGCCACAAGATCGCTCCAGGTATCCAACGGCAATTGCGATTCGGTGGCGCCCGCCGGGCTGGGATACTGTGCGACCACGCGGGCTTCCGGGCTGCTCTTGAAGAAGAACGCCATGTTGATTGGGATCATCAGGCCGGCCCACTCGGCATCCGTGAGACGGAAGCCGGGCATAAACCGAATCCGCCGGGGAACGCGTTTGTATTTCGATCCGGCCTGGGAGCCGAAAAGCAAGGCACAAGCGAGGCAGGCACAGAGCAATTTGCGCGCCTTCGGATCCACGAGATGGGGATGATCTTCGGCTAACTCAGTCGCGCATAGCTCGCAGACTTCGACACGGCGGCGCTTGGCTGCGAACTGACCTAAGGCGCTTAGGGCGCTCGCCAGACCGCCTGCACTCATAGGCCGGCACCATTGCCGTTTGCCGCGCCATTAGCGGCGGCGTGAATGCCCACTAACTTCTCCAATGGCACAAAGCCGGAAGCGGCGCCCTGCTCTTCGATCACTACTTCTATGGCGAGCTGAACCAAATCGGGCGCCGCTTCGTACATGGCCTCCTCCACTACGGACTTAAACGAACCGGCGGATGAGCCGCAACCCGACGCAGTCGATCGCAAACGCAGCCGGATTACGCCGTTGTCAATCCCCATCAAATCGACGCTGCCCTGCGAGCGCACACGCGCACGAAGCTTTTCGAGCGCACGCCGCACGCGAGTTTCCAGATCCAGCGGATGCAGCCCGTTGGCCGCCATCAGGTTGCCCACTAGATCGTCGCGGCCGAGTTCGTCCAGGATCTCCATGCCGGACGCACCCTTCGCCGCGATGATTTCAGTCAGGCGCTCCAGCCCCGCGCCAAAGAGTTCCATCAGCGATTGCACCAATTCCCTGGCAGTTGCCAGCGAATCGCGATCTGCGGACGATTCCAGTTTGCGGATCAACTCCTCGATTCGCCCGGTCTGCTGTAGGACTGCCGTTGTCTTGTGCATTTAGGCGCCTTGTGCATCGTTCACTCTAAGAAAAGTGGCCGGCGGAAGCGGGTGCGCCGGCCACTTGAGCATCCTCCGAGGCCCTCTAGGAATGAACGCCGAATGTAGGCGAATGGACGGTCTCAAGCACCTTTCCGTCGCCCAGATACATATGCACGCCGCATGGCAGACAGGGGTCGAAGCTGCGCACGGCGCGCATAATATCGATGCCCTTGAACTTATCCGGCCCATTCTCCTCGAAGATCGGCGTATTCTGTACCGCATCTTCGTACGGTCCGGGAGTCCCGTAGACATCGCGCGGGTTGGCATTCCATGGCGTCGGGGGATAGGGGTGATAATTTGCGATCTTGCCATCCCGGATTACGACGTGATGGGATAGTACGCCACGCACGGCCTCATGGAAGCCGCAACCGATGGCGTCGTCCGGCACCTTGAACTCCGACCAGGTCCTGGTGCGCCCGGCGTGCAACTCCTTTAGCGCCTTTTCGGCGAAGTGCAACGCCACTGCCGCGGAGTAGGCTTGGAAGTAAGTGCGCGCCCGGTCTCGCTCGATGCAATTGCTCCATTTCGGAATCTTCCATTCAAATTCGGTTTCCGGCAGCGATACGGTCTTTGGGAGATAGATCTTGACGCTTTGCCCAGTGGCTTTGACATAGCCGATGTCCACTAAGCCGGCCAGCGCGGTCGACCAGAAGCGGGCGATCGGGCCGCCGCCTGTATCTAGCGCTAGGTATTCGTCCGTACGCTTGTCGTACCAGCGTGGCGACATCACCCAGGTATACTTCTCGGAGAAGTCGCGCTTTTGCGGCCGGGGGATGGTGGTCTGATTCCAGGGATGCCGCTGGTCTACGGGATTGCCGAGCGGATCCTGCTTGACGAACGTCTCGCCGTGCTCCCAATCGTCGTAGTAAGAACTGCCCAGCAGGATGCGGATGTTCAGGTTGATGTCCACCAGATCGGTAGTCACCAGCTTGCCGTCCACCACCACGCCCGGAGTGACATACATAGCGCGGCCCCACTCGGTCATATTCTTGTATGTATAGTCGCAGACCTCAGGATCGTTGAACGATCCCCAGCAACCCAACAGGATGCGCCGCCGGCCGACTTCTTCATAACCGGGCAGCGCGTCATAGAAGAAGTCGAACAAGTCATCGTGCAGCGGGACCACTTTCTTCATGAACTCCACATATTTCATCAGCCGGACGATGTAATCCGTGAAGAGCTGAACGGTAGGCACAGTGCCGACTCCGCCGGGATACAGAGTGGATGGGTGGACATGGCGGCCTTCCATCAGACAAAACATCTCGCGCGTCATGCGGCTCATGACCAGCGCTTCGCGATAGAACGAGCCGGTAAACGGATTCAGGGCGGTCATGATATCCGAGATGTTGCGAAAGCCATGCAGATTGGAGTGCGGGGCCGCCGTCTTTT
>Ga0070761_10000385_pt1 | contig 29242 bp, 29 predicted proteins | sample HubBroMetageREF1_FD_66724 | JGI IMG/M metagenome (GOLD analysis project Ga0070761, IMG submission 66724) | Reference soil microbial communities from the Hubbard Brook experimental Forest, New Hampshire, USA - Hubbard Brook CCASE Soil... | ecosystem: Environmental > Terrestrial > Soil >... | reverse complement strand
GAGCACGACGGGCCGGCGGATCTCACCGACGTGCTGACAGTGAGCTCCTGGCTGGTCATCTTCAAGGACTCGCCCGAGTCGATGGAACTGAACCTGCAGGATGTGCGCGCCTGCGCACGTCTCAACCTGGATCTGAGCAACTATCAGCGCTTGCTGAGTGAGTCGGAGACCGAGATCGAAGCCCTGCGGCAAGCGCTCGGTATGTAGCCGGGTGCGTCGCTTAGGGTTTCAGACCGAGCCCAGCACACGCGCAGCGTGTGCGCGGGCGAGCGCACCGCGGGGTCCGTAGGTGGTGGCGGCCGGGCTGCCGCCCCGCAAAGCCTGCAAGCGTTCGCCGATGCGTCGCAGCCGCGCCCGCACCATGGCACCGTTACGGTCATTGAACTGCCGGCAGCGTAGCGCCCGCTCACGCGACTCACGCACCAGCGTGCCGAGCGTGGCGCGCGGATCGCACCAACTGAGCAGCCCCTGCAGTGCGCCGACACCGGCAGGCTTGCCGTGCAGGCTGCACAGGGAATCGCGCTGAGCTTCGATCCTCGCCAGAGCGGCCATGCGCTCCTGGCGCTGATCGGTCGAGCGCTGCAGCCGCTTCAGGTCGCTGGAGGCGATCACGTCGCGCTCCTCCTGCAGCAAGTCCTCGAGCTGCGTCAGCAGCTGAATCTCCTCGCGGAGGAGTTCCGCCAGGTGTTCGCGGCAAAGGCCTGCGTCAATCATGGGCGACTACGAGCCCGATTCGCTGTCGGAGCTCTCCTGCGGCACATGCGGCGCGCTGCGCAGGCCATCGAGTGCCTGGTTCATCTGCAGCAGCTGGTTGGCCACGTGCTCCGGATCGACGACATACTCGCCCTGCTCGATCGCGGCGCGAAGCGCGGCCACGCGGGCGGGATCGATCGCCGGCGCCTCACGCAGTGAGGGTTCCAGGCTTGCAAGTGCGCTCGCGGCGTCGGTGATATGAACGTCCGCACCGCCGCCGCTGTTGCCACTTGCCACGCCGCCGGCAGTTCCCGGGCTGACCGGGGTACCTGCGCCTGCGCGCGCCGTGCCCACGGAGCTGCCCGTCGCCGGACCGCCGCCGTTCAACTCATTGATTTGGTTGGGCACCTTCATCTCCTTTGCATCCTCGAACTCAGGTATCGGCCGCCACTGGAATATCTTTAGGGTGTGACCTGGATCAGGCCATTCGCCTCGACCACTCCCTGGACAATCCTCTGCGATGACAGGTTTTCCACGTGTACGCGCGCGCCTTCGCGCGCATCTTCCATGGCTCTCGCCGGCGCGCGCACTTCGATCCCGGCTCCCTGCGCGACCAGGGTCACGGCCTGACCCTGGCGCACCAGATAGTCCGCTTGCAATAGGGTGAAGGTGAGCGCCGTGCCGGCCGGAAGATCGCGCGTCAGCGTGGAATGCGCGAGTGTGCGCGCATCGCTAACGTAGTCGCTGCGCAGCCCCTGAACGCGACGTGTTTGCCGCGCCACCGTCTCCGGCAGCAAGCGGGCTCCGCGCAGTTCACTCTGCCGCAGCACGAGCACCGGTACGTCGGATTCGAGCGTCACGGGTACAAACAGCGTCCATGGGGTGGCGCGGACCGGGCAGCTGACCCGCACGGTGGTGCGCGCGCCGAGCTCCGCCGTGCCAATCTGCGCGGTGAGTCGTTGCGGGCATTGCGCCAGCTGCAGCCGGCTGTCCGGCGCGATCGCCTGGATGTGCACTTCGTAGGCAATGCCCTGCAGCTGGGCGCGCACCGCATCCTCGGCCGCCACCCGTATCCGTTCTAGCGATTCGGTGGGCACCACGGCGGCGAGCGCCGTGGAAGCGGCACACATCCCGGCGGGCAGCAGCCGCTGCGCGCGCCGCAGGTGACGAACTATTGACGCCTCGAGCAATGGACCACCCCGCGTAGCTGACTTCATAAGAAAGGACTGCAAGCCGCGCGCCATTCGTGCCGCTGCGCAGCCAGGCAAGCCTTGCGGCAAGCGGTTGCCACCTCGTCTCGTGATGGCCATCACCTTCCGCGCGGCGCGCGCCCCTGTAGCTGCACGGTTGGGTACGCCTGCTGCCGCTGGCATGGCTCTTGCTTCAGTGTCCTCAGGTACTGAATGAGGTGTCCCGATGCCGCTGAACCTTGACGCCTATCTCGGCGTCCACCAAGACGCGCTCAAGCTGTATGCGCGCCGCACCTCGGTGCTGGCCAACAACCTGGCCAACGCCGACACGCCCAACTTCAAAGCGCAGGATCTCGACTTCAAGAGCCTGCTGAACGGCGGCGCCAGCGGTTCCCGGCAGCAGCTGTCGATGACCCAGACCCAGGCGGTACACCTGACCTCGGGTACTGAAGTGCCGCTCACGAGCAACAGTGGCCTCAAGTACCGCGTGCCGCTTGCACCATCGCTCGATGGCAACACCGTGGACCCACAGCTGGAACAGGCGGCATTTGCCGACAACACGGTGCGCTATCAGGCCGCCCTCACCTTCCTCTCAGACAAGTTCAAGGGCCTGATGACGGCCATCACTGGCCAATAGTCAGCGCGCAACACACGCACTGCGGCAAACCACATGCCCTCTTTCAAAGTATTCGACATCGCCGGCTCCGGGCTGTCCGCGCAGTCGGTCCGCCTCAATACGGTCGCAAGCAATCTTGCCAACGCTGACTCTGTCAGCGGCGATGCGGCGAGCGTCTACAAAGCCCGCCACCCGGTGTTTCAGGCGGTACATGCGGCGTTGCACGCCGGGGCACGCGCCGCCGACAGCGCCAGCGCCGTGCGCGTTAGCCAGATCGTGCAGAGCAACGCTCCGCCGGTCATGCGCCACGACCCCGGCAATCCGCTCGCCGACGCCGACGGCAACGTCTATGCCCCTAATGTCAACGTCATCGAGGAGATGACTGACATGATCTCCGCCTCGCGCGCCTACCAGAACGATGTCGAGGTCATGGGCACCGCCAAGGACCTGATGCTCGCAACGCTGAAACTAGGTCAGTAGCACACAGCCTTTCACATTGCTCCTAAGGAACCGCCATGCGCATGATCGTACCCATTGAAGGCAGGCTGCATTCACATGCCACCTCGGGTGGCACCAACGATACCTCGGGCAGCAACGCTGCCACCGGCGGCAACGGCAGCACCGGCAGCAGCTCCGCCAACAGTGCGCTGCCCGCCAACATGCAGATCAGCCAGGCCGGATTTTTGCAGCTGATCAGCACGCAGATGCAGGATCAGGACCCGTTGAACCCCACCGACCCGACGCAGTTTCTCGCGCAGATCGAGGGCTTGAGCGAAGTCTCCAGTCTGCAGAGCCTGCAAACCTCGATTTCCGGACTGGCATCGGGGATCCAGGCCTCGCAGGTGATCAGCGGGACCGCGCTGCTCGGACACTCGGTGCTGGCCCCGGGAACCACCGCGACGCTGGCCTCGGGCGGCAGCGTGAGCGGCGCGGTGACGGCGCCCGCGGGCGCAAACGCGCTCGAGGTGACGGTCACCAATGCGAGCGGCGCTCTAGTGGATGCCTTCCCGGTGACGCCGCAGGCCTCGGGGTACACCTCCTTCACCTGGAATGGCAGCACCAGTTCCGGCGCCCAGGCGCCGGCCGGACAGTACACCATCGGCGTGAACGCCGCGGTCGGCACAACCGCGCAGTCGGTGAGCCCGCTGCTCTACAGCACGGTGACCAGTGTGACGCTCGACCCGACCAGCGGATCACTCGATCTGAACACGGTCAACGGCACGGTGCCGCTGAGCTCCGTCGTCAACGTCCAGTAGCTCAACCAGTTTCAACGGAGAATCCCGCATGTCTTTCAACATCGCACTGACCGGGCTGAACGCGGCCAACGAGGACCTGTCAGTTACCTCGAACAATCTGGCCAACGCGGCCACGATCGGCTTCAAGGGTTCGCGCACCGAATTTTCCGACTTGTTCTCCTCGACGCAGCAGGGTGTCGGTGCGACCGCCGTCGGTAACGGCGTTGCGGTTGCCGAGGTCGCCCAGCAGTTCTCGCAGGGCAACATCGAAACGACCGGCAACTCACTCGATCTCGCCGTGAGCGGTAACGGGTTTTTTGTCGTCAGCAACGACGGCGCCCTCAACTACACTCGCGACGGTGAGTTCCAGTTAAACAGCGCCGGCGAGATCGTGAACGATCAGGGCCAGGCGCTGCAGGCGTACCCACCGCTGGCCAACGGCGGATTCAACACCGGCGGCCTGGCGAACATTACCCTCGATACCGAGGAAAGCTCGCCCCAGGCCACCACTACCGCCACGATCTCGGCTAATCTGCCGGCGAACGCTACACCGCCCACCGACGCGCCCTTCTCGCCCACCGATCCGGACAGCTACAACAACACGACTTCTCTCACCGTCTACGACTCACTCGGCGCCGCGCATACCGCCAGCCTCTATTTCATCAAGGGCGCAGCGGCGAATGACTGGAGCGTGCAGCTGTATGTCGACGGCAATGCGGTAGGCACGCCGCAGGCACTCGACTACTCATCGAGCGGCGCGCTGACCACGCCGGCGAACGGCCAGGTCACCTTCCCCGGCTACACGCCCGCCACGGGCGCCACGCCGATGAACATGACCTTCAATTTCTCCCAGACCACTCAGTACGGCGGCAATTTCGGCGTCACCTCGGTGCAGCAGGATGGCTTCACCACCGGACAGCTGACCGGCATCAACATCGATCAGACCGGCGTCGTGCAGGCACAGTTCACCAATGGCCGCTCGGTGGACCTCGGGCAGATCGCCCTAGCCAACTTCGCCAATCCGCAGGGGCTCGCGCAGCTCGGCAACGCCACCTGGGCGCCCACCAATCAGTCGGGTGCCGCCGTCAACGGCGTCGCCGGCAACTCGGGTTTTGGCTCCGTCCAATCCGGATCGCTGGAGGAGTCGAACGTGGATACCACATCCGCCCTGGTGGAGATGATCACCGCCCAGCGAGACTTCCAGGCGAACGCGCAGATGATCCAGACGGAGGATCAGGTCACGCAGTCGATCATCGACATCCGTGGCAGCTGAGGCCGCCACGCGATCTCATCGAGTGACCCATGGACAAGCTGTTGTACGTTGCGATGTCGGGCGCAAAGGAAACTCTCGCGAGCCAGGCAGCGAACAACGACAACCTCGCCAACGCCAACACCACCGGGTTCAAGGCCTCGCTCAGCGCCTTTCAGACCCGCAGTGTCGTCGGCGCGGGTTTCCCGTCGCGCGCCTATGCGACAGCCTCTGCCGTCGGCTGGAACGACACCGCCGGCGAGCAGACGACCACGGCGAATCCGCTCGATGTCGCGGTGCAGGGCAGCGGTTTCATTGCAGTGCAGGACATCGCGGGAGCCGAAGCCTACACGCGTGCCGGCGATTTCCATATTGACCCGAACGGCGCACTCGTGACTGCCGGCGGCCGACCAGTGCTGTCCGAGAATGGTCCGATCGCGATTCCACCGGCCAGCTCGGTCAGCATCGGCGCCGATGGCACGGTCTCCGTGGTGCCACTCGGCCAGACGCCCAACTCGGTGGCGGCGGTCGGGCGCATCAAGCTGGTCAATCCCGGTCACGACGCCGTGACCCGCGGTAGCGACGGACTGTACCGCGCCACCGACGGCAGCACGCCGGAGACGGATAGCAACGTGCAGCTGTCTTCAGGCGTGCTCGAGGCGAGCAACGTGAGCATCACCGGCTGCCTCGTCAACATGATCGAGCTGGCACGACGCTTTGAGGTACAGATCAAGGCGCTGCACACCGCCGAAGAAGACGGTCAGGCGTCGGCCAAGTTACTGCAGTCGAGCTGACACTCCGCACACCGCACCCTACGAACTCAGAGGTAGCTAGCTTATGGATCCGGCACTGTGGGCCGCCAAAACCGGCCTCGACGCGCAGCAGACGCAAATGACGGTAACCGCGAACAATCTCGCCAACGTCAATACCACCGGCTTCAAGAAGAGCCGTGCAGTGTTCGACGACCTGCTCTACCAGAATCTGGCCCAGGTCGGTGCCAGCACCTCGCAGAACACCCAAGCACCGACCGGTCTTAACGTCGGCACCGGCGTGCGCGTGGTGGCGACCGAGAAGAACTACACGCAGGGGAGCGTGAACAACACCGGCAACACCTTCGATCTTGCCATCCAGGGCCGCGGGTTTTTCCAGATTCTGCAGCCGAACGGTACCGTCGCTTACACGCGCGATGGCAGCTTCCAGCTGAACGCCCAGGGGCAGCTGGTGACTGCGGCCGGCTACGCGGTGCAGCCGGCAATCACGATTCCCACCGGCGCCCAGAGCGTCACGGTCGGATCCGACGGCACTATCAGCGTGCAGCTCGCCGGTCAGAGCGCTCCGCAGACCGTCGGCACCTTGCAGCTGGCGGATTTCATCAATCCGGCCGGCTTGCAGGACATTGGCGGCAATCTCTCGGTCGAATCCGCCTCCAGCGGCTCGCCGGTGACGGGAAACGCCGGCCTCAACGGGATGGGGACGCTGCTGCAGGGCTCAGTGGAGAGTTCCAACGTCGATGTGGTCGAGGAGCTCGTCAACATGATCGAAACCCAGCAGGCGTATGAGATGAACTCGCGCGCGGTGGAAACGACCGATCAGATGCTGACCTACGCCACGCAGAACATGTAAGCACGCCATGCGCAGTCACCTCCCGCTTGTGCTCGCCCCAGTCTTCATCCTCGTTCCCGGCTGTGAGACGGTCAAACCGCACCGGGCGGACGACGGCCTCGCCTGGACGCAGGAGCCGACGCAGCCACCGACCAACGGGGCCATTTTCCAGTCGGGCCGGGAAGTCGTGCTCGCCGAAAACCCCGTCGCGCATCACGTGGGAGACATCGTCACGATCGTGCTGAACGAGCAGACCGCGGCGCAGAAGAGCGCGACGACGACCACCAGCAAGGCCACCAACGTCACGATGCCGGGGTCCACCCTGATCGGCAAGGCGGTGACCATCAAGGGCAATCCCATCCTGGACAACAGCATTAACGATGCGACCAAGTTCGCCGGCCAGGGGGCGAGTGCTGAAAGCAATAGCCTTACCGGTTATCTGACCGCCACGGTGCTCAAAGTCCTGCCGAACGGCAACCTGTTCGTCGTGGGCGAGAAGCAGATCGGCCTGAATCAAGGTCAGGAGTACATCCGTGTCACCGGCGTGATCCGCCCCATTGATCTTGCCTCGGATGACTCCATCCCGTCTTACCGCGTGGCAAGCGCCAAAATCACCTACGACGGCAAGGGCGCGCTTGCGGACGCCAACGCGCAGAGCTGGCTGTCGCGCTTCTTCAATTCACCGTGGGCGCCGTTCTGATGTCGCACCTCGCCGCCGCCACTTTCCGCATCCTCACCCGCGGCCTGCGCCCGAGCGCCCACGGCGCCAGGGTGCTCATCGCCCTGGTATTCGCTTGCGGCACACTGTTGACGCTCGGTCCGGCACAGGCCGATCGGCTCAAGGACATCGCGACCGTCGGCGGCGTACGCAGCAACCAGCTGGTCGGCTACGGCCTGGTCGTAGGTCTCGACGGCACCGGCGATCAGACGACGCAGGCGCCGTTCACGATCCAGAGCATCGAGAACATGCTGCAGCGCTTCGGTGTGACGATTCCGCCGAATACCAATCCGCAGCTCAAGAACGTCGCAGCGGTCACCGTCACGGCGGACCTGCCGGCATTTGCCAAGCCGGGACAGACGATCGACGTCACCGTTGGCACGATCGGTAATGCCGCCAGCCTGCGCGGCGGCAATCTGATCATGACGCCGTTGCGCGGCGCAGATGGGCAGATCTACGCCATCGCGCAAGGCAACGTCATCGTGAGCGGCTTCGGTGTCAACGGCAAGGACGGTTCACGGATCTCGCTCAACGTGCCGAGCAGCGGCCGCATCCCGAACGGCGCCTCGGTGGAACGCGAGGTGCCGATCCACTTCGGCGGTGATCCTCACCTCATCCTGAATCTCAACACGCCGGACTTCACCACCGCCGCGCGCGTGGCCACCGCCATCAACAAGTCTCTGGGCGCCGGCACCGCCGAGGCGCTCGATGCCATCTCAATCCGTGTCGCAGCTCCCGCCGACCCCAATCTGCGCATCGCCTACCTGGCCCAGCTCGAGGCGGTGGACGTCGATCCGGGCGAGGCAGCCGCTCGCGTCATCATCAACTCGCGTACCGGCACCGTGGTTATTAGCTCCCACGTACGTGTCACCGCCGCGGCCGTCGCGCACGGCTCGCTCTCGGTGACCATCACCGAGCACAACGACGTGAGCCAGCCGGCGCCTTTCTCCCAGGGTCAGACGGTGGTGACTCCGCGCAGCAGCATCGACGTGCAGCAGGCCGATGCCCGCATGTTCGTATTCCAGGCGGGAGTGAATCTCGAGGAGATCGTGCGTGCGGTGAATCAGGTGGGCGCCGCCCCCGGCGACCTGGTCGCGATTCTCGAAGCCCTGAAAGAAGCCGGCGCATTGCGCGCCGAGCTGGTCGTCATCTGAGCGGCGCTCCGGCACCACAGCCCCATGACAACCGGGATTTCAGCCAACTCCGGCGTGTACGGTGACTTTGCCGGACTGGAGAAACTCAAAGCCAGCGTGCGCCGGCAGGACCCCTCGGCGCTGCGGCAAGTGGCCCAGCAGTTTGAAAGTCTGTTCACGCGCATGATGCTGAAAAGCATGCGTCAGGCGATCGGCAAGGATCCGATTTTCGGCAGTGACCAGGCACAGATGTACCAGGGTCTGTTCGATGATCAGCTCTCGGTCAGCCTGAGCCGCGGTCGGGGGCTGGGGCTCGCGGATGTCCTCATGCGCCAGCTGCGCGGTGGCTCGCAGGCTGACACCCCGGCCGGCGCTGCAACTTCGGCCAAGACTGCCAGCAACGCGGCCGCCAACACGACTTCACTTGCACCGACGAGCGCTGAGCGTGCGGATTTTGTCCGCACCCTCTGGCCGCAGGCGCAGCAGGCCGCACAGCAATTGGGGGTCCAACCACTCGGCGTGCTGGCGCAGGCGGCGCTTGAAAGCAACTGGGGCCAGAGCGTGCCGCGCGGCGCGAGCGGGGCCGTGAGTCATAATCTCTTCGGCATCAAGGCCGGCGCCAGCTGGCGTGGCCCATCAGTCAGCGCCGCCACGCAGGAATTTCAGAACGGTACCAGCACAGTCGTTCAGGCGCCGTTCCGCGCCTATGCCGGTTCCGGTGCGAGCGTGCAGGATTATGTCTCGCTGCTCAGCAGCAATCCGCGCTACCGCGAGGCGCTCGCCAGCGGCGCTGACGTCGGAGCCTTCGCCGCGGCACTGCAAAAAGCCGGTTATGCCACCGACCCGGACTACGCGCGCAAGGTGACCGGCGTCGCACGGCAGATTGCCGCGTTGATGACCGGTGCTGGTGCTGCGAACGAGCCAGTTAAGTTTTCGCAGACCCTGCCGATAACGGCAGGGACCGCTACGCTTTAAGGAAGCGTCAAGGTATGGCCGATCTTCTCAATACCAGCGTCTCGGGCTTACTGGCCTTCCAGCAGGCGCTCGATGTGACGAGCAACAACATCGCGAACTCGGCCACGCCCGGCTACAGCGTCGAGACGGCGAATCTGGTTCCCGAGCCGGGCCAGGCGACGGCCGCCGGCTACGTCGGCAGCGGCGTTGAGGTCGATGGCATCACGCGCGCCTACGACGAGCTGCTGGCCCAGCAGGTGCGCTCGTCCCAGGCCAGTTATTCGAGTCTCAATACTCTCGCCACGCAGGCCTCACAGGTCGATAACCTGTTGAGCAGCTCCAGCAGTGGACTCACCTCCAGTCTGCAGAGCTTCGTCAACGCGCTGCAGACTCTGTCGAGCTCACCGGATTCCAGCGGCGCGCGCCAGGCGCTCCTGAGTGAAGCACAGGCGCTGACCCAGCAGCTCACCGGATACGACGGTCAGATCACGCAATACGGCGGCCAACTCGAGCAGCAGATCGGCACTGATGTCACCCAGATCAATTCGCTGGCCGGCGGAATCGCCTCGCTCAACACGCAGATTGCCAACGACCTCGCCGGCTCGGGCAACGCGCCCAACCAGCTGATGGACCAGCGCGATACGCTGCTCGATCAGCTCAGTCAGTACGTCAGTGTCAGCACGGCCACGCAACCGAACGGCATGCTGGACGTCTACATCGGCAGTGGTCAGGCGCTGGTCACCGGCGGCACGCCTCAACAACTGTCCACGATACCGAGTCTCTACAATGCCTCGGTCCTGGATATCGGGCTCGCCAGCGGCGGCGGTACCGCGGATGTCACTTCCGAAATCAGCGGCGGTGATCTCGGCGGACTCCTCAGCGCGCGCAGCCAGGTGCTCGATCCTGCCCAGAACGCGCTCGGTCAGATCAGCGTGGCGCTCGCCACGATCGTCAACCAGCAGCAGGCCTCGGGTATGGACGCAACGGGTGCCGCCGGTCAACCGATGTTCAACGTCGGCGGGGTGCAGACGCTCGGCGCCAGCACCAATACGGGCAGCGCGACCCTCGCCGTGACGCGCACTGATATCTCGGCTCTCACCAGCGATGACTACACCCTGCGCTACCAGGGCGGAGCATGGACGCTTGAGGACGCCACAACGGGTCAGTCCATCGCCATGACGGGCAACGGCACCAGCGCCAACCCCTTTCAGGCGGCGGGTCTATCGATCGTGGTCAGTGGCACACCCGGCGCGGGTGACAGTTTCCTGCTGCAGCCGACCGCGACCGCCACCGCCGGCCTGTCCGTCGCGCTGACCAATCCCTCGCAGATCGCCGCGGCTTCGCTGGCGCAGACGGCCGCCGGCGCAGATAACACCGGCAACGGAACCATCTCGGCCGCCACCATTACTAATCCATCCAGCTGGGTTCCGGACACCTACACGCTTGCTTTCACCTCGGCGAGCCAGTACCAGGTGACCAACAGCGGCGGGGCCCTGGTCGCGTCCGGCATCTACAGCGCCGGCCAGCCGATCACGTTCAACGGCGCCGCGGTGACCGTGAGCGGTGCTCCCGCAGCCGGAGACACCTTCACCGTGACCCCCAGTACCGCAGCCGACGCCGGTGACAACACCAATGTCGTCGCTCTGATGAATGCCCTGGGCGCCAACACCCTCAATGGCGGCACCACCTCTTTGAGCGGTGCTGCCAACGACCTGGTGGCTCAGATCGGCACCGTCACGCAACAGGCGCAGTCCAGCGCAACCGCCGAGCAGTCGGTGAACCAGGATGCCGCCACCGCGCGCAGCAATCTCTCGGGCGTGAATCTCGACCAGCAGGCCGCCCAGATGCTGCAGTTCGAGCAGGCCTACCAGGCCATGGCACAGATGATTCAGACCTCGAGCCAGACCTTTAACTCCCTGATCACGGCCATCACGGACGGATAGACCATGCCGATCTCTACGGTGAGCTTTCAGGCCAATGCACTCGCTGAGATGGAAGCGCTCGACAGCGCTCTGTCGCAGACGCAATCCGAGCTGTCCACCGGCCTCAAGCTGCAGAATGCCTCCGACAATCCGGTTGCCATGGTGGAGGTCAACCAGCTGAACGCCGCGCTCTCAGGATCGCAGCAGCAGGTGACCAACGGGAACGCCGTGACTTCCGCGCTGCAGCTTGAGCAGAATTCACTCACCAACGCGACCAATGCCCTGCAAAGCGCCCGCGATCTCGCCGTCGAGGGCAACAATACCGATCTGACCCTCTCCGACCGCCAGGCCCTCGCCGCGCAGCTGCAGCAGCTGCAGCAGACGCTGCTGTCCGCGGCCAACAGCCAGGATGCGAACGGTGATTACCTGTTTGGCGGCACGGCCAACACCGCCCCGCCGTTCGTCCAGACGGGAAGCTCGGTCAGCTACCAGGGAAGCGGCCAGGTGAACCAGGTGCAGATCGGCCCGGACCAGAGCGTATCGGTTGGCGATACCGGCAGCTCCGTCTTCATGAATCTTGCCGCCGGCAACGGCACCTTCACGACCTCCGTCGGGTCCGGCAACACCGGCAACGCGTCGATCGATCCCGGCAGCGTGACCGATCCAGCTGCCTGGGTGCCGGATGTATACACACTGACCTTCAGCAGCGCGACGCAATACCAGGTGACCAACAGCGCGGGCACGGTGGTCGGCGCGGGCAGCTACACCAGCGGCAACGCCATCTCCTTTAATGGCGCCCAGGTCACGGTGAGCGGCACGCCGGCCGCGGGCGACACATTCACGATCGCACCTGCAGGCAAGGCGAGCGTCTTCAGCACGCTTTCCGGTCTCATCACCACGCTGAATTCCAGCACCTTGTCGAACGCACAGATCACGACTCAGATCGGCGGGGCCATCGGCCAGATCGATACCGCACTGAATAATCTCGACAACGTGCAGGCCGCCGTCGGCGGTCGCCTGAATGCGGTCACCGCTGCGGGCTCATCCGCGCAGACCAGCCAGACGAACCTGCAGACTTCGATCTCGCAGTTATCGAATGTCGACTACGCGCAGGCCGTCACCCAGTTGAGTTCACAGGAGCTTGCGCTACAGGCCGCGCAGGAATCCTATGCATCGATTGCCCATCTTTCGCTGTTCAACTATCTCTCCTGAACGTGACGCAGGTCGCGTTTGGCGTGCTCCGCCCGCTCAAGTCCTCCCCGGGAGATCCGATACAGGGCTTGAACGGAAGCGGCGTGGCCGCCTCCGCGGTGATAGCAGTGCGACGGACTGGTGTCCGGCGCCTGAGGCAAACATCAGGAGTCCACGACCATGTCACTAGTCCTTAACACGAACATTGATTCGCTGGTCGCACAGAACAGCCTGTCGACCTCCGGGTCGCAGCTGGCTGATGCACTGCAGCAGCTCTCCTCGGGTCTGCGCATCAACACCTCGGCTGACGACGCCGCCGGCTACGCCATTGCGCAGGGCATGACCTCGCAGATCAACGGTCTCGACCAGGCCGCGCAGAACGCCAATGACGGTGTGTCGCTCACGCAGACCGCCTCGGGCGCACTGTCGGAGGTGACGACCGACCTGCAGACCATGCGCGACCTCGCGGTGGAATCGCTCAACGCGAGCAACAGCGCCACCGACCGCAGTGACCTGAATGCGCAGTTCCAGCAGCTGGTTGCAGACATCAACAGCGTCGCCAGCAACACGCAGTTCAACGGCGTGAACCTGCTCGACGGCAGCTTCCAGGGCGCCACCTTCCAGATCGGTGCCAACGCTGGTCAGACCATCACGGTTTCTTCGGTGGCCAGTGCCAAGGCCAATAACCTCGGCGCGCTGTACGCTGGCGCGCTGACGACCGGCGGCACCGCCGGTGTCTACAATGCCACCGGCACCGGTGGACCGAACATCTCCAACGGTGACACCGTCACCTTCCAGGTCGCCGTGACTCCGGCCGGTACCGGCACGACTGCGACGGACTACACGACCAATGCGGTCACCTTGACCGGCAATGCGTCCTCGGACCTCGCCAGCGTCGCTGCGGCCATCAACCAGGTCGTCGGTACGCAGGGTGTCATCGCGACGGTGAACACTGCCGGAACTGGCATCACCCTCAGCGGCAACACGGCCAATGCCGGTGCGACGGTGGCGGTTACGATCGCCAGCTCCACGGGCTCAATCGCCGGCGACACGACCGCGCTCACAGATCTTGGCGTCGATTCGAGCGACACGATCGCGACGACCGGTGCCAGCTACCTGAGCAGCAGCGATGTCTCGACCGTTGACGATTCCAACCAGGCGCTGGTGCAGATCGATGCCGCTCTGCAGCAGCTGGCCACGTCGACCGCGCAGCTCGGCGCGTATCAGAACCGCTTCACGGCGCTGATCTCCGGGCTGAACACCGATGCCACGAACCTGACCAGCGCGAAGAGCGCGATCGTGGACACCGACTACGCCTCGGCGACTTCAGACCTTTCGAAGGCGCAGATCCTGCAGCAGGCCAGCACCGCGATGGTGGCCCAGGCCAATACCATCCCGGAGAACATTCTGACGCTGCTGCAGAAACTGCCGTAACTGTCCTGAGCATCCAGGTAACGCATGCCTGGATCTCCCCTAGGGTCGGGGCAGACTAGACGGGTCTGCCCCGACCCGGTTTTAAGTTTGAATTGCGCATGAGTACGACCAGCATCGACAGCAGCTCCGCAGGCACGGCGACCGGTTCGGCACCGGTGGTTTCCGTGGCCAGCAACGGCAGCTCAGGAGCTGCCGGCGGCTCGGTCATCGATGTCAACTCCCTGGTCTCCCAGCTGGTCGCTGCCACCCAGGCGCCGCAGGAGGCGCTGATCTCCGCCCAGACCCAGCAGGTCTCGGCACAGATCTCGGCGCTCGGCACCCTGAAGAGCTCGCTTGCGACCTTTCAATCCTCACTGAGCGCGCTCGATACGCCGGGAGCGTTTCAGCTCGAGACCGCCACTTCGAGCGATCAAACCGCCTTCACGGCATCGGCTACCTCAGGTGCCCCTCAGGGCACCTACAACGTGGATATCTCGGCGCTCGCGCAGGCGCAGCAGCTGCTTTCCGGTCCCTTCAATGCTGCGAATCCCGTGGGGAGCGGCAGCCTGACCCTGTCACTGGGCGGCACCAGCTTCAACGTCGCCGTCACCAGTACCGACACGCTGGCGGATATCGCCGCGGCCATCAATTCCGCCGCCGGTAACCCCGGGGTCAGCGCCACCGTACTGCAGGGCGCGGATGGTGCGCATCTGCTCCTCTCGTCCTCGCTCACTGGAGCCGCGAACACGATTTCGGTTGCGGAGACCGACGGCGGCACCGCGCTGGCGGCTCTCACCTATGGGACGGGCAACACCGCCAACTACACCGAGGAGGCGGCGGCGCAGGATGCCGCCTTCAGCATCTCGGGGGTGAACTTCACCAGTGCCAACAACACGGTGACCACTGCGATGAGCGGCGTGACGCTCAACCTTCTGAGTACCACCACCGCAACGACGCCGGCGACACTCACCGTCGGCACGGACACTGCCACCATCGAAAGTAACATCTCGAGCTTCGTCTCCGCCTACAACACCTTGCAGAGCACGCTGGTATCGCTGGGCGGTTACGACAGCTCCACGTCGACGGCCGGCCCCATGATGGGCGATGCCGCGCTCATGGGTATCCAGAATCAGATCCAGGAGGCGCTCTACAGCGTCGTCAATACCGGCTCCACCACCTACGACACGCTCGCCAGCGTCGGCATCACGACTCAGAGTGACGGGACGCTCAGCCTGAACAGCAGCACACTGGCGGCGGCGCTCAATACCAATTTCAGCGCCGTCAGCCAGCTTTTCAGCGGCACCGCCGGAGTCGCGAACGCGCTGAACTCCGACATCAACACTGCACTGGGCGCCAACGGTTCGATTACGACCGAAGGTCAGACGCTCACCAGCCAGGAAAACGCACTCACCACCCAGACCAATCAGCTGAACCAGCAGATGGCCGCACTCACTGCGAGTCTGACGCAGCAATACTCGGCGCTGAATACGTTGCTGTCCTCCTTGCAGAGCACGTCGTCTTATCTCACGCAAGCGTTTGCCACCCTGCCGCAGGTGCAGTCACAACAGGACGCGTGAGGTAGCGGCGCGCCTGGCGCGCGGCTGCCTTCCTTAAAGTTCCGCCGTCTCAGGTCGTTACAGAGGTAACGGTCATGAGGAGCATCGCAGGCGTGAACCCGTTAGCCCGCAAAGCCAAACTCGCGGCCTATCAGCAGGTCGCGATTCAAGGCGGGATAGCCACGGCCGACCCGCACACGTTGGTGCAGATGCTGCTCGACGCCACAGTCGAGCGCATCAGCACGGCACGCAACTGCATCGCGCAGGGTGAGCGGGTGCGCAAGGCGAAACTGCTGCACAGTTGCGTCACGCTGGTAGCCGAGCTGCGCGGCAGTCTCGATCTGATCCGCGGCGGAGCGCTCGCGCAGAATCTTAGCGATCTCTACGAGTACATCAGTCGGCGCCTGTTGCTCGCCAATGCCCAGGATGACGTCGCGGCGCTCAGCGAGTCACTGAGTCTCCTCAATGAGATTCGCGAGGCGTGGATCGCCATCGGTCCACAGGTCCGCGAACAGGCTGCCGGCGTTCCGACTCAGCGCGCGCCTGCGTCGCGCTGACGTCGGCCGGGCGTATAGGGAAGGCTGGCCTCGAGCGTCGTGCCGTGGCCCGCAACGCCGAGCACCCGCAGGGTGCCGCCGAGCTGGGCGAGACGCTCGGAGCTGGCAAGCAGGCCGAAGCACCCCGGTTTGCTGCGATCCTTGTCGCCCATACCGATTCCGTCGTCACTGATACGCAAGCGCACTGCCTGTTCGTGCACCCACACCTGGGCGTCGACCTTTCTGGCGCGCGCATGGCGCATGACATTGATCAGCGCTTCCTGGAACGTCCGATAGAGAGCCAACGAGCGTTTGCGACCGAGATCTGCAGGCGTCGCTGCAGCGGTCATCTCGATGCTGAGCCCCGACTGCGCCGCACATTCATCGGCGAAGCGCTTCATTGCGGCAGCGAGGCCGAGATCCTCCACCCCAGGGGGCTGCAGCTCGAAGACGATGTGGCGCAAGTGCTGCAGGCACTCGTCCGCCAGCTGGCACACGCGACTGAGCTCCGTGCCGGCCGCCCCGGCAGCAGCACGCAACGTTTCGAGTTCCAGTTTGAGGCTGGTGAGATCCTGGCGCAGCGTTCCGTGGAGCTTGCGTGATAGTTCCGTACGCTCTTCCTCGCGCAGATGCTCGAGCCGGTGAGCCAAAGCGCGCACCCGCCCGTGGAAGCCGTCGATCGCGGCGCGCTGCTGCACCTGTTGCGTGATGTCGACGTCCACCGCTATGTAGCCATTGCCTTCGCCGGTCTCATCGCGCAGCGCCGCGCCGCGCGACTGCACCCAGCGGATTTCGCCATCGGGCCGCTGGTAACGGAATTCCAGGCTCAGTGGTTCGCCGCGCATCAGACGCTCCCAACCTTCATTGACGCGCTCGCGGTCATCAGCATGCACCGCGTTCCACCAACCATCCTCCTGTGCCTGATCGATCGACAGGTCGGCCATCTGCAGCCAGTAGGGGTTGGCGTAATCACAAGCACCATCCGCCCCCATCAACAGGATGCCGATGGGCGCCGAATCGGCCAGCTTGCGGAAGCGCTCGGCGGTGGTACGGCCCACCTCGGCGTGCAGAAGCTGGCCCTCTGCTTGCAGCTGCGGACGCAGGTCGGTGAGTGTGGCGACCCGCCGGGTCACCCGGCCGGCGGAATCACGCAGCGAGGCGATACGGATCGCGACGGGGATCAGGGAACCGTCACGATGTAAACGGCAGGTATGAAGAGTGGCGGCGCCTGTGAGATCAGCGGCACTCGCTGCTGCCAACAGCGAGGCGTGCTCGGTAGCCGGATAGAGGCGCAGGAACGATTGACCCTGCAGTTCCTCGGGCGTGCTCCCAAACAGCTGTGCATAGCTGTCGTTGACTGCGAGCAATGTCCCGGTCGCGGCATCTGCCACCGCGATTCCGTGTGCATTGTGCAGAAACGCCTGGGTCCACAACTCGGCGCTCGGGCCGCTCATGATTTCATCAGGTACGGCACCGAGTGTCGCAACGTGTCCGACAGGCACACGTCCGGGCCGCGCCAAGGTGTTGCCATTTGGCGACAGTTTTGCTAGGTTTATTGTTAATTATTCTCATACGCTTGGTTCGCCCGCTATGCAGTTGCATCGTGGCGTTCCCCCTTCACGCGCCGCTGCCAGCGGCTCGCGCGCATATGTGGACACTGACTTGGCCTTGGCGGGTTGTCAATACAACCCACGCGCCCCTTTTGGCTTGATTTGTGCTGCGCTGTGACAACGGCACCTAGGACTTCCTGCACCAAAAGAGAGTGGGCGCTCGCGGCGCACACTGCGTCTAACGTCCGTGAGAGTTCTGCGCCGTCTGCAACAGAGCTTTCAGGCAGGGACTCGAATCCGTGGACCGCCGGGAAGGCGAATCTATATCCGTTGTACGTGACGGCGCGCGACTGATGACACCGCTCAATGAACTGGTCCGTCGGCTCGCGTTGCTGGCGGCGCCGCGCACCTACACCTTGACCGCACGCCTGCTCGATGGCAGGGATGGCAATCGCATCGAAATGCGTGCGGAGAAGGGTTCCGGCGCTGAGCTGCGCGAGTACACCCGGCACGTGAACCTCATGACGTTGGAACGCCACGGAGCTCCCGCCGTCGCAAAGGCATTCGCGCGCGAAGCCGCGGAGGCCTTGGCCGAGAACGCGGCATCCACGCCGCGCAACCGCGAAGCGGCCAACAAGAACTAGTCTCGACGGCACAGCGCGCGCCTCGTCTGCTCGTGCGGTTAGGACGTGCGCACCTGAAAGCGCGGGAGCACGCACCGTGCTGCGTGCTCGTGCAGCTGCCTGTGTCATGTTGAAATCCAACTGCCAGCCTTTCGGAGTGCCGAGGTAACCACGATCGACGCGCGCGGGTCTCGTCCCGCACATACTGTCGACATCGCACTGAAGCCCTCACCTGCCAGTCGGCTGACAGGAGGCGTTGCGCGCTCGGAGGTTTGTTATGCCTGAACCGAGCCAACGATTGGAGACTTCGAGAGTCGGACCACGACAAAGTTTCCGGACGCGGGCCATCACCGACGAGCGGAGGCGATGTGCCGACGGACGGAGAGCGCCGCTCCGCCGGGGTCGGAAAGAAATTTGTATGACGGACCTGTAATGTCCAATGCCGAAGCCAGGCCTGCGAATTCCATGGCCCCGACACAGCGATTGATTCCTGTCCAACAACCCGCACCCGCAGACACGATGCGATTAGACTCGTCGGGGAAGAGTCGCCGCAGCTCCCTGCGCGGCAACGAGCGCCAATCATCACGCCAAGAATTACGGCACGTAGTTGAGCTACAGAATGCAACACGGTGAGGAGCCATGGCTGTTTCCCGCAAGCACGCTGAACTTTTTCTGCCTTCGCGTAAATCTAACGCGCGGCGAGCGCAGTCCGGCGCTGACAACCCGGCGCTGCAGGCAATCTGGGATGTCATCGGCATGATTCCGCGCGGCAAGGTATCGACTTACGGCGCCATCGCCAGTGCTGCCGGCCTGCCCGGTCGGGCGCGACTCACGGGTTACGCACTGCGCATGATGGGACATACGGCCGCACTTCCCTGGCACCGCGTGATGGGCGCAGGCGGGCATATCGTGTTTCCGAAATCCTCGGTACGATTTCGAGAACAGTGCCGGCTACTGCGGGCCGAAGGCGTAGCGGTGCGGGACGGCCGCGTCGCGCGAAGCTTTCTGATGGAGTTCGAATCTCTGGATCATCGATGACGTGCGTTGTCGAGGACGGCTTTTGAAGACCCCGCGAGCAATCGCGCGCGTGATGCAAGGCAGGACTTCGAGTCCTGCAACCCTTGGCCGCTGACGGTTTACGACGCCCAGCGTGGCTGGATCTTTTCCAGGGGACGAGTTTCTACGTTGATCGCTGCAACGCAGCAGGGACAGCAGGCGAACCTGCCAGCAGCCCCCGTGCAGTCGGCGTGGTACGAGCACGCGCATTCAGGGGTGATTCAGCCACGGCGGGGAGCGCGGACCGTCCCCGCGCTCTCAACGAAACCGTCGACCCGCGTTCCTCAGGTACTCGGGAAGCAGAATGTCAGCGGCCAGTTTTGCATCCGGCTGCGCAACACCAGGCCTGAGACTCAGAGGCAGCACACCGGCCCACGCCGGCCATTCCAGGTCTCTGTCATCATCGATCACGGCGCCTCTTCTAATCTTCGCAGACGCCTCATCTAGCGGCAGCCCCAGGACTGATGTCTGCTGGAGCTCACTTTTATTCGGACCGCGCGCATCGTTCCAGCGGCCCGCGAGCAAATGCTCGGCAATGTTGCGCAGCGCCGCAATCTTCTGCCGCGGATCTACGATTGCCCGCGCGACGCCAAATGCAACCACCGATCTATAGTTGATAGAGTGGTTGAACGCCGATCGTGCCAACACCAAACCGTCCGCCAGCGTGACCGTCAGACATGCAGGCACGCCCGAGTGAAGCTCGCGCATCAGTCGACTGGAGGCGGCGCCATGCAGATAAACCGTTCGGTCGTCGCGACCGTAGAGCATGGGAATGACAAACGGTTGTCCGCCGACTGCGAAGCCGACATGTGCCAGAAAGCCTGAATCGAGAATTCCGCTAACGACTTCCCATTCGCGCGAGCCCCGCTCCGGAAGCTGCTTGAGCTCCGTGCGCACCTCTACTTATCCTTATCATTCGCGTCCGTTACGCGAACGTCGTCCGCGATCCAGTTGACCTCCCAAGTCTTGCCGCCATCGTCCGAAATGGCCTGTTCGAAGTGCCCGGAATCCTTGCCGACATCGGACCAGACGTTTCGCACCCAGACGATCCGCCCATCGATCACTTCCTGATCATAGAATTCGCCTACTCCGCCCCGAAATTCACCCACCGTCGGCACCCCGATCACGCCGACTTTGACGTTTGCAAAGTTGAGGCTCCATTGATGCGACTCGGGGTTGTAGAGCCGCAGACTGATCGCTTCGATGTGGCCACCCGGGCCGTCCGCTTCGAGCTCCACCATATTGGCGCGACCGTTCCAGATCGGTATTACGACGGACGTACCCTCATAGTTGACCCAAGCCGTCGATTTATCTTGCTGGTGCCTTAGGACTCGAAGATGCGTCTTCCAAGTCCCGATCTCCCAGTCGAAGTCATGTGAGCCGTCGCGAATTGACGCTGCAGCTTGCGAGCCCGCTGCGAAGGCGCAGTCAGTGGCACTGCGACCCATAACACTCAGACAGCCGGCCACCGCGATCCAGGCCATGGCGTTCAAACTTACTCTCATGGTGTCCTCGGTTTCTGCCGTGTCTTGTCAATATATGGAATGTACCTACCCTATCGACTCGCGGCGTTATCGCCACAAGTCTGCGGGTATCCATCGCGGGCAGCATGGCAGTTCGCGCAGCTTCCGAAAATGACCAATGCCGGTCGCCTGCGGTGATACCACTCGTGACCGCGGCAGCCCACACGATCTAACGCGCCGGTCACGACGCAAGCGCGCCACTGCGCGCCCCGATCTAACGCGGCTCTTGCTCCCTGGTAGGCGCGGGATAACAAAGCCGTGAGGCTTGGTCCCTTGTCCGCTGAGGTTTCCCAACCTCCGATCAACGCGGCTCCGCTGCACCTACTCCTGGCGTTTCTCAAGCTTGTCCACGAGCTCGGACAGCTCGGCCAGATCCATGGCGTCGCCGGTGGTGGCTGCGGTGCGCCGCCCCTCGGAAACAGACGTGGGGGCCGCGCGCACCCAGTCAGTCCGCTGTTCTAGCCAGCGCCCGTAACGGTCAAACGACCACATTCCGTCCTCACCGCTGGACTGGATTACGTTGGCGAGATGGCTGAAGGTACCCGCGCGAATGGTTCCTTTGGCGCTGGTGCTCGCCAACAGCAGTTCGCATCTGGGTACCAGCAAACGGTAACTGCTCAGGAACTCGAGGCGTTGGCACAGCACGCCCACCAGACAATCGGCGATCTGAGCGCGAATGCTGCTCTGAATCTCCGCGGGAAAGGACATGCACATGCGTGTGAGCGCCTCGGAGCAGCTGGCGGAGTGCATCGTTGCCAACACCAGATGACCGGTCTCCGCAGCGTTCAGGGTGAGCCGCATGACCTCCGGAGTGCGCATTTCGCTGATCACCAGCACGTCGGGGTTTTCACGCAGCCCGTCCGTGATGGCTTGCTCGAAACTCGGCGAGTGGGTGGGGATTTCACGCTGCCGGATAAACGAATGCCGGTTCGTGAAGACATACTCAAGGGGACTCTCCAGAGTGATGATGTTGCGAGACTGGGTTCCGTTGATCTCCTCGATGAGCGCCGCGAGAGTCGTCGATTTACCGCTTCCGGTGGGTCCGCAGATGATGACGAGGCCCGTCGCCGGCTCGACGAGGCGCCGCAGGTCCGGATGTAGATTGCAGGACTTGAACCCCCTGATCGATGCTGACAACAACCGCACCGCAAAGGCGATGCCGTGGATGCTTCTGAAAAAGTTGATGCGACAACGCGTACCGGCCACTTCTATCGACACATCGGCCGAACCGCGGCTCAAAAACCCCGCCCAGCCGTCGGCGCCTAGCACCTGTTCCGCCGTTCGCTGCAGATCCGCGGCGGCGGAGATCTCTCCAAGCGGTTGCAGCTTGCCGCGCACTCGCGCCATGAGGGGTCGATTCGCCTCCGCGTGCAAGTCGCTGGCCCCAAGCTCACATGCCTTGCGGATCCATTGCTGAAAGTTCATTGGACCATTCCCCCGCTTACTCGCCTGAATTAGAGAACCCACGCAGGTGGCAAGTTCCATCGCCCGCAAGCGCCTTGCCCGATGGCGCGGCATGGAGATCGCGCCCGTCGCTCTCGCTTTGCATCCTCTGAAAGCATACGGATGGCGTCTCAGACGAGAAACCGGAATCGAGTGGCACGCGTCGCCCGCGAGTGGACCCGATAGCGGCGGCGCCCACATGGATGTTCACGTCTTGCGCAGGTAGCTCACGACGAGACGAGTCACTTCATCGATCAGCACGCTCGCCTTGTCCTCGAGGACATCAGGTCGAGTGATCACGGCCGAGTGCGTCAGCGACTCGACCGCAGCCACGCAGATGAATGAGGCAACATCGAGATCAGGAACGTTTACCTCACCACAATGCGCCTCAAGATAGGCGCGAACGAGTGCGTAAGCCTCGCGGTCGATGGCCTCTATGCTTTCGAGGCGCCCCACTCGTGGCACCTGCTGTACCAGTGCGCGATGCAGCGGCGGATCGACACGATGTGCGTCGATCATGATGCTGACGAGCTCCCGCACTGCCACCTCGACCGGCTGCTGCGCGACTTTGACGAGCGCCTCGCGCACCAACTCCATCATCTCCTCGGTATGGCGGTCGATGACGGCTGCCACGAGCGCTTCCTTATTGGGGAAGTACTGATAGAGCGAGCCAATGCTCACGCCCGCGGTATTTGCAATTTTGTTGGTGCTCGCGGCCTCATAGCCGTCCTTCACCAGAACGCGAGCAGTTGCCTCCAGCAGTGCGGCAACCGTCACGCGTGAGCGCTTCTGCCCCGGGATTTTCCGAGGTCTGGTCCGCATGAAGCTGTCCTCGGCAGCGTATCCGGATACGAGTAGACAAATATGAGCTATCGCTCACATCATTTCCATCTCAAAGAGTCAGCAGCCCTGCCCCTGGAGCACGTAATGACGCATGCCCACCGCGGGTATCTCCCCGCAGCCGGTCTCGATCTTCTTCTGCCCTTCTACGATCCACTGCTCAGACTGTTCGGTGCCGATCGCCTGCGTCAGCGGCTGTTCGATCTGGCGTCAGTGCAAGCGCATCATCGGGTTCTGGATATCGGATGCGGCACCGGAACTTTTGCTGTCGCGCTCAAGCGTTCGCTCCCGCCTCTCTGGCTGGTCGGACTGGACCCGGACCCGAAGGCGATCGCCCGCAGTCGCCGCAAAGCGCAGCGCGCCGGCGTTTCGATCCGCTTCGATCTGGGTTTTGCGGAGCTCCTGCCTTACCCCGATGCTTCGTTCGACCGCGTGTTCTCTTGTCTGATGTTTCACCATCTGCCGCGCGAAGCGAAGCTGAGGACGCTGCAGGAAGTGCGTCGCGTCCTCAAGTGCGGCGGATCGCTGCACTTGTTGGACCTTGAGCGCGCGCCCTCTGCTAGGTCCGGTCTGTTCGCTAGATGGAGTCATTCGAGCGACCAGATGCGGGACAACAGCCGCGAGCAGATCCTGAAATGGCTGCTCGAGGCGGGTCTTGTCCCAATCTTGCAGTCGTCTGACCAATCGATTTTTGGAAAAGTCCTGCATCTGGCCGCGCGCTCCGATGGATAGCGGGGCAAAGTGGCACAGGCGTGAACAGCCGGCCTGGAGCGCGAAATGGTTGTGGCCGAAATTTCGTCGCGGCCCCACGCCTAGCTGACGGGCGCAGGAACGGACGTGAAAGGAGCGACGCCATGACCGTTGAGACGCCCATGAGGGATCCATGCTACTGGGACCGGGAACTGTTCCCGCATACGCCGCTTCGAGCGCTCGCACCTGATCTGTGGGTAGTACAAGGTTCATTCCCCGCCGCGCGTCTGCCCCGCAACATGGTGGTGTATCGTTCCGCGCAGCAGGCGCTGCTTCTGCATTCCGTCGTCGCTCTTGCCGAGCCAGAAATGCGCGAGCTCGAGGCGCTGGGCGAGCTGGCGGTCATGGTCATTCCCCACTGGGACCATTGGGCGCACATCGCCGCATTCAAGAAGCGCTATCCCAGGATCGATGTGGTCTGTCCCAGGGCTTCGATCGACCAGGTCAGCAAGCACATCAGAGTGGAATACAGCTGCGAGGACTACTTTCCACGTCACGGAGTGAAGTACCACCAACCGCCGGGAATTCGTCCATTAGAAGGTGTTCTGGAAGTTCCCGTGGGCGCGGGAAAAGTGGCCTTGCTCATGAATGACCTGATCACCAACGTACCCCACCAGTCGGGATTTTACGGCTTGGTACTGCGATTGACACGATCGAGCGGAAAACCCCGGGTGATCTACTTCGTCAGAAGACAGCTGCGCGTGCAGCGCCAGCCACTGCGGGCTTACATCGCCGCGCTCGCGCAGCGCCGCGACATTGAGATCGTGACCACCTCGCATGGTGAGTGCCTGCTGACGGATGTGGCCAACACCCTGAGCCGCGTTGCACAGGATCTCTAACTGCCGGTGACAGGTGCGCGAACTACGGTGTCGCGGCGCATGCTGATCGACCCGTCACGCGAGCCGCGGTCGGTCGCTACAGTCAGCTGGATGGCCCGCAAATGTCAGGACATCGCCAGGCGACGATATTTCGCCACCCGTCCAGCATCACCCATGGCCTGATAGAGGCGAATGGCGCGCTGCAGTGCGTCGTTACCGTAAAGACTCGACGGCTGCCACCTCTTTAACAGGACTGGCAGGCTCGCGACCAGCAGTGCATCTGCCTCCGCTAGACGTTGCTGTCCGGTCAAACACTCCACTTTGACATTCTCCAACAATGCCATGCGCCACGCGTCATCGGGATAGCGCTTCGCCATGATAGGCCTCGCTGACTCTATGCGCTCCAGGCCTGCGGCGTAACGGTTAGTACGACATTCCAAATCGGCCAGATGAACCAGGATCGGCGCGTGCATGCGATGGTCCGTCGCGATCGCCGCCTGCAGCGCTTTGCGGAACGCGATCTCGGCCGCCGCGTAATCGCCCGATCCCATACGCGCCAAACCAAGATTGGTGAACGCGAAAATTACGTCGCGCTCGGTTTCCTCCTGCTGAGCGAGTTGGATTCTGAGCGCATCCTCGAGCATCGGGATGGCACGTGAGAACTCGCGACGCTCAACGTACAGCAACGCCAGATTATTGAGATCGACTGCTACTTCCGGATGCTCCTTGCCGAGGACGCGCTGGTCGATCGTCAGGGCTCGCTCATAGAAGCCCTCGGCCCGGCGGCCCTCGCCGCGCATATAGGCAACCGCGCCTAAATTGTTCAGCGTCTCTGAGACCATCGGATGGGTCTCTCCCGAGAGCTGGATGCGCGCCGCCAAAGCCTGCTCAAACAGGCGCTCACTCGCGGTCAGCTGATCAGTGTTGAGATCGGCCGTCGCCAGCTGTTCCAGTACCCGGACTTTGAGTTCATTCGGCGGCTGATCCTTCTGCAGCGCCAGCGCGCGGCCGAAAAAAGCGGCTGCCTCGGCCGGTTTGTCGGCGTTGCCGGCCACCTCGCCGCGACCAATGTAAATCCGTGTCTGGAGTGCCCGATCCGGCGGACTGAGCTCGTCCGCCAGCTGCTGCGCCTGCGAGTACAGTGCATCCGCCTGCGCGGCGTGATCGCGCACCTCCTCCAGATTGGCCAGCGAGACAGTGGTCCGGCCGAGCACCGCGGGATCCTGCCCGGGCGTATCGTGCGCGACTTCAAGAAGATGTTGCGCCGGCTTGTACAGGCCGAGACCCGCGTAGACCTCACCGAGAGTCGCTGACAATTCGGCACGTACCAGCGGCTCATCGCGCAGCGAACCGTCAATCTGCTGGACGCCGCGGTCGAGAATGGCACGCGCAGTGACGGTATTGCCCTGCGCCTCGCTCGGATTGGAGACTTGGAAGAGCGACACGAGAAACTCGGCGGTGCGCTCCGCGGTCTGCGACTTACGCACGGCGATTTGCCGCTGTTTGACCGCTTCGGCGCGTGCCACCCATGCCGCAACGGCGAGCGCGGCGAATACCACGCAACCGACGGCTGCCGCCGTTCCCAGCATCAGCAGCCGTCTGACTTGGCGCGCATGGTCGCGCTGCCGCAGGTCGGCGAAACTGACGCCCAGGAGCGGCGCGATAATCTTCAGCTTGGCATTGTGCCGGCCGTCCTTACGCAGGTCCGCGGCCAGAGGCTCGAGCGAGCCCGCACCCTCGGCAGCCGCAAGGAGCGCCGGCGGAAAGCATTCCAGTTCCGGCGGTAGACCGCGTTGGGCGGCGAGCGGCTCGCCGTCAATCGTCAGACACAGGATGTGATCGGTTCTCCCCAGCGTCTTGAAGACTTCGATCTCCCGGTTGACCCAGCGCGAGGCCGCAGCAGACGGTGAACAGACGACAATAAGGTATTCGCTATCTCCTAACGCGTCCCGTAAGGATTGCGACAGGTCCGCCGATCCCGCCAGCTCCTCTCTGTCGAGGAATACGGGCCGCAGTCTGCTGCGCGGATGCGCTCCCAGCGTCGCGCGACTTCGCCGCGGAATCCGATAGGTCTCTATGGCGTGGTGCAGCCATCTAGCGACCGCTTTGTCGTCGTGCTGGTAGCTGATGTAGGCCACGTAACGTCGAGCGGTCATGAGAGTCGCCTGTGGTTCCTGTCGCACGTCTCTGCGTTCGACCATAGAATGTAATCAAATGTCGCGTCAATCCGCGCGGGCGGCAACTTCTAACAACGTCTCAGGGAGTCAAACATGCGAGTTTCGTTATTGCGCGGCTTGATCGCCGCACTCTGCGCGCTCTGTCTCAGTGCGCCTGTTCTGGCCAAACATGTCTCGGTCGACTTCGGCCCGGTATTCGGCTCCGGTGGCGACGGCGATGACTTCGGCACCAATAGCACGGGCGACGGGACTGCATGCACGCCCGGCTCAAGCGGACCAGAGTCGTGCCCGTTGACGCTGGTGAACGATGCGTCGAGCGGCGCCATCGCACTGGGATTCCCGATCGACTTTGGCAGCGGTCCCGTCACCAGTCTGTTCGTGAATGAGAATGGCATCGTCTCGTTCAATGCTCCACTCAGCATCAGCAGCAGTTCATTCAGCAACCTCTCCGGACTCGGACAGCCGGTCATCGCGCCCTATTTCGCTGATCTGACCTCGGTAACGTTCGTCGGCACCGTGTTTGATATGGCGGGCACCAACTTCGGCCAGATCATGTACCAGCGCGGCTCCGCATCCGCGCAGGTTGGAGCTGATGGCAACTTCGATCAGGCCGATGAGGTCCCGGCGTTCTCGGTACTGTGGTATGGGCTCACGGATGCAAATGGCAATCAGATCTTTACGCAACTGATCATTTACTCGCACGCTGCTTCCGCCAGCGGCGACTTCGACATCCGCATCCGCTACGGGCTGAATACGGGTGATCAGTACAACATCAGCGCCGCGCCGACGGCTATCGCCGGCCTGCAACTCGGTAGTAACTCCCTGAACATCGCCAGCCCGCTCCTGGAGAGCACCGACTACTTCTATAGCTTCCGCGGCGGTAAGTTGCTCGGCAGCGCTCCGCCCCCTGTCACGCTGAGCTGCCCGACGACCACTGCGCAGGCAGGCAAGGCCTATTCGTCCGCGCTCACGGCGAGCGGTGGTGTACCGCCTTACACTTTCGCGAGCAGCGGCAGCTTGCCTCCCGGCCTCACGCTGAACAGCAGCAGCGGTGTCCTCAGCGGCACACCGAGCGCTGCCGGCACGTTCAGCTTCACCGGTCAGGTAACCGATTCGACCGGCACGGCGGCAGGCACGGCATCAGCCAGTTGCTCGATTACGGTATCGCCCGCGCCTGCCTCGTTGACGGTGGCACCGATGGCTGTCTCCTTCGGCAGCGTGACGCGGTTCGACCTGGCATTGAAAGTGATCACGCTCACCAACAGCGGCAGCACACCCATATCGCTCTCGCGAATTTCCGTCACGCCGGCGAATGGCACTGACCGAGTGATCTTCACAGCGGCAAGTCTGTGCGGCTCGACACTCGCACCGGGCCGCAGCTGCCTCATTGGCGTGCTGATGTTCGCCGATCAAGTCGGGAATCTTTCTGCACTACTCAATGTTCCCAACAGTGCCGTTGGCAGCCCGCAGGCCGTGCCCTTGAGCGTGGTGGTGACACGTACGCACTGAGCAACGTAGATTAATCTCGCCCGGCGTCGGGTCGTTTGCGTGTAGCGCATCTCGATCCGACGCCGAGCGGCCGCTTGGCCGTTGCTCACTTGCGCCAGCCGCGGTCAGGGGCGGAACTCAGATGGACACGTCGCCTCGCCGAGCGTAGCGTGCTCTGCACGAGTCACAGCGACCCCCTGTGACAGCTATTGCAGCGCGTCAACAGCGCGCGATCCGCCGGGAGGTGTCTTCATGTCACTTCGCCGTTCGCTTTCTCCGATGATTCTGGCTGGCGTGCGCGGTCACCCGCGCGCGAAACAGTTCCTCAAAAGCGTCGACGGCTATCGCGACCTCATCACACATTCGGTCGCGCACGTGCTGCCGCAGATCCTTCAGCCTGATCCGCGCGAAATTTTCATTACACTGACCGCCAACTGCAATCTCCGCTGCAGAGGCTGCCGTTACGGCCGTGATTTCATGGCGGGCTCGCAGCTCTCATGGGCCACAATCCGCGATCTTCTCGACGATGCCAGCAGTCTAGGCATCAAGGCGATCCGCTTCTATGGCGGCGAACCCCTGTTGCATCCGGACATCGTTCGCGCCGTCGAGTACTCGGTTCACCTCGGTTTGAATACCTGGATAACGACCAACGGCATCGTTCTGCGCCAGAAGATCGATGATCTTTTCAGTGTCGGGCTGCGGCACGTGGAGCTGGGCTTCTACGGCGTGGCCGACGAATACGACTCGTACGTACAGCGCAAGAACCAGTATTCGCGGATGCAGCGGGGCGTCGCGTACGTGCGCGATCGGTACGGCATGGCCGTATCACTGGCACTGGGGTGGGTCCTGATGCGTCCCAACTGCACCGTTGACGCCGTAAACCGTACCTGGCAGTTCGCTAAAACCTACGCGGCGCCTTTCGGTGTCTCGCTTATTCACTATTCGCTGCCTTATTTCACCGAGGGA
>Ga0070761_10000384_pt1 | contig 29281 bp, 21 predicted proteins | sample HubBroMetageREF1_FD_66724 | JGI IMG/M metagenome (GOLD analysis project Ga0070761, IMG submission 66724) | Reference soil microbial communities from the Hubbard Brook experimental Forest, New Hampshire, USA - Hubbard Brook CCASE Soil... | ecosystem: Environmental > Terrestrial > Soil >... | reverse complement strand
ACGGACGTGGTGCGCGTGGTGTGGCCCAACGGCACGGTGCGCGCTGAGTTCGACGTCGCAGCGGATACGGAAGTGGTGACGGAACAACGCCTGAAGGCTTCTTGCCCGTTCCTTTTTGCTCACAACGGCAAGGGCATGGAATTTATCAAGGATGCGGTGCCGTGGGGCTCGGCGATTGGGCTGCGGATCAATACGATTGGCACGGCGCGCGTGGAGACGACCGGCGAGTGGTACAAGATTCGGCGCGACCAGCTGGTGCCGCACGATGGCTACTATGATCTGCGCATCACGGCGGAACTGTGGGAGGTTTATTACTACGATTATCTGGCGCTGATGACCGTGGACCATCCGGTGGGAACGGAAATTTTCGTGGACGAGCGCTTTTCGATTCCTCCACCGAAATTGGGTGTCACTACTGTTGCGACGCCGCACAAGATCGCGCGCGCGATTGATGACAACGGCAAAGACGTCACCGCTATTGTTGATACTCTCGATGGAAAAGCACTGGATGATTTCGGGCGCGGCCAATACCAAGGGATCACGCGCGACCATTATCTGGAGGTTGATCTGGGCGACGACGCGCCAAAGAGCGGTCCGCTGTATTTGATCGGGCAAGGCTCGATTCACGATACGGAATCATCGTTGAACGTGGCGATCACGCAAGGACATCGCTGGCGCGCGCAGGGGATGAGTATCGAAGTACCCGACGGGCACGGTGGCTGGGTCACGGCGCAATCGAATTTGGGTTTTCCCGCGGGGCGGAAGAAAACTGTTCTCTTCAATCTTACGAATGTTTTCCACCCCGGCACCCCGCGCCGCGTGCGCATTCGCACGAATCTGGAAATTTACTGGGACTGCATCGAATGGGCGCAGGGCATGCCCGAAGCTCCGCTGAAAACAGCGCGCCTGGAACCGAACTACGCGGACCTGCATTATCGCGGCTACTCCAGCATCAGCCGGCCGGATTCTGGCGCGCCCGAAGTGCCAGATTACAATAATGTGGTGAGCACGAAACAGCGCTGGCGCGATTTGATCGGCTATTACACGCGCTATGGCGACGTGCGCGAGTTGCTCACGCAGATTGATGACCGTTACGTGATCGTAAACTCCGGCGACGAAATGTCACTGCGCTTCCCGGAGCAGCCTGCGCCGCCGGCCGGATGGGTGCGCGACTACGTGGTGATCGGCGACGGCTGGATCAAGGACGGCGACTTCAATTCCACTTTCTCGAAAACGGTGCTGCCTCTGCCCTACCACGCGAAGCAGGAGTACACAACGCGGCCCGGCAGTCTTGAGGACGAGTGGCCGTACCGCCAGCACCCCGAAGACTGGCAGAACTATCACACCCGTTACATGACGCCGGAGGTTTTTCAGAACGCGTTGCGGAGCGATCCTCCCCGGTGAAACAACATCGCACGGCGCGGATTATCGTGAGCATTCTGTTTGTGGGGATGCTGGCCGCGCCTCTGGTCATCAAGCGGGAAGCCGCGCGACGGGGCGCCGGCAAGGCGAAACTGGATGCGCAGACAGCGCTGGCTCGCCACGGTTTTTATTTTCAGGAAGTTTCTCACGCCGCGGGAGTCAATTTTGTTCACCATGCGCCAACACTCGATCCTCAATTGGCGCCGATCATGCCACAAGTGGCTTCCATGGGCGCCTCCGTTTCGATTGTGGATTTCGATCGCGATGGGTGGCCGGACATCTACGTGACGAACAGCGGCGAAGGCAGCAAGAACGCTCTGTACCACAATCTCCACGACGGCACTTTCAAAGATGTAGCGGAGGAAATGGGCATCGCAGATGTGAATAAGCCCGGTACCGGCGTGTCGATGGGCGCGGTCTGGGGCGATTACGACAACGACGGTTACGAAGATCTCCTGCTGATCAAGTGGGGACGTCCTGAGCTATATCACAACGACGGCGGCCACGGTTTCACGCGCGTCACGGAACAGGCCGGCCTTCCACCCTGGGTGAACGCGAACACCGCGCTGTGGTTTGACTACGACGGCGACGGGTTGCTGGATTTTTTTATCGGCGGCTATTATTCGGAAGACGTGGACCTGTGGCACCTGAAGACCACGCAGATCATGCCGGATAGTTTTGAGTACGCGAAAAACGGCGGCCGCAAGTATCTGTTCCACAATCTTGGCAACGGCAAATTCGAGGAAGTGAGCGCGCAAGTGGGCATCAACAGCCGCCGCTGGGCGCTGGCGTCCGCGGCCGCAGACCTGCGCGGCACCGGACGTCCTGATTTATTTATCGCCAATGATTACGGCGTGTCTGAGCTTTATTTCAATGACGGCAAGCATTTTCACGACGTGAGCGCACAGACCGGCGTGGGCTTCTCGCCGAAAAGCGGGATGAATGCCGCGTTTGGCGATATTCTCAACGATGGCCGCTATGCGGTGTACGTTTCGAATATTTCCGAAGACGGTGTGCTGATTCAGGGAAACAATTTGTGGATGCCGAAGGAAGGAACAACGGGGGACGGACTGAAGTTTGAAAATCTCGCGCGCGATCTCGGCGTGGAGCTCGGCGGCTGGAGCTTTGGCGCGCAATTTGGCGATCTGAATAACGACGGCACCTTGGATCTTTATCTCACGAACGGATATGTGTCGCTCGACCGCGCGCGCAGCTACTGGTACGACTTCTCGAAAATTGCCGGGGGGAACAGCATCATTATTATTGACGCCAAGAACTGGCCGGCGATGGAGGGCCGCAGCCTGTCCGGATATCAGCAGAAGCGCGTGTGGTTGAACGACGGCGCCGGGAAATTCATCAATGTCGCGCAGGCGGTGGGCGTGACGGACACCTACGATGGGCGCGCTGTAGCCTTGGTGGATTTGTGGAACCGTGGAGTTCTGGATGCCGTGGTGGCGAATCAAAAAGGTCCGCTGCTGATTTACAAGAACACGTTGACTCCGGAAAACAAGTGGATTGAATTCGCGCTCGAAGGCACCGCGAGCAACCGCAGCGCGATCGGCGCGCAGGTGACTCTCCACTGGAATGGTCAGCAGCAAAAACAGGAAGTTTCCGGCGGGAGCGGATTTGCCGCGCAGAACGACCGGCGGCTGCATTTCGGTCTGGGCAAAGATCCACACATGGAGAAGGCCGTGATTCGCTGGCCGTCCGGCAAGATTCAAACCATCGAAAATCCCGCCGTGAATCAAATTCTGAAGATTAAGGAGCCGGCTTGAGCGAGCAGAGCACCGCGCCCGTCACGCCGCCCCCGCGCCAAGCGGACGCGGGCCCGCCAAAGCGCTGGCTGAGTCTGGACAACCGGTACATTGCGCCGATTTTTATTACCTGCATTCTGGTAGGAGGGCACCTCTCGTTCGGAATGCTCGAGAGCTATCAGAAGACGGCTCTGGCGATTGTGGCGAGCATCGCGACCGATTTGGTGCTCGGGCGTATTTTTTTCGGCAAGTGGCCCAACGTGGCGAGCGCGTATATCACGGGCATCAGCGTGGGCATCCTGGTGCGCTCTCCGGCGTTCTGGCCGTACATCCTGTGCAGCGTGATTTCCATCACGTCGAAATACGTGTTGCGGGTGAAGGGCCGCCACATCTGGAATCCGTCAAATTTCGGAATCTCGGCAATGTTGTTTCTGGTGCCGGAGACGGTGGCTACATTAAGCATTCAATGGGGCAATTATCTTTTGCCGATGATGGTGATCTGGGCGCTGGGATCGGTGATCATCTGGCGCTTGCGGCGATTCCACATCACCGGGACTTACGTGGTATCGTTCATCGCCTTGGCGTTCCTGCGGAGTTACATCACGGGAAGTCCCTGGCAATCGGAAATTGCGCCGCTGACCGGGCCGATGTACCAGCTTTTTATTTTTTTCATGATCACGGACCCGAAGACGACGGTGCGTTCGAAGAAAGGCCAATGCTTCGTAGTGTTTTTGGTGGCGTTCGCGGAATTCCTGCTGCGCTTGCACCAGGTGGTTTACGCGCCGTTTTACGCCCTTTTCATCGTAGGCCCCGCAGCGATGCTGATTGAAATGTGGATGGACTCGCGTCGCGCGCCGACGGCCAGCGTGGGCGCGGGAGTGGGCACCAGCGCCGCGAGCGCCTGAGCAATGGGAGCTCGCGAAGGTTGGAGCCGGCATACGCGCTGTTTCCAGCTGCACACAATCACGAATCGTTTCGCGAAAGGAAATCACGCATTGACGCAAGATCGCCGGAAGATGCGCTGCGCGCTGTTGACCGTCACCACTTTATGCATGAGCTATATTCCCCGGCCTTCCAAAGGCGCAGCAGCGCCGTCGCCCGCGCGCCCCTCCGGTCCGATTGAATTCCACGACGTGACCAAGCAGGCCGGGATTCACTTCAAACACAACTCCGGCGCATTCGGCAAAAAATATCTTCCCGAAACGATGGGAAGTGGCGTGTGCGTTCTGGATTACGACAACGACGGCTGGCAAGACATCCTCTTCGTCAATTCGATGGACTGGCCGGGGCACCCAGGCGCCGCGAAATCCTACCCCGCGCTCTATCACAACAATAAAGACGGGACGTTTACGGACGTGACGCGTGAAGCCGGGCTCGCAATCGAATCGTACGGCCTGGGCTGCGCGGTGGCGGATTACGACAACGATGGTTTCGAGGACATTTACATCACTACGGTTGGCTCGAGCCATCTGTTCCACAATCTGGGCAACGGGAAATTCGCGGATGTCACGTTGAAGGCGGGCGTCGCCGACCCCGGCTTTGCTACCAGCGCGCTGTGGTTCGATTACGACAATGACGGAAAGCTGGACTTATTCGTCTTGCACTACATTGATTGGTCCATCGCGAAGGATCAATATTGCACGCTCGACAACAAAAATAAGTCCTACTGCACACCGCAAACCTACAAAGGCGAAAGCTCGACGCTCTTTCACAACCGGGGCGACGGCACTTTTGAAAACGTAACCAAGCGCGCCGGTTTGCACGACCCCACCAGCAAATCTCTGGGCGTGGCGATGCTGGATTACGACAACGATGGCTGGATGGATCTGTTCGTCGCCAACGACACCGAGCCGAACAAGCTCTACCACAATAATCACAACGGCACTTTCAGCGATGTCGGTGTGCAGGTGGGCGTGGCGTTCAGCGAATCCGGCAGAGTGCGCGCCGGAATGGGTGTTGATGCGGGAGACTACGACGCTTCGGGTTGGCAGAGCCTGGTGATCGGAAATTTCACGAATGAAAGTATGTCGCTTTACCGCAACGACGGTTCGGGGCTGTTTGCGGATGAAGAAGTGCCGTCTGGAATTCGCCAGATGTCGCTGCAGGCGCTGACTTTTGCTTGTTTCTTTTTCGACTACGATCTCGATGGCCGCCTGGACATTTTTGCCGCGAACGGCCACGTGTCGGATGACATCAGCGTGGTACAACCCACGCTGAGGTATGCGCAGCCGGCGATCCTGTTCCACAACAAGGGCGATCGGCGATTTGAAGACGCGTCGGCGAAAGTGGGGGCTGCGATGCAGCAGGCCGTGGTTGGGCGCGGAGCGGCGTATCTCGATTACGACAACGACGGCGATCTGGACTTGGTGATCACCGCGAACAACGGGCCGGCGCGTCTGCTGCGCAACGAGAATGGCAATCAGAATGACCTATTGCGCGTGAAGCTCGTCGGCACGCGCTCGAATCGTGACGGCATCGGCGCGAAAGTCACCCTTACGACAAGCACGGGCGCGCGCTTGTTTCGCATGGTGAAGACGGGTTCCAGCTACGCGTCGCAAAGCGAACTGCCGCTAACGTTTGGTTTGGGAAAACCAGATGCGGGCGCGACGGTCGGCATCGAAATTATCTGGCCGAGCGGGCAAAAGGACTCGCTTTCCAAAATTAGCGCAAATCAGTTCATCACCATCAAAGAGCGTTCCGGCATCGTTGCCGCGCGTCCCATCGTGTTCGGCAAGTCCGCACCGTAATCGTTGCGAGCGCTTGCATTCGTGACGATCGCTTCCGCTGTTGCGTCGCCCGTTAGGAAGCAACTTTCGGCAAATCATCCGTCGAGTGAATGTAGCCTTCGTCGGCGATGCGCTTGCCGCTTTCGCGATAACGCTGCGGATCGCCGGGCGCCCAGGTGGCCAGGCCATCCACGTAACGATTGAACATGCAGAACGCGGCGGCGATCAGCACCGTGTCGTGAATTTCCTTGTCCGTCGCGCCGTGTTTGCGCGCGCGTTCCACGTCCGCGGCGGTGACCTGCTTGCCGCCCTTCTGAACTTTTCCGGCAATTGCCAGCAGCGCTTTCAACTTGTCTGAAACAGGCGCGGATTCAAAATCGCGTTTCAGCTCGTCAATGAGCGTTTCTTTGCCGCCCAGGTAATACGCGGCGGCCGCGCCGTGCACCGTCTGGCAGAAGAAGCAATCGTTCTGCGAGGAGACGTAGGTGGCGATCATCTCGCGCTCGCCCTGCGTCAGCGAATTCGGAGCGCGCAACAGCACCTCCGCCAGTTCGTTCAGCGGCTTGGCGGTCTGCGGGCTGAAGGCCATCGGCCCCAAAATTCCTGGAATACCTTCGGGCAAACTAATGTGTGGCATTGCTTGCGCCTCCTTGCTCGAGCTTTGAAAAATTATTGGCGTTGCGCTTTTTGTACTGGTTTTTCCCAGCCCGGCACGGTGTAACCGGAGCCGGCCAGTCGTTTTCCCATCTCGCGATACATTTCCGCGTCGTGCGGCTGCCAGGTGGCGAGGCCGTCCACATAACGATTGAACATGCAGAAGGCCGCGGCGATCAGCACCGTGTCGTGAATCTCTTTGTCCGTCGAGCCTTTTGCTCGAGCGTGCTCCACGTCTTCCGTGGTTACGTGTTTGCCGCCCTGCTGCACTTTTCCGGCGATTCCGAGCAAAGCTTTCAGCTTGTCGGAAACGGGGGCGCTCGCGTAGTCGCGTTTCAGCTGGTCAATCAATTCGTAATTCCCGCCGAGGTGTTCGGCTGCGGCGGCGCCGTGCGAATGCTGGCAGTAGTAGCAGTCGTTCTGCGCAGAAACGTACGTTGCGATCATTTCACGTTCCGCAGGCGCGAGCGTATTCGGTCCGCGCAGCAAGACTTCGACGAAATCGCGCAGTGGCTTCGTCGTCTCGGGGCTGATGAGCATTGGCCCGCGAATGCCCGGAACATTTTCAGGAAGCTTGATGTGTGCCATGACTTTCTTCTCCTTACAAAGACGTTTCATGCCTGCCGGCGCGACGCTGGCGGCTTTCTTAAACCCTAGAACGTAAATCGTACCGCAAACTGAAACGCCCGCGGCCCGCCGGAGCCAAAAAAACCGCCCGCGGTGCTGACTGGCTGGAAAAACGTCGTATCGAGGCCGTTGGGATTTGTAGGGCTCGGCGGATTTGTACCCACCGGCACCAGGGAAATATTCCGTCCGGAATAGCTGGTGTTGGTGAACCCGCGGATATTCACGCTGTTGAAGAGGTTGAACGCCTCGGCCATCAGATCCACGTGGTAGCGTTCGCGAATAGCGATGTCTTTCATCAAGCGCAAATCCACGGAATTGAATGGACTGCTGAAATTAATGCCGTCGGGAACATTTTCCAGCGGTCCGCCGGCATTGCAAGGAGCCGGCGCGGGGCACGCGGGCAGCGCGTTCCACTCATTGATGATCTGGTTCAGCTGCGTGCTGTTCTTCACGCTGCGGCCCAGCGAATTGCGCCCCAGAATCGGCAGGCGGGCGGGAAGCGATTCGCCGTTCAAGTTCAGGTCCGGAAGATAAGTGTCCGCGGGAACCCCCGAACCGAATGTGTAGAGCGGCGCGAGTGAAAAACCCCACGGCATTTGAATCAGACCGTACAGCGTCAAGCGGTGCGTCTCGTCGCTGGCCCCGTAACCTTTCTCGGTCTGCGGGCCTACGGTGCCTTCGATCAGGTTGACGTTCTCGACCGTGGTGTAGGAAGGAACCTGGTCGTCGTCGGAATAATCGAGCGTCTTGGAAAATGTGTAGCTGGCGTTGAAAAGATAAGTCACGGGCCCAATCTTCACGGGCCGGTGCTGAACGTTGACGAGCAATCCGTCGTACCAGGAATGCGCATTCGAAGTTGCGACGGTCACCTGATCCGAAATTCCAGTCAGCGGATCCGTCACCGTGCACGGGATATTGTTCCCCGGGCAGGTAATGTATGGTGATGTGGAGGTCGTGCTGCGCAGATATTGCGCAATCAGCTGGCGCTGGCCGAAGACGTAGAGTCCATCAGCGCTCACCGTCCAGCTGGAGCCGAACTGCTGCTGCACGCCCAGGGACGTTTGCTGGAACAACGGGTGGTGCGTATTCTGGTCGTCAACGATGATTCCCACTCCGCCCGCCTGCCGCTGCCCGCTGAAGGGATTCGCGAGTGTGGGGGTGCCCGGCGTAAAGGCTACGCCCGGAATTGGCGCGAAGCAGGTATTGAGACTCGGCAGCGCCGGATCGCCCGGAAACGTGCAGGTGGAACCCGCATATTCATTGATGGTCAGCGCGCGGTCGTCCTGCACGCGTTGGTAGCCGGGAACTTCAAAAACGATGCGGTCGTAGTAGATGCCAAATCCTCCGCGAATTACGGTCTTGCCGCGTCCGAACGGGTCGTAAGCAAATCCCACGCGCGGCCCAAAATCTTTTCTGTCCGGATGATGGCTAATGTCAATCACGCCCGCCACCCAGGTGCAGGGCACGGTGGGCACTGATGTAAGGTTCGGGCACGGGCCGTAGGGACTGCTGGTGCCGGTGGCGTCGGTATCGAAATCCCAGCGCAGGCCGAGGTTCAGAGTCAGGTTGCGCGTGACGCGCCAATCGTCTTGCGCGAAAAATGCGATGTAGCTATTGGTAATGTTGGGAATGGGAACCGGCTGGATCGGCGCAGCGCTCTGGATCGAAACGGCGATGGGGATATCCAGATCGTTTATAACGCCGTCCCCATTCAGGTCCGCAAATCCGAAATCCGACGTGAGCATCACGCTGCCGCTGCCAAACACGTTGATCTCGCCGAACGCTTTGGCGTACTGATACTCTCCGCCCAAATGCAATGTGTGCTTGCCCAAGGCCCACGTAAACGTGTCTCCTACCTGATAGCGATTCAAGTGCGTGGCTTGTGGCACGTTGAAGTTGACGCCGTCGGCGATATCCGGATAGATCAATTCGTTCGTCGAAGCCAGGCCGGCGGGAAACGTGGTGGGGGAGCTATTGGGAAATTCGGGGATGAAGTTCAGAAACGTGTCGAAGTGAAAGATCAGGTTATTTACTTTGGTTGAGGAAAAAGTTTTCGTCCAAGCGCCGACCACCGAATTGAAACGGTTCAGCGAATTTTGGCGTTCCGTTGCGGTGAGCAGCGGAGTGACAGTCGCTGCGGAGGCCTGGTTCGTATCAGTGGAACGGTCGAAGGAGTATCTGGCGGTCAGCGTGTTGGTTGGATCGAGCTGGTAATCAACCCGGGTGGAAACGAGGGCCTCGCGGAGCGGCGCCGATGCGAAGGTGTTCAGAATGACGTCTTCGGAGGGGTTGGCGCCGTACTGGCGCTCACCGGTTTGGATGGCGGCATTCTGATCTCTGTACTCGGCGGAAGCAAACCACCAGGCTTTGTTGCTTTTGAGCGGACCGCCCACCGAACCTCCGAATTGCTCCCGGTTAAAAGGCGGCGCGGCTAGCGCTCTGTCAAAGGTGTACGGCAGAGCCTGCAAGTGGCCGTTGCGTTCGTAATCGAATAGCGAGCCGTGATATTCGTTGGTTCCGGATTTGGTGACGATGTTGATGATGCTGTTGCCGGAGCGGCCCACTTCGGCGGTGAATCGCGCGGTGGCGATTTGAAATTCCTGGATGGAATCCTGCGGAAAATTGGAGAGCGTGCCGCCAACCACTTCGTCGTTGTTGTCGCCGCCATCCACGGTGATATTGCCGCCGCGGCCCACGCTTCCCGCGGAACTTACTTCCAAAGTGTTGGTCTTCGTGGGATCGAAATTCGGCGCGGGGCGATTGCCGGGAACCAGATACGCAAGCTCGAGGAAATTCCTGCCGTTTAGGGGGATGTTTTCAATCGTGGAGGAAGTGATCTGGCCCTGAATCATGGATTGCGTCAGCTCGACGGTGCTGGTCACGTCGGTGACGTTAACGCTTTGCCCGACTTCGGCCAATTTCAGTTCGGTGTCGAGCGTCGAGGCGCGGCCGGCCTCCAATTGGACCCCCTGAAATTCACTCACGGCAAAACCGGCCGCCGTGATGCGCACATCGTACACGCCGGTAGGAAGATCGGGAATCGAGTACACGCCGTCGCCATTGGAAACCGTCTCGTGCGTCACTCCCGTGGTGCGCTCGGTGGCGGCCACGTGCGCGCCTGTCACGACCGCCTGGTGCGGGTCGGTCACGATGCCGTTGATGGTTCCGGTCGGCACCTGCGCCATGACCGCGAACGTCATTGCCGTCACCAGAAATACGACTGCCACAACCCCGCGCACGAGTCGTCGCATCATCCACACCCTCCCATGATTTCCGAAAACGATTGCGTATCCGGAATTTGCGATGCAATCTGACGGTGTGCGCCATAAATCGCAATAATGGAAAAATACTAGAGACACTTGCTGCGTAACGGGGTCTACTGTGTAGCCCAGCGGAAGGTCTCGAACCTGGAGGAGATTGCGATGGCGTCCACGCAAATGAAGATGAAGCCCATGTTCCTTCCGGGCGTTGAGGAAAACCCCCAGCCCGGACCTTATGCGGAAATGATCCGGCGCGCGCAGGAATCCGGCAACGAATACTGGAAAATTTGGAATCTGTTCGCGTTTCGTCCGGAGGCGACGGCGCATCTCGCACGCTTCACTCACGCGGTGATGCATGAAGATGCGCCGCTCACTCCCGCACAACGCGAATTGATCGCGGCGTACACCTCCTACCAGAATGAGTGCGAATTTTGCGCCAAGTCCCACGCGGCGATTGCGGCGGAGCTGATCGGCAACGAAGAGCTGGTTTGGAGCGTGCTGCGCGACCTGGAGTCTGCGGCTCTCCCGGAAAACGAAAAGGCGCTGTTGCGGTTCGCTGGCAAAGTGACCCACGATTTGCCGTCCGTCACCGAGGCTGACGCACAAGCGTTGCGGGAAATAGGCTGGACGGACGGGCAGATCTACTACACCATTACAGTCTGCGCGTTGTTCAACTTCTACAACAGGTGGGTGACGTCCTCCGGCGTCCCAGCCGTGTCTCACGAAGGCCATCGCACGCACGCGCAGGTGATCGCACGCAACGGATATGTTCGCAAGTAACTGCGAGATTCGAGAAAGTCAAAGGACACGCTGGTCTTGAACGCTCAATTAATTTCCATGGCCACAAGACTGCTGAAGATTGCGGGCGCCGTGGTCGCTTTGTACGCCGTAATCACCGCAGCGCTGTTCGCCATCATGCTGCAATCGCCGGACAAGTTTGCCGGCACCATGAAATACGTTCCCTGGCCGGCGTTCGTGGTGCTGCCCTTCAAGCCGCTTTGGAACGTGGCGCGCAAAGGCCATTTGGCTGTCGGCGACATGGCCCCCGATTTTTCGCTGGAGAGCCCCGACCACAAGAGCACTTTTCAGTTGTCGTCCATGCGCGGCCAGAAACCGGTAGTGCTGGTTTTCGGCAGCTACACGTGACCTCCTTTCCGGCGGGAGGTTCCCGCTCTCAACAAGCTCTACGAACAATATAAGGACCAGGTCGCGTTCTACGTGGTGTATATCCGCGAAGCGCATACCAGCGACCTCTGGCAGGATCCAGACAATCTGGACGATCACGTAATTTTTGCCAGCCCGAAAAATATGGGCGAGCGCAGCGAGATGGGGCAGCTGTGCGTGGTGAAACTGGGGATTCACTTTCCCGCTGTCGTGGACGGCTTCGACAACGCCACCGAACGCAACTACACGGGCTGGCCCGATCGTCTTTACGTGATTGACCGCGAAGGGCGCGTGGCGTACAAAGCGCGGCCCGGCCCATTTGGATTCAAGCCCCAGGGGGTAGCGGAAACGCTGCAACGACTCTCGCCGTCGGCAGCGAATCACTAAGCTCCGAATAGCGAGCGCGATCGCACGACCGCGTTCGGCTCCCTCCAAGCAAGGCGAGGTCGTAGGGTCAAGCCATGCCGCAGGTAGCACTGTGACGCACGTGCCTTCGCCCGGACAGCTCTGCCCACCCGAAGTCAGTGCTTTCTGCCACACCTCTAGTAGTTTTCTACTATTGGTGAGCTGGCGCCCAAAATGATAGTTTCCCGCAGTGTCTTCCCCTTCTGCTGTTTACGATGTGATCGTTCTGGGCGGGGGTTTGTGTGGAAAGGCGGCGTCCATGCAACTGGCGGCGGCCGGTTTGCGCGTGGCCTGCATTGAGCCGGAGAACGCGGTTCGCCAAGCGGTAGGCGAGTCGCTGGACTGGTCGGCCCCGGATCTGCTGAACGCGCTGGGCCTGCCGATGGAAGACTTGGTTAAGGCGCAAATGGCAACGTGGAAGCGGCACGTGACCGTGAAATTGCGCGACGGAGCTTCCGAGCACTATGTTCCGGGCGCGTGGCTGGCTGAGGCGCCATTCCATGTGGAGCTGCGCACGATGCACGTGGACCGATTGCGCCTGGACGAAGAGCTGCTGAAGAGGACGGTCCAGAGCGGCGTGACTGTGGTTCGCGACACGGTTGTGAGGGTGGAGCGGAATGACGACACACTCACCGCCGTGCACACCGCGGACGGCGCGCGATTTTCATCTTCTTGGTTCATTGACGCGTCGGGATTCGCAACGTCCCTGCTGCCTCGCGAATTCAATCTTCCCGCGATTCAGTTCGGTCCGGCGAAGGTCGCGATCTGGACTTACTTTACGATGACGGAGCTGGTGGAAGGCACGACTTTGTACATGGAGCCGCTGCCGAGCGAGTATCTCGACTGGGTTTGGGAAATTCCGATCAGCACGCAGGTCGTCAGCGTGGGATACGTCACCACCGGCGCGGCAATGAAGACGCGGCGAGAACAGGGGCTAGGTGTCGAGGATATTTTTCGGCAGCAGTTGCTGAAGTTCCCGCGTATTGCCGCCCTGCTCCAGGCAGGGCCATTGGCACCGTGCAACGTGACGGCTTTCCGTTCGCGCGTTTACGACGGCGTAGCCGGGCCGAACTGGTTCGTGGCGGGCGAAGCCGCGTCCATGGTGGATCCCATCACCGCGAACGGAGTCACGGCGGCGTTGCGGCACGCTGCAGAGGCTTCGGCGCTGATTTTGAAATACCGCAAACGCGGCACGCTGCCGCTACGGGCCAGGATTTGCTACAACCGCCGCATCTTACAGATGGCCAAATTTTTCAACATCGGAATCGAAAAAATCCTGTACGAGCCCGCGGTCAGAAACCGCATTGGAGCGCCATCTTCCGGCACGGTGTACACCACGCCGGCCTGGAGCATGAATTTGGTGTACGCGCGGTTGAAGCCGCAGGGAATTTTGAAGACTTACTCGCTCGGTTTGGTTCTGGGTTTCTGGCGGGCTGGCGCTTGGATCTTTTCTGAATGTTGCAAGCGGTTGCCGAGGGCGGCCGAATCAGCGAGTTGAGCCGGTCTGGTGGTAAAGGGAGAACTGCATGTATCTGTGTTCTCGCGGAGCAGGTTATCCGGTGTTGTTCATACACGGCATGCCGACCAGCGGCCAACTCTGGACGCGCATTATAGACAAGCTGGGCGGGCAATTTACCTGCCTCGCTGTGGACCTGCCGGGTCTGGGGAAGACGTCGCAAATGCCCCACGGGCCTAAGCAGCTGGAAACCCTCGCGAACCGGATCGAACAGCTGCGTGTGGAACAAGGCATCGCGAAGTGGCACGTGGTAGGACATGACGCCGGAGCGGCTGTCGCCGTGCATTACGCATATCGCTTTCAGGAGCGCGTGGACCATCTAGCGCTGCTCTCGCCCGCGGTATTTCCCGAGCTGAAGCCGTTTTACCTGTTCCGCATTCTGCGAACTCCGATCCTTGGCGAATTGCTCGCGCCAATCGTGAGCGCGATTTTTTGGAAGATCGCCATGCGCTACGCTCTGGAAGAGCAGCGGGCCGAACTGCGCGGCGTCGTCCGCGATTTTCACGCGCCGTTTTCCGGGCCGTGGGGAGCCTGGCGGTTAATGTCCGTGTTGCGCTGGGGCGATCCGGCGGAGGTTCTGGCTGCGGTGCCGGAGATGCTGCCGCAATTGCTGGTGCCGACATTGATATTTCAAGGCTCGCGCGACACAGCCGTGCCGGAAGGTTTCGCGCTGCGAGCCGCCGCTTTGATTCCGCAGTCGAGATGCGTCGTGGTTGACTCGGGACACTTTATTCCACTGAATAAGCCGGAAGTGGTTGCCGCGGAACTGCTGCGGTTTTTCGAGGTTGGCGCGAACGCGTAAACTCAACGGTGCTTTTCTCCAGTGAGCGATATTCTTGAGGCGTAAAGATCAGCTCGGCGCGACAAATCTTTCAGGGAGAGTGACTCAAACACCTGCCCTTCCCCAATCCCCAGCCCTTGCCAGGATATGCAGAGACGTTGAAATAAAGTTGGAGACCTTGCCCAAAGGTTTTGTGACAGTTCAGGGGGTCACCTCAACCGGGGTGAACCCCTATTTTGAGAGAGTTTTTGGTGGCCGCACTTGTTTTCGCCGACCCCAAATTTGCATCCTGAGCATCGAAACTAAGTCGGCGGCGCCCGCTCGACCTTGGTTTGCCGCCGCCCATGAAGGTGTTTCAGGTAGTTCTGTCTTGGGGAACGTAAAACGGCGAATCGACGGCAGTCGCGCTCAATCCGACGATTCCAATGATCGGCAGTGGAAGGGAGCAAGATCATGAACTCGCCAGACAGCACACAAGTCATCCAGGGAGATGAGCAATGCAGGGACGGACACTATCGCGCCAAGCAACAGCTGCGCGAACACCCCGCGAACAGCGAAGGCGCAAAGCAGGCGGCTGAGTTGGATGCAAATGATGCTACGTCGCAGGCGGCGCAAAACCCGACGGATTTTGGCGAACTGAGGGTCGGGCGTGCTTCGGAAGATGCGGCGGGGATCCCGGCGATCTGGAACACGATGCTTTACGGCATTGGCGATATGGGTCCGGTTCGCGCTCCGGAAGCGTTTCTGAAGATCAACCAGGTGACCGGGTTTGATTGCCAGAGTTGCGCTTGGCCGAGTCCTGACAAGAAGCGGAAGATTTTCGAGTTCTGCGAGAACGGCGCGAAGGCGGTCTCTGACGAGTCCACGAAGAAGCGCGTTACGCCGGACTTCTTCGCGAAGCATTCGATCGCAAAGCTGGCGGGGCAGTCGGATTACTGGCTTAACCAGCAGGGCCGTCTGACTTCGCCGATGGTACGGCACGCGAACGCGACCCACTATCAGCCGATTACGTGGCGAGAGGCCTTTGCCATGCTTGCGCAGGAGCTGAACAGCCTGGATTCTCCCGATCAGGCCTCCTTCTATACTTCAGGAAAGACGACCAATGAGCCGGCCTTTCTCATGCAGTTGTTTGCTCGCCAGTTCGGGACCAACAATCTTCCGGATTGCTCGAACATGTGCCACGAGTCGTCGGGTGTAGCCCTGGTGGAGACGCTCGGCGTTGGCAAGGGCGCAGCGACGCTGGAGGACATGGAGAGTTCGGAACTCATCTTTATTTTCGGGAACAATCCGGGCACGAACCATCCGCGGATGCTGACCTCGCTGCAGAAGGCCAAGGACCAGGGCGCTAAGATTATCGCGGTCAACCCGCTGCCGGAAGTGAGCCTGATGCGGGTAAAGAATCCGAACCCGCAGGATTACCCGAATCCTCTGGAGCTGCCGTTTGCTCTGCTGGGCAAGGGGCAGGCACTTGCGGATCTATATCTGCCAGTGCGCGTCAACGGGGATGTGGCGGCGATCAAGGGAATTCTGAAGGAGCTTTTCGAGCGGGAGAAGGCGGGACTCAGCTCGGGGATTGACCGGGAGTTTATTCAATCGTTCACCGAAGGCTTCGAAGCACTGCTGGCCGACGTAGAAGCCACAAGCTGGGAAGAGATCGAAGAAGAAAGCGGGCTGACACGAAATCAGCTGCATACCGCCGCCGATATGTACGCGGCCTCAAAGAAGACCATAATCGCGTGGTGCTTGGGCGTTACGCAGCAGCCCAACGGTGTCGACAACGTCTCGATGATCGTGAACCTGCTGCTGGTCGGCGGCAACATCGGGCGTCCCGGGGCAGGCACGGTATGTGTCCGGGGGCACTCGAATGTGCAGGGTGACCGCACGATGGGTGTCTGGGAGCGTCCCCCGAAACCTTTTTTGGAGGCACTCAAGAAAGAGTTCAACTTTGAACCACCCCAGAAATGGGGATATGACACTGTCGAGACCCTGCACGCGATGTTCGATGGAGACGTTAAGGTATTTTTTGCGATCAGCGGCAACTTCCTCTCGAACACGCCTGATACGGTGTATAGCGCGCACGCTATGCAGCGCTGCAAGCTCACGGCTCACGTATCGACGAAGCTAAACCGATCTCACCTGATCACGGGCGAGCGAGCCCTGATCCTGCCTTGCCTGGGCCGGACGGAGGAAGATATCCAGGCGTCTGGCAAACAGTTCCTCACGGTCGAAGATTCGATGGGCATTATCGACCCTTCTCAGGGATTCTTTCCACCGGCTTCGCCCGATCTGATGAGCGACGTGGCGATCCTTGCCAATCTTGCGCACGCTACTTTCGGGTCTCGAACGACCACCAACTGGCTCGGATTTGCGGCGGATTACAACCTGATTCGGGATGCGATTTCCAGGGTGATTCCGGGATTCGAGAACTTCAACGCGCGACTTGCCAGTGAGGGGTTCTTCTATTTGCCGAATGCCGCGAAGCAGCGCATCTTCAAGACGAGCTCAGGCAAGGCAAAGCTAACCGTCTGCCCTATCCCGAAGCATCACCTGGAGCCCCACGAATTTCTGTTGACGACCATTCGCAGCCACGATCAATTCAACTCCACAATCTACGGATTGAATGATCGCTATCGGGGCGTCTTTGGCGGCCGGCGGGTTCTGTTTCTGAACCCCCTTGATATGGAGGCACGGAATCTGCGGGCCGGTCAAATCGTGGACATCTGTAGTCACTTTGAGGGAGAAGTCCGCAAGGCGCCGCGCTTCGCGATCGTTCCCTATGCGATCGCCCGCCGGAGCGCCGCCGCGTACTACCCGGAGGCCAATGTTCTGGTCCCCGTGCGCAGCGTTGCCGCCAAGAGTAATTGTCCTGCCTTTAAGTGCATTCGCATCACCCTGACTCCGTCAGATTCCGTTGAGGCGCTGCACTTCTCCAAGGCAGATCTTGATCGCAACATGGATCGAGTTGTGCCCCGCGTGCCGTGACGACAGCCTATTGGTGGCCCAGGGCCTTGCGTTCGCACTCCTTTTCCGGCGACTTCCAGAATGATATAGTCCCCGAACGTAATGGCACTTGGGAGTGCCTTGTGGCCGAGTTCTCTCGCAAATTCGACAGGCGAATTAAGTTTAGAGATGCCTGGCGGGCGGCGCGCAGCCCGCTTCTCTGGGTCTCGTTGCTGGTGCTGTTTCCTTCCGCAGGGAACAACATCGCACGGGGCGGGGCGATTCAGAACGGAGCGGCCGCTTCGGCTGGGCCCGGGCTGACCGTCGCCATTGCTGATTTTGACGGCGATCATCGCCTGGACCTCGCCAGCATCCAAACTGGTCGTGATAGCTGCGGCGGCAGCGCCTACTGGATTCAATTTCAGCTCTCTACCGCAGGGCGGCAATCCATTCAACTTGTCGCGCCTCCCGGTGGCCTGCGGATCGAAGCGCGTGACGTCAATGGAGACCACGCCGTTGACCTGGTTTTTACTACCGCATGGTTCAGACAGCCCGTAGCGATACTCTTGAATGACGGCCACGGCAGCTTTTCGCGCGCGGAGCCAACTGCATTCCCAGGAGTATTCAGCGAGCCCGAAACCAATTGGGTTTCTGGCAGGCGCCTGGTGCCAGCCGCGGTTGGTCTGCCGCCGCAGTCGCGCGCCCGCGTTGACAAGGCCGAGAAGGATCCGCTACACGAACGCTCGTCAGCAGGATTGGTTCGCTCCTCAGTCCCGGCTATTCTAGCCAGCACTTTTATATTCTCTTCTGCAGGACGCGCACCACCGTCCGAACTTTCTCTCCTCTAAATATTCGCTTCGTCGATCGGTAAACGGTGCGGTTCTTTCGCGATCCGATTTGGATCGTGACGCACCCGGAAGTAATCGAGCCACTTATAGCGCGCGCTGATTGGACGGTGTGGGTTTGCTTCCACTATAAACTGGCCCAGCGCCTCTTTTTTGATTCCAGATTCATAGTCAAATTCGCAAGAACTTCTAACCGGGGAATGGAGGAAACCATGGCGTACGGGAGTGGCGAGAGTCCTAAGACGGGCGATTACGTGAAGAACAAACGAGAACAACCTGGGACGGTGACCGCGGTCGTCGCGGCGCAAGCAGGTCATGAACTGGTAAGCATCCGATGGGATGACGGCGGTGCGGATCCTCCCCTGAAGTCCGCCGACGAATTCACGCTCGTCTCCCGGAAAAGTTCGTGACTGGCACCTGGGGCGTGGCGCATACGTCACCGCGCCGCTCGTTCCAGCCTCCGCGGAATTCTGGAAGTGATAAAGACGAAGCAGTAGTCTCTTAAGCAGCAGGACCTGGGATCACCCTGCGATTCGGTGCGCTGGATAGACCTGTTCCGGCGCCCGATCATCCCAAGCTGTATCCCCCTTCGACGAACGTTGGATCCCTACGCCCCTCTCTGCGCATGGTGTCTGCGCATTCATTTTTTGTAGCTGTCACCCAGAATTCCCAGGCGCTTAGCCACACGCCGTTGAAAAGCGTCGGTAAGAACGCGCGATAAACGCATCCGCGACAGCTTCTCCGTTGATTCAATCAGGAACCCAGAGCGTTCCAGGACAAACGTTAATGAAAACAAAAGTTCCGCACCACGAACCCAGAGACAGGAAGCTCGCGATTCCACATTCCTGCGCCGCTGCTGCTGAATGTCTCCGGAGCCACGCGCTCGAATTAGCGGCGCGAAACTTTCTGAGGCGCGGGTGCATTGCGCCGCTGATTGCTCTGTCGCTGGCTATTTCCGCGCCAGCACAGAATCCTCCTGAAGACCTATCCAAGCTAAGCGTCGAAGATTTGATGAATGTCGAGGTGACTTCCGTTTCGAAGAAGGAGCAGAAGGTATCTCAGACAGCCGCCGCCATTTTCGTAATCACGCAGGAGGACATTCGCCGCTCCGGCGCGAACAATATTCCCGACTTGCTGCGCATGGTGTCGGGCGTAAATGTCGCGCAGATCAATTCAAACGTTTGGGCCATCAGCATACAGGGATTCGACGGAGAGTTCAGCAACAAGCTGCTGGTGATGGTGGATGGACGCAGCGTGTATTTGCCCAGTTTCTGCGGAGTGTTCTGGGATGTCCTGGACCTGCCGCTGGAGGACATCGCGCGAATCGAAGTGATCCGCGGCCCGGGCGGCACGACGTGGGGAGCGAATGCCGTGGATGGCGTGATCAATATCATTACCACGAACGCTTCCGAGAGCCATGGAGGAATGGTCGTGGCGGGAGTGGGAAATCTGAATCAAGGTTTTGGCACCGCGCAGTCAGCAGAACGCGCTTCCGCTGATCACCCATCACCTCGTGCAGGATCCGCAAGCCGCCTTCGAAGCCTTGCGCATCCTGCTGGCCGAAGACAATCTGGTGAATCAGCGCCTGATGACGCGCTTGCTCGAAAACAGAGGCCATCGAGTGGTGCTTGCGACCGATGGCCGCGAAGCCCTCGCTACGTTGGAAAAGGACAGCTACGACCCGGTGCTGATGGATATACAGATGCCGGAGATGAATGGCCTGGAAGCTACCGTCAGAATTCGCGAGAACGAAAAAATCACGGGCGGCCATCAGCCCATCGTCGCCCTGACCGCGCACGCCATGAAAGGCGATCAGGAACTTTGCCTCGCAAGTGGCATGGATGGATATTTGGCCAAGCCTGTTCGCGCGCAAGAACTCGATCAAATCCTCGATCAGTATGCGGGCCGAGGAACGGCAATCATCAAGTGACGCCGACCAGTGTCTATCGCGATGCGCCTGGCCCCTTGCCGCGGGTGGTCAGCGGATTGCCTGGTGGCTGCAGTTCTGGCAGCTTTGGCGTATTTATTCACCTGCTCGTACCGGCTTAGTACTTTAGTACCAGTAACTTACACGGCTACCCCGTGCCAGCGGTCCATCGACACCGGAGCCCGGCAACACTACCTTAGTATGTGAAGCCTCTGACAGGCCTCAGCGCCGCCAAGTTGCGCCGAAGCGTCGGCCCAAAGCGCGTTCAGCGCAATCGTTCAAGCTCCCGGTGACGGTATTTTCTCTGCGCGGCATTCCCGCAGGAAGGATTTGATGGAAGTTTTGCTTCGAGTAACGGACTTGAGTGTCTCCTATCGCGGCGCGGCCTCCAGCCAGCATCACGCCGTCGAGAACGTGAGCTTTGAAATCGCCGCGGGCGAAGTCTTGGGCCTGATGGGTGAGTCCGGGTGTGGAAAGACGAGCATCGCGCTGGCCCTGCTCGGCTTGCTTTCGCAGGACCAGGTACAGGTCTCAGGCTCCATTCAATTTCGCGGGAACGAGCTGCTTTCGAAGGACCAGAGTTCTCTTCGCGCCATTCGTGGCACGGGGATCTCGCTGGTGTTCCAGGAACCAGAGCTCGCTCTGAGCCCTGGAATGAAAATTCGGGATCAAGTTGCCGAAGTCATTCACGCACACAACGATTGGAAATGGGAACGCTGCCGCACCGAAGCGGAATTGGCGCTCGTACGCGTGGGCCTGGCAAACTCGCCACGGATTTTTTCGGCATATCCGCACCAGCTGAGCGGAGGGCAGCGCCAACGCGTGGTCCTCGCGCAGGCTCTGGCGTGTAATCCGGCTTTATTGATCGCCGACGAGCCGGCAGCTTCTCTCGATGCCCGCAGCCAGAGCGAGCTGCTGGCACTCTTGCATGAATTGCAGCGTGAATGGCGCATTTCGATTCTGCTGATCAGCCACGCGCCCGAAGTCCAGGCAAGCCTCGCCGACCGGCTGATGGTGATGGCGAACGGCCGAATCGTGGAACAAGGACCGTTCGAGCAGCTGTATCGCAATCCGTCGCACGGCTGTACGCGAGCGATGCTGCGTGCGTCGGCGCCGACCGGCGTTGCTGAAAACCTCGATTTCGAGATGGTCACCTAGATGATCATCACGCAGTGCCGCGAGAACGACAGGGGCATCGGATGAATCCGGGAAGGCCGCAAGCGAACAGCAATCCATTCGAGCCGCTCCTGCGCGTCTCCGGCTTGGGCAAGCAATACGTGCAACTGCGCCCTTTCTCGCGTCAGAAGATTGTCGTCAACGCGTTTCAGGACGTTTCTCTGGCGATCTCCCGGGGCAAGACTTTGGCGTTAGTCGGCGAATCCGGCACCGGCAAATCCAGCCTCGCACGCTGCATCGCCCTACTGGAACGTCCGAGCACGGGAGAAATTGAACTCGCAGGTAGAAATTTGCTTGCGCTCAATGCCAAACAGCTTTTCCCAATGCGCCGTGAAGTGCAGCTGATTTTCCAAGACCCGTCATCGGCCCTGAATCCGCGTTTGACCGCCTGCGAAATTATCGCGGAGCCGCTGCTGATTCAGCGCGAGGGAACGAAATCGCAGCGCCGCGCGCGAGCATTGCAACTGCTCGAGCAGGTGGGTCTGGACCCGGCATGGGAGCGCAAAACGCCGCTCGAGTTCAGCGGCGGTCAGCGCCAGCGGTTGGCGATTGCCAGAGCCCTCGCGCTCGGCCCGCGCCTGCTGATTCTGGACGAAGCACTATCGAATCTCGACGCCGCGAATCAGGCCCTGATTCTGAAATTGCTCGCGGACCTGCAAGCGGCGCATTCGTTGAGTTTCCTGCACATCTCGCACGATCTGCGTTTGGTATCTGAATTCGTCGACGATGTCGTGGTCATGTACCAGGGCAGGATTGTGGAAGCGAAAAGCACCCGGAAGCTGTTTGCCTCGCCCGAGCATTCTTATACCAAGGAACTTCTCGCCAGCGTGCGTTCCGTGGAATCCATCCTGCTCGAGCGCTCCGCCTAAGCGCCGCCATGAGATACCTCGCGCGACGCTTGCTTCACTCGATGCTTCTTCTCCTCGGCGTTTCGGTTTTTTCGTTCGCCATTTTGCAACTCGCGCCCGGCGACTTCTTCACTCCGCTCAGCCTGAACCCGCAAATTTCCGCGCATACCGTCACCACGCTCCGCTCCCAATACGGCCTCGACAAACCATTTCCCATTCGCTACGAACATTGGCTGCATTCGGTTTTCCGTGGAGACCTCGGCGTTTCCTTCGCTTACGGCACTCCGGTCGCCCCGCTTCTCGCCGTCCGCGCGCGCAATACTCTACTCCTGACCGCGACATCGCTGCTCCTCGCCTGGCTGCTCGCCATCCCATTCGGAATCTGGAGCGCCGCGAGCAGTGGAAAAGGGAGCGATCGCGCCGGCGGATTCGTCACCTCTTCGCTGCTGACGGTTCCGGACCTGGTTTTGTTTCTTGCGCTGCTGCTGGTCGCCGTGCGTACTGGATGGTTTCCGACCGGAGGAATGATGTCCGCCGGATTCGACGACCTGAGCATCGGCGGAAAAGTGCAGGACCTCGCCGCTCATCTTTTTCTACCCGTTGTGGGGCTGGTGCTGGCCACATTGCCCCCGCTGGTCCGGCACATCCGCTCGGCCATGATAGAAGTTCTGGAAGCCCCGTTCGTGCGTGCCGCGCGCGCCCACGGTATTCCGGAACACCGTGTGCTGCTACGTTATGCGCTGCCCGTCGCCGCCAATCCCCTGATCACTCTTCTTGGATATTCGATTGCCGGAATGTTGAGCGCGTCTTTGCTGGTGGAAGTTGTGTTGAGCTGGCCGGGCGTCGGCCCTTTGCTGGTGGATGCAATTCTGGCGAAAGACGTTTACGTGGTTGTCGGCGCGGTCATGCTCTCGTCCGTTTTCCTCGTCGCCGGGAATCTCGTCGCGGACGCACTGCTATTCGCCACGGATCCGCGGATTCGCACGGAGCAGATAAATTGACGCACCGGCAAAAACTCGTGTGCTCGGCTGCCGTGTTGGCGATGTTCTCCTGCGTCATCCTGTTCGCCGGCTTTTTCGCTCCGTATGATTTCGCGGCGCAAGATCGCGACGCACCGTTCGCGCCTCCAACCGCCATTCATTTCGTGGATGCCGCTGGAGCTTTTCACATTCGCCCCTTCGTTTACGGCCCGCGCGACTCGGGCCAAACCGCGGCAATTGGGGCAGCGGATTTGCGACAATCCTATCCTCTGCACTGGTTCGTCCTCGGCGCGCCCTGCAAAATCGCCGGCCTCAACACATCGCGCCTGCGTTTGTTCGGCGTCGAAAAACCCGGGCGAATATTCCTGATGGGCTCAGACGCCTACGGCCGCGATCAATTTTCGCGCTTCCTCTACGGCGGACAAATCTCCCTGCTCGCCGGCCTCATCGCCGCCATTCTTTCCGTGTCCATCGGCATTCTAGCGGGCGGAATCGCCGGGTATTACGGCGGCTGGCTCGACGGAATTCTCATGCGTGGCGCAGAACTGTTCCTCGCCTTGCCCTGGCTCTACCTTCTATTCGCGGTGCGCGCGGCACTACCGCTGCACATTTCGCAATGGCAAGTTTTCCTGTTGCTCATCTCCCTGATGGGCCTGATCGGCTGGGCGCGTCCAGCCAGGCTGATTCGCGGCGTAGTGCTCAGCGCCAAAGAGCGCAATTTCGTTCTCGCAGCCCGCGGCTTTGGCGCATCGGACGCGTACCTGCTGCGTCGTCACGTGCTTCCGCAAACGTACGCAGTGTTGCTCACGCAGATCACGCTCCTCGTTCCGCAATATGTTCTCGCCGAGGTCACTCTCACTTTTCTAGGCCTCGGCGTCGGCGAACCCATGCCCAGCTGGGGCGCGCTGCTCTCCTCTTTGCAGCAGTATTCGGTTCTCTCTTCGTACTGGTGGATGTTCCTGCCCGCGCTTCTGCTGATTCCGCTCTTCGTTGTTTTCTACGCCGCCGCCGATGCTCTGCAGGAACTTCATAAATCCGTCCCGCTGTAAAAACAGGGAAATCTCTGTTAAGAGTTGATACATGGCGAAAATCCGGATATCGCGGGCGTGCCTCGTCGCTGTAGCGATTTTCTCGGCAGGTTCAGCCGCGCACGCATTGCCGAAGCAGGCCGGCGAAGAACGAATGATCGTCGGCGGCGCAACAGGTCACGCGGGCGGTCGTCTCGTGGTCGCTTTGCGTTCGGAACCGAAAACGCTGAATCCCGCCCTTGCCTTGGACGAGCCGTCGCGCGACGTGATTCGCTGCCTCACCGCCGACTTGATTCACATCAATCGTGGGTCGCTCAAGACCGAACCATCACTCGCAAAATCGTGGAGCGTCTCGCGTGACGGCCGCCAATACACGCTGCAACTTCGCCGAGGTGTGCGCTTCTCCGATGGCCAGCCGTTCAACGCGGCCGACGTGATTTTCAGTTTTCAGGTTTATCTCGACGAAAAGGTTGATTCTTCCCAGCGGGATCTGCTGGTCGTAGGTGGCAAGCCTATAAACGTCGTGAAAGTGGACGACTACACTGTCCGCTTTGAGCTAGCGCAACCCTACGCGGCAGCCGAGCGCCTGTTTGACAGCGTCGCGATTTTGCCGCGCCATTTGCTCGATAGTGACTATCGCGCCGGCGCGTTTTCTCAAGCGTGGACTCTTTCCATTCCGCCGAATCAATTCGCCGGTCTCGGCCCTTTTCGTTTGAAGGAATATGTCGCCGGGCAACGCCTGGTGCTCGAACGCAATCCATATTATTGGAAATCAGACCGCGCCGGAAACCAATTGCCCTATTTGAACGAAGTCACGTTCCTGTTCGTTCCCAGCGAGGACGCACAAGTGATTCGCTTCCAGTCCGGCGACACCGACGTCCTCAGCCGCTTCAGCGCGGACAATTTCGCCGTGCTGCAAAAACAGCAATCGCAGAAGGGCTATCACCTCGACGATCTGGGAGCAGGCCTGGAATATAATTTCCTGTTCTTCAATCTGAACAACCCGGGCGCGAATGTTCCTCCCGAAATCGCCAAAAAGCAGGTCTGGTTTCAGGACCTGCGCTTTCGCCAAGCCGTCTCCGCCGCGATTGATCGCGAAGGAATCGTGCGCTTGGTCTATAGCGGCCGCGCCACGCCAATCTGGGATCAGGTGACGCCCGGAAATAAATTATGGCTGGACGAAAACATTGCGCATCCGCAGCGCTCGCTGGCGCATGCTCGCGAGCTCCTGAAATCCGCGGGTTTTTCCTGGGAGAACGATGGCGCTCTAGTGGATCCGCACGGCGAGCACGTGGAATTCTCCATACTTACCAGTTCCTCGAACGCGCAACGCACGAAAATTGCCACGATCGTTCAGGACGATTTGAGCCAATTGGGAATGACGGTGCAAGTCGTTCCGCTGGAATTTCGCGCGATGGTCGACCGCCTGCTCAACACTCACAATTATGAAGCGGCCGTGATGGGCTTGGTTAGCGGCGATGCCGATCCTACCTCGGAAATGAACGTGTGGCTATCAAGCGGCGAAACTCACCTCTGGCACCCTCGCCAGGAAAATCCGGCGACACCCTGGGAATCTGAGATGGATCACTTAATGCAGCAGCAGCTCGTCACTCTGGACTACGCCAAGCGTAAAAAGCTGTACGACCGCGTGCAGGACATCGTTGCCGAAGAACTGCCTGTGATTTGCCTGGTGAGCCCCAACATCCTGGTGGGCGCAGCCAATCGCGTGGCAAATTTCCGGCCAGCGATTCTGGTGCCCTACGCTCTGTGGAATATCGAAGAGCTCTACGTGCAATAGATGATGAGCCTGAGCCGCACCGCTGCCCGAAAACTCCCGGCGCTGGACGACGCGCGCGCAGCGTGGCCGGACGCGCGCTTGGTCCGCGAATGTATCGGCGGCAACGAAGAAGCTTGGTGCGCGCTGATCTCCAAATATAAAAACCTCATCTTTTCGATCCCCGTAAAATATGGGTTCTCTCCGGATGACTCCACGGACATTTTTCAAGCTGTATGCCTCGATCTTTTGTGCGAACTGCCCACACTGCGCAAAGTGAAGGCGCTGCCGAAATGGATCATGCAGGTTACCGCGCATAAATGTTTTCACCGCAAACAACAACAACAACGCACGGATGTTCTCGACCCAGCCGCCAAAGAATTTGAGAAAAGCACTCCCTCCCGCGCGGAAGATATTTTGCGCGAGGCCGAAGACGAACAAAGCCTGCGTCAGGCGATGGCTGAACTGCCGCCACGCTGCCGCGAGCTCGTCCACATGCTTTTCTATGACGAGCCGGTGCGCCCCTATCAGGAAATTGCCGCGACGCTGGGAATTGCGGTGGGTTCGATCGGCTTCATCCGGCAGCGCTGCCTCGAAAAGCTGCGCAAACGCCTGCTGGAAACGGGTTTCGCGTGAAGCCAGAAAATAAAAAGCCTCCTCTGTCTGAGAAGCTGCTGCGCGAGCTCGCAAATCTTTCGGCGGAATCCAGCCGCAACAAAATCATTGCGTCCCGTCCGCGACTGTTGAAAGACAGCGTCGTGCGACAGCTGAATGAAGTCGTGCGCGCAAAATTGCGCGAGAATGCCCGCGAAGCCCTTTCTCTGGCGAGCGCCAGCGTGGTCATCGCGCGGCGGCTGAAAAATAAAGAGGCGCTGGGTCGCAGCCTGCGCTCCAAAGCCAATGCCCTGTACATGCTGGGAGAAAATCAGCAGGCTCTGGATTTCCACGCCGAGGCTTTGCGCATCTTTCGCGAAATTGGCAATTACCAAGAAGAAGCGCGCACGCTCATTCCCTCCATTCAGCCTTTCATCCTGCTGGGAAAATACGATCTAGCCTTCGCAGCAGCCGAAGACGCCAAGAAAATCTTCCGGAACTTGGGCGACGACAAGCGCTGGGCCCACGTCGAGATCAATCTCGGCAATATCTATCACCGCCAAGACCGTTTCGAAGAAGGCCTCGCCTGCTACGAGCGCGCCTACGAGATGCTGCTGCCTTTTCGCGATTCGGAAGGCCTCGCCGTCGCCCTCTACAACATGGCCGTTTGCTTGATTACCCTGAATGATTTTCCCCGCGCGCTCGCCACGTACCAGCGCGCGCGGGAAATGTGCGCCAGCCATGGCATGACGCTGCTGGTGACCCAAAGCGACTACAACATTGCCTACCTTTATTATCTCCGCGGCGAATACAGCCGGGCGATCGAGATGCTGCGCGCCACGCGCGTTGAATGTGAGAAGAATGGCGACGCGCACGTCCTCGCGCTCTGCTATCTGGACCTCTCTGAAATCTATCTGGAATTGAATCTGAGCAACGAAGCGAAGGAGACCGCCCACGAGGGCTACTTGCGTTTCCAGAAATTGGGAATGGGATACGAAGAAGCGAAATGCCAGGCGTATGAAGCCATGGCGTCCAGCCAATTGGGGAAGGCGCTGGGCTCGCTGGAATTGTTCGCCCAAGCGCGCGCGAAGTTTGTCAGTGAGAAAAACCTGGTGTGGCCCTGGCTGATGGATTTGTACCAAGCCGTGGTTCTTTACAATGAAGGCCGCTTATTTGAAGCGCGACGGCTTTGTGCCGGTGCGGCGCAATTCTTCGACGGATCTTTTCTGCCCAGCAAGGCCGTTCTTTGCCACTTGCTTCTCGCGCGCCTCTCGCTGCGAACCGGGGAATTGGCCGCTGCGCAGGCGGAATCGTCTCGCGCGATCGAACGCCTCGCGCGCTTGGAAGCTCCGGTGCTGCACTATCAGGCGCATTTCCTGATGGGGCAAATTCAGCAGGCTTCCGGAGATTTTGCCGGCGCTTACGCATCTTGCCAGAAAGCGCGCGAATCGCTGGAGGCCCTGCGCAGCAGCTTGCACGGCGAAGAATTGAAAATCGCGTTCATGAAAAATCGCCTGGAAGTTTACGAGAGCCTGGTCGAACTTTGCCTGCGGCGCGCCCAAGGGCCAGATGGAGCCGACGAGTCTTTCTCTTATATCGAAATGGCAAAGTCGCGCAGCCTGGCAGAACTTCTGACGCGTTCCGGCCCCGCGATCCGCCCAGCCGACGCGGGACAGAGCGACCTGGTGCGCCGTATCCGCGAAATGAGGGAGGAACTCAACTGGTATTACCGGCGCATCGAAATTGAACAGTTGCGCGCCGAAGAGCCCTCGCCCGAGCGCATCGAAAAGCTGCAGAAAGAGGCCCTGGCGCACGAGAACGAGCTGCTGCATGTGTTGCGGGAATTACCCCAGTCAGAAAGCGCGACCCACGGCCCGGCAATCAGGTCGCTGGATACGATTCGCGGGAGCTTGCCTCCCCACGCTGCCCTCATCGAGTATTTTAGCCTGAAGGATCAGTTCATCGCCGCGGTGGTGACGCGCAACGAGCTGAAAATCGTGCCGTTGACCCCGGTGTCGCGCGTGATCAACCTGCTGCGCATGTTGCATTTCCAAATTTCAAAGTTCAAGCTCGGCGCGGATTATGCACGCACGTTCGAAAAATCCATGTTGGGCGTGGTGCAAGCGCACCTGCGCCAGTTGTACGAAGAAGTCTTCGCGCCGGTTCGCGCCCAGCTCTCCGCGCAACATCTGATCATCGTGCCCCACGGCGTGCTGCACTATCTTCCGTTCCACGCTCTGCTGGACGACAGCGGATATCTGATCGATTCCTTCCCAATCTCTTACGCCCCGAGCGCCAGTATTTTTGCGCACTGCCAGGAAAAGCCCGCGCACTCGAGTGGCCCGTCTCTGATTCTGGGAATTCCAGACGCCCGGGCCCCGTTGATTCTGGAGGAAGTTCGCGCCGTCGCGAAGATTGTGCCTGACGCGGAATTGCTCGTAGGCGCCCAAGCCAACGAGCAGGCTTTGCGCGAGAAGGGTTTGCAAAGCCGCCTGATTCATATCGCCACGCATGGCAAATTCCGTCAGGACAATCCAATGTTCTCCGGAATTCGCCTCGGCGACGCATACCTTAATCTTTACGACCTCTACCAGCTCAGGCTAAACGCTGAGCTGGTAACCCTGAGCGGTTGCGCCACCGGGATGAACGTCGTCACTCCCGGAGATGAGTTGCTCGGTCTGATCCGCGGACTGCTCTACGCCGGAGCACACTCCTTGCTGCTCACTCTCTGGGACGTGCACGACCAAAGTACCGCGGATTTCATGACTCGTTTCTACCGCCGCGTCCAGGACGGCGAGGGCAAAGCTTCCGCGCTGCGCGGCGCTATGATCGAATTGCGCGAAACCTACCCCCACCCCTA
>Ga0070761_10000381_pt1 | contig 29364 bp, 21 predicted proteins | sample HubBroMetageREF1_FD_66724 | JGI IMG/M metagenome (GOLD analysis project Ga0070761, IMG submission 66724) | Reference soil microbial communities from the Hubbard Brook experimental Forest, New Hampshire, USA - Hubbard Brook CCASE Soil... | ecosystem: Environmental > Terrestrial > Soil >... | reverse complement strand
TAATCCGCCGGCGTGTTCACATTCTTGAATAGGAGCCCGTCGGAATCAAAGCCTTTCCATTCCTTTGGTTCTATCACTTCGACGCGCAATTCCGCCAGGCCGTCCGTCACCTTGCGCACGCCGCGCTCTAGCGCGCGCCGCAGCGCCGGCTCGCAGCCTATGTGGTACATCGCGCAGAGCGGTTCCGCTCCGCGTTTATTTTCCGGCGTCAGGTTCATCGGCACCACTGCTCCCTCTGCAGAATCGCGCGCACGCTGCAACAAGTATTCCAGCCACGGGCGCGTCAAATACGGTAAATCGCACGCCACCATTAAATTCCAATCCGTTTCCGACGCCCGCAGCGCCGTCGCGATCCCGCCCAGCGGCCCGAACCCCGGCCAATCATCCGCAATCGCCCGAAGTCCCAGCACCTGGTATTTTTCCGGCGTCCCTACCACCACTGCCGGCGCGCCCACCACAGATTCCACCAGCTGCGCCGCCCGCACGATCATCGGCACGCCCGCAATTTCCAGCAAACCCTTGTCCCCACCCATCCGCGAACTTTCCCCGCCCGCCAAAATAAATCCCGCAATGGATGCCACTTCATTCATGCTGGAAACCTGATCGTAATCCCGAATTTAATAGAGCCGCTCATCCCGAGCCCGCGACAGCGGGCGAGGGATCTGCTTTTTTCTCGTCACTTGGCACTCGGCACTCGGCACTCATCACTCGCCACTGCCCTTCACTTCCCCGGCCTCTGAATCCCCAGCTCCCGCAATTTCTCCTGCAAACTCTGCCGGTGCAATCCCACCTCCGCGGCCGTCTGCGACACATTCCAATGATGCTCTTCCAATTTGCGCCGCAAATAAACAATCTCAAACTGCCGCTTGGCCTCGCGAAAATCCGCCTCGCCTAAAAACGAATCGTCGCCCTCTTTTTTCGCGGCACCGCCGGCGCCGGACGCGCCGCGATACCCGCGAATCTCCTCCGGCAAATCCGCCGAAGTAATTTCATCGCCATCGCACAACACCAGCGTCCGCTCCAGCGCGTTGCGCAATTCCCGCACGTTTCCCGGCCAGTCGTAACGCCGCAGCAAGCTCATCGCTTCCGGCGAGAGGTGCGCTCGATGTTTGTGCCGCGTCCCAAGCTGCCCCAAAAACGCATCAACCAGCATCGCCAGATCCTCTTTATGCGCGCGCAGAGGCGGCAGCTCCAGCGTCACCACCCGCAGCCGGTAATACAGATCCTCGCGAAAACGCCCAGCCGTAATTTCCGCCGCCAAATCCCGGTGCGTCGCGCTGATCACTCGCACATCCACGTCAATCGCGTGCGACCCGCCCAGCCGCTCGATCTTGCGATTTTCCAAAGCGCGCAACGCTTTCGCCTGGGTCACCGCATTCATGTCCCCGATTTCGTCGAGGAAAACCGTTCCGCCCGACGCCAACTCGAATTTTCCCTTGCGCTGTTGCGCCGCACCAGTAAAAGCCCCGCGCTCGTAACCAAATAATTCCGATTCGATCAAGTTTTCCGGCAGCGCCGCGCAGTTCACCGCCACAAACGCCCGCCCGCGGCGCGCCGAGCGCTCGTGAATTTCCTGCGCCAGCAAATCCTTCCCTGTGCCGCTCTCGCCCAAAATCAAAACAGTCGCATCCGTAGCCGCCACGCGCTCGGCCATCTCAAAAACGCGCCGCATCGCCGCGGAAGCCCCGAGCAGCCGTCCGAATTGCCCATCGGCCACCAATTCACGCCGCAACTGCGTGTTTTCTTCAGCCAATTCCGAAAGCCGCAGCAAATTCGCCACGCGCCGGCGCAACTCTTCGATGTCGAATCCCTTCACAATGTAATCCGCCGCGCCATTCTGCAGCGCTTCCACCGCAGTCTTCGCCGTGTCCAAAGCCGAAACCACCAGCACCGGCACTGCATGCCCGTTTTCGCGCAGCCACCGCAAAAACGCAAGACCATCTTCGCCCGGCATCACCAAATCCAGCAGAATCAAATCCGGCGCCCCCGCAGCCAACGCCTCGCGCGCGGCCGCAGCCGACCCCGCCTCGATCACCTTGTACTGCTTCTCGAGCGCCCGCCCCGTCCCATATCGCGCCGCACTCTCGTCATCCACCAACAAAATGGTTCGCATGATTTATTTCGCTTCCTCTTCCGCCAGCGGCAACGTCAAATGAAATCGCGTTCCCTTCCCGCCAAGCAACGGGCTCTCAATCGCCAGCGTCCCGCCCAGTTCTTCAATCCTCCGCGCCACAATCGCCAGCCCCAGCCCCGTCCCCGTCGCCTTCGTCGTAAAATACGGCTGAAATATTTTCGCGCGTAGCTCCGCTGTAATTCCCGGACCGTCGTCGTCCACCACGATGTCCAGCCGCCCGTCATAACGTCCCACGCTGATCCGCACTCGTCCGCCGTCCGGCTGCGCTTCCATCGCGTTCACAATCAAATTCGAAAGCACCTCGCTCAAAGCCTCTTCGGACGCCTGCGCCATAATCTCGTGCGTCGGCTTTTCAAATTCCAGCCGCACGTTGCGGCGTTCCGCGTCCCGCCCAAACAGCCACGCCGTCTGCGCCGCCACCGCCACCGCCGCCACGCGCTCGCCGTGCACCGTCGGCTTCCCGTAGTGCAGCAGCTGCGTCAACTTCGCGCTCATGCGATCAATTTCGCCCACTATTAATGTACAGTCGCGCCGCACATCCAGTGGCAAATCCGGATTTTCCAGCTGCACCTGCAGCACCGTTTTCATCGAACTCAGCGGATTCCGCAAATTGTGTGACACGCTCGCCGCCATCTGCCCCAGAACCGCCATCCGTTCGCGCTCCGCCAACTCGCGCTCCAGCCGCAGCTTGTCTTCAATCAACCGCGCCAGGTCCACCATCCCCGGCAATTGTTCAGCCAGAAATTCCAGCGCCGCCGTCGTCTCGCCCGTCAGATACGATCCCGTGGTCGCGGCCTCCAGCACTCCGGTTTCCAGCCCATCTTTCATCAACCGCATCTCCGCCGTGTGCCCCAGCCCGCCCGGCGCTTCCAAAGCCTTGAACGCCGCGTCGCGCGGAATCGAAACGCGCACCGCCGCCAACCCAAATTCCTCGCGGATCCTCCTCTCGGCCGATGCCACCAGATGGGCTACGTTCCCCTGCCGCGCTTCCTGCTGCAATTGCGACGTCAACCGCTGCACCCGGTCCATCCGCTCGGAAAGCTGCCGATGCAACACGGGACCAATCGCCCGCTCCAGCGGCTCAAAAAGAAAAATCAGCACAAACAGCAACACGCTCGCCGTAGCCTCCGGCGGCAAAACCGGCTCCAGCCATCCGCTGACCCGCCGCACCAACGCCAAATACAGCAGCGCCAGAAAAGTAGCCGGCAGCGCGTACATCAAATTCCGCTGCGCCCCAAACTCCAGAAAATTCCGCCGGACCGCGTAATAAAGCAAGAGCACGCCAGGCAATACTCCCACCACGATAACCGCCGTCGCTAAATCTTCGCTTTCAACCTCGCGGAAGCGTGCCGCCCAGGACGAAAAAGCCAAGAGCCCGCCGCCTGCGACGTTGACCGCAAGAAGCAGCGAAAAGAACCTGCGCTCGATTGCTTCCTTGCTCCCCCGCACGATCGCGAAGTCGGCAAGTCCACAAACTACGACAGCTGCCACCACGGCAACAGACTCGACCCAAAAAACTGACCCGAGCCTGTCTCCCAAACCCCGTGCAGCGAGAATGCTACATGTAAGCTTCCACAAACTCAGCACAGCGGGAACGGCGTAAAAAGCGCAAATTACACCCGCCAGCAAACGAGGAATCGAACGGTGTTGGATCATGCGGTACAGATAATGGGCATGCGCATGAACCAGCAGTCCGGGTAGAAAAATGAGACCGAGACCGACCAGGCTCCAGGAGAACACGCGCGTCGCGAACGGCGACGAGACGTAGTACATTGCGCTATTGGCGCCGAGAAGTGCGCCCGAATAGAATAGAAAGAGCGACAGGCAAAGGAAAAAGAGGAGGCGTTCAAGCGTTCGTGGCCTACGGTGTCCCAAAATCAACGCCAGCAAAAACAAGTAAGCCAGCGTCCCCGCTGTCAAACTGACGAGTCGGATATAGAAGAGTGCTGGCACCAGCTTCAGTGCCGGGGATTCTAGCCCCCCTCCACTCGCAAAGGCAAGAAACAAGTGTCAGAAAAATCTGGCGGCATTCAATCTAATGAAAACACAGACTATAAGCACGCATCAATCGCAGCAGATGTGAGCGTCGAATTATCACATTCCTCCTTGACTCCCCCACAAGCCGTTGCTATATTAGCACTCGCCTACGAGGAGTGCTAAACGGTGTCCTGACCGCCACAGCTCCTCCCGGCAAGTCTCACCAAACAATTGGAGGAATTTCACAAATGGCAGTCAATATCACGCCCCTGCACGACCGCGTGCTAGTGCGGCGCCTGGAAGAAAAGGAATCCGTCAAGGGTGGCATCATCATCCCGGACTCCGCAAAAGAGAAACCACAAGAGGGTGAAGTCATCGCCGTCGGCTCTGGCCGCCGCGAAAAAGGTGAACTGATCCCCCTCGACGTAAAAGCCGGTGACCGCATCCTTTTTGGCAAGTACAGCGGCAACGACATCACCATTGACGGCGAGGAATTCATGATCATGAAGGAAGATGAGATCCTCGCGAAGCTGGGCCCCGCTGCCAAAGCAGCCGGCAAAAAGTAACTCGCTCTCTCGAAACAGCAACTTCCTGGACGCGGCTTAAGCCGCGCACCGGATAACCAACTCGCAATACAAAAAAATAGGAGAAAGACATCATGGCAAAGCAAATCGTGACTGGTGAAAATTCTCGCCAGGCGATCCTGCGCGGCGTCAATCAGCTCGCCGACGCAGTAAAAATCACCCTCGGCCCCAAGGGCCGCAATGCGGTGATCGAAAAGAAGTTCGGCTCGCCGATCATCACCAAGGACGGCGTCACTGTCGCCAAGGAAATCGAGCTGCAGGATCCGCTCGAGAACATGGGCGCGCAGATGGTTCGTGAAGTGGCGTCCAAGACTTCCGACGTGGCCGGCGACGGCACCACGACCGCTACCGTACTGGCCCAGGCCATCTTCCGCGAAGGCGTGAAGGCGGTTGCGGCCGGAGCCAGCCCCACGGCTCTGAAGCGCGGTATCGAAAAGGCCGTCGAAGTGGCCGTCGAGGAAGTTCGCCGTTTGCACAAGGACGTTAAGGGCGACATGATCGCCCAGGTCGGCACCATCAGCGCCAATAACGACAAGCACATCGGCGACATCATTGCCGGTGCGATGAAGAAGGTCGGCAAGGACGGCGTCATTACCGTGGAAGAGTCCAAGACCATGGAGACGTCGCTCGAGGTCGTCGAAGGCATGCAGTTCGACCGCGGCTACCTCTCGCCCTACTTCGTCACTGACCCCGAACGCATGGAATGTGCGATGGAAGACGTCCGCATCCTCATCCATGAAAAGAAAATCTCCTCGATGAAGGACCTGCTGCCCCTTCTCGAGCAGATCGCCAAGCAGGGCAAGCCGCTTCTGATCATTGCTGAAGACGTCGAAGGCGAAGCTCTCGCCACTCTCGTCGTCAATAAGCTCCGCGGCACCTTGCAGTGCGCTGCCGTGAAGGCTCCTGGCTTCGGAGATCGCCGCAAGGCCATGCTCGAAGACATCGCCACGCTCACTGGCGGCAAGGCCATCACCGAAGATCTGGGTATCAAGCTGGAAAACGTGAAGCCCGAAGATCTCGGCCGCGCCAAGAAGATCACGATTGATAAGGACAACACCACCATCGTCGAAGGCGGCGGCAAGCCGTCCGAAATCGAAGGCCGTGTGCGTCAGATCCGTGCGCAGGTCGAAGACACCACCTCCGATTACGACAAGGAAAAACTGCAGGAGCGTCTTGCGAAACTCGTCGGCGGCGTTGCCGTCATTAAAGTCGGCGCCGCAACCGAGACCGAGCTGAAGGAAAAGAAGGCTCGCGTCGAAGATGCCATGCACGCAACCCGCGCTGCTGTCGAGGAAGGTATCGTACCCGGCGGCGGTGTGGCGTTGATCCGCTGCATCCCGGCTCTCGATAAGCTTAAGCTGCATGATGACGATGCCATCGGCGTCAACATCGTGAAGCGCGCGCTCGAAGAGCCGCTCCGTCAGATCGTTCACAATGCCGGCGACGAAGGTGCCGTCATTCTGGGCAAAATCCGCGAATCCAAGGACGAGAACTTTGGCTACAACGCGGACACCGGCGAATACGGCGACCTGGTCAAGGCAGGCGTGATTGACCCGGCCAAAGTGACGCGTCTTGCTCTGCAAAACGCCGCTTCCATCGCGGGCCTCATGCTCACCACCGAAGCTCTGGTGGCCGACATCAAGGAACCCAAGGAAGCCGGCGCAGCTCACGGCGGCGGAGCCCCAGGCGCCGGCGGCATGGGCGGCATGTACTAAGAAGTTGAATTTGTAGCGCCCGTCCCGCGCTTTGCGGGACGGGCGTTTTAGATTAACGGGGCGCCTCGGTGCAATCGCCAAGGCGCCCCTTTTGTTTGCGCATTCCCGTTCTTCAGCCGCATCTCGCCTCGATTGTCATTCCGAACCGGCGGCAGCGGGTGAGGAATCTGCTTTTCGCGAAGCATCATCAAGCACGATCAAGGGCGCCTCGGTCCAAAATCCGAAGCGCCCCCTTTCTTTGCCGAGCACAGACTCCCTTTTTCCTCTACTCGGACTGCCAGTAGCCCAGCTGCAACTCTTCAGCTCCCGATCAAAGTTCGAACGCCACCTGTCCAAACGTCGCGGTTGCCTGCTGTCCGCACGGTCAGTTCCGACGCAACACGGCGCTTCCGCAAGTTCTGTAAACGCCTTTGTATCAATAGCTTCGACCGCTATTTACCGACTCGCAGAGTACTCTCGCACACAGAAATCCCCTTCGCCGCCCGCAGCCCTATAATTTTCAAAGAAGGTTATCCGCGCCGGGAATCGCGGCGTAATCTGCGCGAAACCTTCTACGGGTTCCGGTGTTAGAAACAGCATGGAGCTAGCCCAGCTCGGTTTCTGAAGCGCAGCAAAAATTGAAATCTTGGCAATCTACGAACTCTCTAAATGGAGGATTTTGCAATGCGTAAGCTGACTCTCATTCGCACTCTGCTTCTTGCACTCTGCGTGCCCCTCGCGCTCGCGTCCATGCCGTCTTCGGCCTCTGCGCAGATCGCGGTCGGCATTTCCGTACACGTAGGCCCCCCGGCAATTCCGGTTTACGTGCAGCCTCCGTGCCCCACCGAAGGCTTTCTTTGGACTCCCGGCTACTGGGCCTATGGTAACGCAGGCTATTACTGGGTTCCCGGCGTTTGGGTCGCTCCTCCGCGCGTCGGCGTCCTCTGGACTCCCGGCTACTGGGGCTTCGCCGGAGGAGTTTACGGCTGGCATGCCGGCTATTGGGGTCCTCACATCGGCTTCTACGGCGGCGTGAATTACGGATTCGGTTACGGCGGCGTGGGCTTCGCGGGGGGTGAATGGCGCGGCGGGCACTTCGCATACAACACGGCAGTCGTGAACGTCAACACCACAGTGGTCCATAACACCTTCGTGGATCGCACCGTGGTCCACGAAAACGTCGGCGTCCGCGCCAGCTTCAACGGCGGCCCCGGCGGCACCACCGCAGTCGCCACCGCGCAGGAACGCGCTGCTGCAAATGAAACGCACATCCAGCCGACCTCCGAGCAAATGTCCCACGAGCACGCGGCCAGCCAGGACCGCTCCAACTTCGCTTCCGAAAATCACGGCAAACCAGCGAATCCCGCGCGGAGCCACGTCGGTGAGCGCGCCGAAAATCAGCAGAAGCGCATCGGCGAAGGAGTCGAAAGCGGCAAAATGACACCGGGACAAACGGCCCATGTGGAAAAGCAGGAGCAGCAAATCAATCAGCAGGTCAAATCCGACCGTGAAGCCAACGGCGGCAAGCTGACTCCCGCGGAAAAGAAACAGGTAAACAAGGAACAAAACAAAACCAGCAAGGAAATTCACAAAGACAAGAACAGCAAGAAAGACCAGAAATAATTCCCAGCCGATGTTTCTGGGAATTTAGATCGCACGAAAACCGGGAGGCCGCCCAGCCTCCCGGTTTTTTTGCGCGAGAACGCAGCTTACCAGCGTCCCCTGACATCGGGCCTCCATCGATCGCGCGTTCTGGCGCACACTCGAGCCGTCTATCCGCGTCTCTTGCCGCCTTTTCCCGCATTCTTCGTCAGATGCCAAGCCTCGCACCACGAACACAGATAGGCGCGAAGGTCCTTAGGCGCAGCGGCGTTCGCGATCTGGTACGCCGCCGTCGCCAGAGCCTCACCTTCGCTCGCGTACTTCCGCTTCCCGCTAACCGAACATTTTTCTTCGCCGTCCACCGCAAGCCCTTCCGTAAAATCGCGTTTCGCATTCCGGGTAAAGCGTTCAGTCAGATAGATCAGGATTTTAACCGCCCGCGAGGTTGTCCTCGGGAGTAATGGCACTACCCGTCAGAATTCGAATAATCAGTTTATTGGGCCGCAGGAATCACAGCGTCCGATACCAGCTCCAGCGTGCTCGCCTTAACGAAGTACGCATTCGCATCAATGGCCCCCGGCGGCCCGTTGTGCGCGAATCGCGCCGAATCCACCGCTTCCGCCGGGAAGTTCACATCCTTCCCCGGCCCCACCTCCTTGAATACCGTGCCGCCGGCAGGAATTCGGAAAGTAATGGACACCTCGTGCAGAGCCCGGCCCGGAATCGGGATTACCGTCAGCACTCCGAAAATCTCGTGATTCGAATTGTTCGTGAACGCATACGATTCCTCCGGCGCGTGAACTTTCTGCTCCGTCCCCACCGTAAACACCTGGAAATTGCTGAATGTGTGCCGCCGATAATACCGGCTCCCGTTTCTCTCCACGTAAATTTCGGCGCTCTGCGGAAGCCACAGTTGCTGCTCCTCGGTCCGGAATTGCACCAGCGCATAATCGACCGAAATGTGTTCCTGTGTCAGCTTGATGTTCGTTACCGGCTTGATTAATTCCGAATCCAGCCGCAACACTTGAAAAGTTCCGGCATCAATCATCGCCCGGCCCTTCAGGGGAACCGCGTAGGCATTCTGGGAAACCCTGTAACTTCGTATCTGGTTCGGGCGGTCCAGCCGCTGTTCAAAATGAACCTGCCACGCCGGTTTCCCTCCCGATTCTCCCAGCCCGTCGCACGCAAAATTGAATTCGGAAGTGAAGTTCGGATGAAAGATCAGCGCCAGCGCCGGTAAGCCCGTGGTTGCAATTCCCGCGGGAAAGCGAGTCGGATCCACGGCGCCGTTCCGATATTCATCGATCTGGAAATTTCTGTCGCCATCGTGAGAAACCACCACCACATAATCAAATGAACGCGCGTCCGGCGCGCCGAGTCCATCGTCGCCGTGTACCGCGAAATGCTCCACCCGCTCCGTCGCGCTGAACCGCTCGAGGTTGTTCACCAGCTCTTCCGCGCGTTGTTCCACGCCCTTCAGAACCAGGAGCAACGGACAAGCTACGTTCGGCGCGACAGCAGGAACGGCATCCTCTTGCCGCAGAGCATGAATTGATTTCTCAGCTTCCTCGCGCGTGGTGGGTGCCAAAATCGCAACCGCGGACGACACCGAGACCGCCGTCGCTTGGGAAGGTTCAGGCGTCATTGTCAGAAAAACAGTAGCAGCGGGTTGGCCAGCGGAAATTTCAACCGCGTGAGAAATAGTGACGAATCCGGGTGCATTCACCTCGACGCTATACTTGCCCACCGCGAGATCGGCGAAATCTGCCCGTCCTCCCGTATCCTCTTTGGGATCGGCAACCTCAGCACCTTCGACGGAGAGCAGCCGTGTCGTCGCCACACCGCTGAATTTTTCGCCTCCATCAAGCTTCAGGCGCACATCCACGGTTCCGCGAACACCGGGAGCGGGCGTGGCGCCTTGCTGCGCAGGCACAGCTCGCGCAAGAATCGCCAGCGCGAGTACGAATACCGGGATAACGAGGCTCCTCCGCAAGTAGGCTCCGCACGTTTTGCGTCCCGAACGAGTACGGAAAATCACCGGTAGTGCATTGTCGAATCGGGACGCGTCAGACGTAGTTGCTCGGACGTTATGGTACTCGTTCCGCGAAAAGATGCAATGGCTGAAAGGCCGTCTCTACGCAGTGACAACGCTTCCGCAGCCCACAAACCGCTCCAAAACTTTTTTTGCAAGCAAGCGTATCAAAGCGTCGGCGAGTTATCGCCCAGCATCGCCTGGCGCACGATCTTGATCGGCGGAAATCCCTGCCGCATGAAATTATTGTGGAACTGCTCGAGCGAAAACGCCGCGCCTTCCTTCTTCTTCACATCCTCGCGCAGTTTCAGAATCTCGAGCTTCCCGAGCGTGTAGTAAAGATAAGTCGGGTCCGCCGTGCCGCGTTTCGTCTCCACCAGCCCCGTTTCCTTCGTCTGATACCCTTCCTTCGCGAACAATTCCACCGCTTGATCGAAGCTCATCTTGCCGCGATGCATTTCGATCCCCACAATGAAGCGTGCGTCGCGCAACAACGCATCCTCCAGCTGCCCCAGACGAATCAGTTTTGCTTCGCGCGCGTCCTTCGCGCCCGTTCCCGGCTGCCCAAATCCTTCATCGAGCATCATTTGCTCGCAGTAGTGCGCCCAACCCTCCGCGTTACTGCTCGCGCCCAGCAGCATGCGGGTTTTCGTCGGTGCCTTGTGCACCCAAAGAAATTGCACGTAGTGTCCCGGATACGCCTCGTGCGTTGAAGTGCTCACGATCGTCCCCACATTGAAGGCGGACATGCGCCCCGCGATTTCCTCCGGAGTGTCGTGCGCTCCCGGCAGCGTCACGTTGAAATACGCTTCGTGCGCCACTTTCTCGAATGGCCCCGGAGTATCCATGGACGCGAACGTCGTCGCGCGCATGAATGGTGGCGTCTCCTGCAGAATCGGCCGCACATCGGAAGGAATTGTGATGATGTGTTTCGCGCGGATGAACGAGATCAGTCCGCCGAAGGTATCGCGAAAACTCTGCAGCAGATGATCCGGCGCTGGATGGTCCGCCATCAGCTCCGCCAGCACCTCGCTCGACGATTTATTCGGTTCCAACTCTGCGGCCACGCGCTTGAATTCAGCCTGATTTTTATGCAGGTCCGCCCAGCCGATTTCCAGCAGCCGGTCCAGAGGCGTGTCCACCATCTCGTCGTACAGCAATTTCTTCGAAAATGTTTCCGCACCGATGCGGAAATCCCCGTTCGAACGCGGCAGCACGTCCGACTTCAGCCACTCCGCATAGCGCTGCAAGCCCGCGATTACCGCTCCATTCGATTTCACAAATGCGGCCTTCACCTCGGGATCGCTCGCGCCCGCGAAAGCCGCCGGCACGTCATTCTGAAAGAAACTGACGATGTCCGGCAGCTGCTCCAGCGCGATTTCGGTGTAGATCCGCGGCGGGTTCTTCAGATTCGCGCGCGCCGCCGCAAACACCTCCGGCATTTTCTCTTCGCGCGCCACTACCGACCGCAGCCGCTCATCCGCCGAAGCGAACTTCCGGATCATGATCACGTATACGCTGTTGCTGATTCCACTCGAATAGGAATCCGGATTTTTCTCCCACGGACGGATGGTTTCCAGCGTCAGCAGCGTGCCTTGGATATTCGTCAGCACCAATTCGCGGTCCGCCGCGCGCGTTTCGTCCAGACCCTTCGCGTCCACCGCCTCCACACGCTTTTCGAATGAGGTCAACGCCGCGACATTCGCGTCAATCCCCGCGCGCGAGTAATCCTCCAGCAGCGCGTCATATTGATGAAGCCCGGCGGTCGTGCCGTTGCTGGGTGCAAACTTGAAATAGACCTGGTCGAAATATTCGTCGGCCAACTTATCCCATGCAGCTTGCTTTTCGTTCGCTCCGGCTTGAGGCGCCATTCGCGCCCGCGTAGCATCCGAAAGCGCCATCGCCATCAAAGCCACCATCACGCACAGAAATGCTCCGGTAATTTTGCGCACTCGAACTTCCCCCTCGATCGGAATTTTGCGCTCAGCACTTCAATCGAAATCCGCGCGTCCAAACAGCCCTGCCTCGCCCGCGCGCCCAACCATCCCAAATCACGACCTCAAATACTACGCTTTCCCACGTCGCAAAATCAGGTGAATTCTCCGCGATTCTGCGGCATTTCCGCCAGCGACTTTCGCCCGCATCCCGTGTTGGACTAAGTAGGCGCAACAACCGCCGGGAGTTTTCAGCACATAGACGGTTCAGCGCTCGATAAGCTTCAGGCTTCAAGAAACAGAAAGGGGGACAACATGCGCAACTCTCTCATCATTCGTATTCTGCTTTTCGCGCTCGTTCTCTTGGCGATTCCCGTGACTGCGCCGACCGCCTCGGCCGCTTTCGGCTTCGGGGTCGCCATCACCATCGCTCCTCCGCCTCTGCCGGTGTACGCGCAGCCGGTTTGCCCTGGCGATGGATATATTTGGACGCCGGGATACTGGGCGTACGGTCCGGACGGCTACTTCTGGGTTCCCGGCACGTGGGTCACCGCGCCACGCATCGGATTTCTCTGGACTCCCGGTTATTGGGGCTGGGGCGGCGGTGGATTTTTCTGGCACGCCGGCTACTGGGGCCCGCACGTCGGCTTCTATGGTGGAATTAATTACGGCTTCGGTTACGGCGGTTTCGGCTACGAAGGCGGCTACTGGCGCGGCGGCCACTTTTTCTACAATCGCGGCGTCAACAACGTGGACATCCACAACGTTCACAACGTTTACAACCGCACCGTGATCAACAACCGCGACGTGAATCGCGTCAGCTTCAACGGCGGTCGTGGCGGCGTCAACGCGCGTCCTACCGCCGCGGAAATGGCGGCGAATCGCGATCAGCACACCGGCGCCACCGGAATGCAGCGGCAGCAAGAGCATTTCGCCGGCACCAATCGCGCCCAGCTCGCTTCCGTGAATCATGGCCGGCCCGAAACGGCAGCCACCGCGCGGCCCGGTGAATTTTCAAACCGCGGCGGAGCCATGAACGCGAACAACAACCGCGGTTCGAACTTCGCTCGGCCCAATACCAACAACGCTATGCGAGATTCGCGCGGCTCGAACAACGCCATACAGTCTCGCAACACCACGCGTGAAAATGCCGTTTCGCGCACGCCGAACAACGCGCGCACGTTCGATTCGCGCTCGTCCAATTCCGCGCGGCAGTCCACCAAACCAGCAGTCCGCCAGAATACCTCGCGCCCCGCGACGCGCACCAGCCCCGCGCGCTCGCAAAATCAATCCGCACGCTCCGCCGCTCCCAAGCAATCGCACAACAACGGCGGCTCGCATAGCGGCGGTAAAGGCGCGTCGCACACGCCGAAGTCCAGCGGCGGCGGCTCACACCGCAGCAACGGCGGAAATCACGGCCGCCGCTAACGATTAACCTCGGGTCATCCGCCCCTCGGCGGAGCGCACCAGCAAAAGAAAAGGCGCCACGCTCGCTAAAGCCTGGCGCCCTTTTTGTTCGCCGCATTCCCCGCGTCAATCCAGCAGATCAATGTAGCTTAGAATCGTCTACGTCACCGCGTCGTGCACCACGCAATAGTCGTCGGAATATTCTCCCGTTGCAGGCTAGTGTTTCAACTCCCCGCCATCGAGGTATTTCACCAGCAGCACTTCATTCCCATCTTCATTGTAAATCAGCTCATCCACCAATTTCTGCGCGAGCAATATTCCGTACCCGCCCGGCCGCATCCCTCTCTCTTGCCGATACGCCGCGTGACGAATGGGATCGCCGTGCGGATTGGCCACGGCAGCATGCTGTATTTCGTCCAGTGTAAATCCTTCGCCGGGATCCTTGATGCGGCACAGCACCATATTCCGCGCGCGCACGTAGGAAACTTGCATGTACTGGTCCGGCTGGAATTTCGCGCCATGCTCCAAGGCGTTCAGCAGAATCTCGCGAAACGCGATGGCCACCGCATTACTCTCCGCCTCCGGCAAGTCCACGATCTCATGCAGAAATTGGACCAGCCGGTCGGCGGTCTGCCGGTCGCTACGCACCATCAGCCGAATCCATTCCGGCGTGGCAGACACTACCTCGATGCCGTCGTCCCAGCAAGGAGCCTCCGTCGCCAGGTGCACCATTTCCGCCAGCGCGTCCAGCGAAAATGGTTTTGAAAAATAGCTGAACGCGTGCTCGCGGATCGAATCAATCACATAAGAAGGCGCACTCTCATCCGTCAGAATGATCAAACAAGTGTGCGGCCGCGCCGACCGCAGCTTGCGCAGCAATTCGATATCATCTTTTCCCGAAGTTTTCTCGCTGGTCAGTATCAGATCGAAGTGCGTTGCCTGCGCCAAATCCAGCGCCGTTTGATTGTCCGGCGCGTGCCGGATGGTCCATTCGCTGGGATCCAGAGCGTTGGCCAGGAACGCGCGCGTCGGCTCATCCGCATCAATGAGCAAAGCTTTCTTGATTGGAAAAGGTTTCAAAGCGAGTTGCGTGGAGGAACTCATAAATCCATCTACAGCACAACCAATCGAGATTTAGCGCGGGCCGATTGCCGCCAGCATGCCCAAAGCCAGCCCGCAATGCAACCTCTCTGTTGTTAGATGTAGTCCGCGGCAAAACCGCGTTTTCTTTTTTCTTCTCCGGCAGGTCCTGCGCCGCGCCCTCTATCCTCGCAATCTCGCCGGCATCGCATCGCTTCCGCGCCTTTTTCCAGCCACTCGTCACTCATCACGCGCCACGGCCTTTTTCCCCGGCCGCCGCCATTGTTATTCTCTCGCGTGCCCTTTTCGCACTCACTCCTCCTCTTTTTCGCCGCGCTCATCGCGGGACTGCTCAACGCCGTCGCCGGCGGCGGCAGTTTCATTTCCTTCCCCGCGCTGGTGTTCACCGGCATGGCGCCCATCGCGGCCAACGCCACCAACACCGCCGCGCTTTTTCCCGGCACTGTCGCCAGCACCGTCGCCTACCGCAACGCCTTCACTCCCGAAGCGCGCCGCCTGCTCCCGCTGCTGCTTCTCACCGGCATCGTCGGCGGATTCCTCGGCGCGCGCATCTTGCTCAGCACGCCGCAATCCACTTTCCTACATCTGATTCCCTGGCTGCTCCTCGTCGCAACTTTGCTTTTTCTCGCCGGCCCGCGCATCAGCGCCTGGGCGCGCCGCCGCGTCACCGCCGGAAAAACGTCCCGCCCGCTCACCATCGCCGGTTTTTTCCTCGAGCTGCTCATCTCGATTTACATCGGCTATTTCGGCGCGGGCGTCGGCATTCTGGTGCTCTCGCTGCTCGCTCTGCTGGGCATGGAAGATATTCACGCGATGAACGGAGTAAAAGTGTTGCTGGTCAGCGCGGTGAACGGCGTCGCCATGATCACCTTCATCTTCGCCAAAACGATTTTCTGGCCGCAAGCCCTTCTGATGATCGTAGCCAGCCTCATCGGCGGCTACGCCGGCGCGCACTATGCCCAAAAAATGAACCCCCAACACGTCCGCTGGATAGTAGTGGCCGTAGGCGTAGCCATGTCCACCTACTTCTTCATCCGTTACTAGGCCGCCAAGGATGAGCACTCGGATGCATCCGGCAACGGCTGCACCGCTCACCAACCGATGTAAAATCTGACGCCACTCGCGATAAATCTCTTGTCTTTGCGAATTCGATTTGATAAATGCCATCCACTGCCCAGACTCAGCGACGGACACCAGGAAGCGAGTCGCGAACGCCGTAAGGAGACTTTCGTGAAAATATTTACCGCCGCGCTAAACCTGGTCAGTCTTGTCCTGCTGTCCCTAATCGTCTGCCAAATCGCGGCGGCGCAGCTGCCCCCGGACAACATCGAAGGTAACTGGACCATCTACTCCAACCAGATTAACGACGGCGCGATCGAAGTGAAGCACGTCCAAATCCAGCAATACGGCAATCGGCTCACCGGATATTTCGAAGGCCCCTACCAGGAAGGTCCGATACAAGGCTTCGTGCGCGTACACCACGTGGAATTCCACACGCTAACTCGCAACATCCTCACCTTCCGTGGACAGATTTACGGCGACAACATGTCGGGCATGTATGGACTGCACGGCCGTCACGCCCCGTGGCAAGCTACGCGTACGGCCGAGGTGGGCCTCGCGGTTCCGCAGACAACCGTCACCACTTATCAGTATCAGCCCGTACAGGTACCTGCTCCCTCGCCGGCACCGGCCTACCAGACCCAACCCCCGCAAACTCCACAGGTTTCGCCACCCGCGCCCGCACCGCAAGCGCCGACGCAAGCTGCGACTGGCGGCGCCGACGCGGACACCAATCCCGATCCGGCCCCAGCGCTCCTCACGCCCGATCAACTCGATTCCCTCGTCGCGCCCATCGCGCTTTATCCGGACGCGCTCGTCGCGCAAGTCCTCGCAGCCGCCGGCTATCCCGAGCAGGTCGCGTTCGCGAATTACTGGGTCTCACAAAATAAAAATTTGACCCCCACGGCGCTCGCGCAAGCAGTGGACCAAGAGCCGTGGGACCCCAGCATCAAAGCCCTCACGCAATTTCCGACGGTTCTTCACGATTTGGCGTCGAACATGACCTGGACGTCGAACCTCGGCCAAGCAGTTCACGATCAACAGGCGGACGTGATGGCCGCGGTGCAAGTGATGCGCGCCAAGGCTCAAGCCGTGGGATCGTTGCAATCCACGCCGCAGATCACCGTGACGCAACAGGCTCCCGGAACCATCGTGATTCAGCCGGCCGCGCCGCAAGTTGTCTATGTGCCGCAATACAATCCAACAGTCGTTTATGGCACGCCGTATGTTGTGCCTTATTACACGCCCTCGTACGCAGCCGTGGGCGTTTCCTTCGGCGCGGGCATCGCAATCGGCGCAGTCTTCGGCGGCGGCGGGGGCAGCGTCGGATGGGGCTGGGGCGCGTGGGGCTGCAATTGGGGTGGTGGAGGCGGCGGTGGCACGGTCATCTACAATCACAATACCTACATCAACAATCACAGCTGGCACGGTGGAAATTACAATAATTATCACCCGTGGGGCCCGCACGGTGACGGTCCGAACGGGCCGCATCATTACGACCCGAACGGCTGGCAGCCCAACGGCGGACACAATGGGGATCACGGCTTGATCGGCGGTAATGGCGGAGTCCAGCATCAGCCGGATGGCGGCCGCAACGGCGATCACGGGCTGATTGGCGGCAATGGTGGCGTCCAGCGCACCGCCGCAGATTCCGGCCAGCGCTCTCACATGTCCGGCGACGGTGGCCGGAGCCGCGCCGAAAGTAATCGCGGGCGCTCCAGCATGCATGGCGGCGGAATGTACCGCGCGCCGCATCACGAGGAAGCCCATCCCTCCGCCCCGCATCATTCGGACGGCGGTGGTGGGCACCATCGCTAGTAATCGCAGGATGAGTTCTCGGCGCCAGCGCGCGGATATTCGCGGCGAGCAAAAGAACGAAGTCGTCATTGATAGAAAATGGGAGAGATCGTCATGAAATCGAAGATGCAGGCAATGGCCGGCAGAGTTCCTTGGTTCCTCGCGGCAGCGGCGTTGGCGGGCTTGGCGGCGGCCAGCGTCAACGCGGCGACTTTCGAGTCGAAGGATGCCACCCAGACCTCATTTGCCAGCCCCGATGAAGCGGGGAAAGCATTGCGCAACGCGGAGCAAAACGAAGATGAAGCGGCGTTGGCGGAAATTCTGGGCCCTGACTCGAAAGCGATTCTGAGTTCGGGCGATGCGAACGAGGATAAGGCCGCGCTAAAAGACTTCGTCACCAAATACGATTTGATGAATCGCTGGGTGGTAATGACGGACGGCAGCGAGATCCTCAACATCGGCGCGGACAACTATCCGTTCCCGATTCCTCTAGTGCACGACTCGTCGTCAAAGTGGTATTTCGATACCAAGGCCGGCGCGGACGAAGTCCTCGCGCGCCGAATCGGGCGAAACGAAATCATGGCGATTGATGCCTGCTCGGCGATCGCCAACGCTGAGGAAGTCTATTCCCAACAGCCTCGCGACGGGAATCCCAAGGGCCTGTACACCACCGGGATCTTCAGCACTCCCGGAAAGCAGGATGGTCTTTACTGGCAGGCCCCGCAAGATCAGGAATCAAGCCCGCTCGGCAGAGTGGAGGATTTTGCCAAGGACGCGCTCTTGACGTCGAACGAAGCGCCGGTGATTGACGGCTACTCATTCCGCATCCTCACCGCCCAAGGCAGCAAGGCGCTTGGCGGCGCCAAGCAGTACATCGTCAGCGGCAAAATGACGGGCGGATTCGCCGTAATCGCAACCCCAGTCAAATACCGCGACTCCGGCGTAATGACTTTCATCATCAGCCAACAGGGCATCGTCTTCCAGCGCGATCTGGGCGCGGATACGGAAAAGGTCGGGGCCGCAATCCAGGAATACAACCCAACAAGCGAGTGGAAGCCAGTCACATAGTCGCGGCCTGCCTGAGTGTGTCCGCCTATTTTTTCGTCCGCTTTTAGTCGCCGTCTAATTTGTCTTTGAATTTGCAGCCGCCGCCTTCAGCCGGCGCGTACGACGTTAAGGGCAATGCGGATGGCGGCTGCTGCGTGCGCTGCGGGCTATTCGTATCTCAGCGCGACCATGGGGTCCACGCGCGAGGCGCGCCTCGCAGGAATGTAGCAGGCCGCAAGCGCGACGAGCGAGAACAGCGCGGCAACCGCGACGAAAGTGAACGGGTCACCGGGTTTCACATTGGTGAGGATGGACGACAAGCCCCGCGCGACCGCCGCCGCTGCAAGCAAGCCGAAAACCATTCCGGAAAATGTCAGCTTGAACCCCTGCCGCAGCACCAGCCGCATCACTTCAACAGGACTGGCTCCTAACGCCATGCGCACGCCGAGCTCGTGAATCCGCTGTTGCACCGAATGAGCCATTACTCCGTAAATGCCCACCGCGCCAAGCAGCAATGCCAGCGCGCCGAAGAAGCCCACCAATTGCGCCAGAATCCGGTTCGGCGTGTTCCGTTCGGTGATCAAATCGTTCAGCGGACGCACCGCCGATACCGGCTGCTCGCTATCCACTTCCCAGATCGCATTGCGTATGCCGGCAGCGAGGCCCGGCGCTTCGCGCGACGCCCGCACCACGATGGACATATAACGGTTGGGAAATTGCTCCGCCGAGACATACATCTGGCGGCGCGGCCGGTCGCTCATGCTGAATTTTTTCACGTCGTGCACCACACCCACGATAGTGCACACGTCGGGCTTGTCGCCGATTTCCAGCTGCCGCCCGATCGGATTTTCCTGCGCGAATTGCTGGCGTGCCAAAGTTTCGTTGATCACCACTGCATTCGGTGCGCCGACGCCGTCGGACGGCTCGATGCCCCGGCCGCGCAGCAGCGCAATCTGCATCGTCGAAAAATATCCCCGCGTAATCGCGCTATAGTCCGCGCCAATTGCTTCGCCGGGCAGCGCCGCCGGACGGCCGACCACGTGAATCGTGTAGGCCTGGCTTGCTTCGCCGAAGGGAATGTACTCGCTGGCATCGGCGGAAGCGACTTCGGGAAGCGCGCGCACGCTGGACATCGCCCGCTCGTAAAAATTTCGAATCTGGGCATCCGAAACGTACTTGGAAGGCGGAATCACCAGCTCCGCCGTTGTCACATTCTGCGGGTTGAACCCCAAGTCGCCGTACGTCGCGCGGGCGAAATCCTTCACCAGCAAGGCCGTGGAGACCAGCACCACGATCGCAATCGCAACTTCGCCCGCAACGAGGATGCGGCGCAAGCGAGCGCCGCCCCGGCTGCTGGAAAGTTGTCCAGCGGTTTCCTTGAGATAACGATTGATGTCAATGCCGGAATTTTCGAACGCGGGCGCAAGCCCAAAGACCGCGCCGCAAAGCAATGCGATGCCAAAGGTGTAGGCGAAGGTCACGACGTCCAGGCTGGCGTGGCCGTAATTGACCAGGTATCCGCGAATGCGGCTGGGAATGGAATCTTCGATCCAGTGCACGCCCCATACTCCGAAGAACGCTCCGGCGACCCCGCCCGCGGTGAACAGCAGCAGCGATTCCGTGAGCAGCTGGCGAACGAGGCGGCCGCGCGAGGCTCCCAAGGCGCCGCGCACGGCGAATTCCTTGGTGCGGCGGCTGGCGCGCGCCAGCATCAGATTGGCGACGTTGGCGCACGCGATCAACAGCACCAGGGCGACAATCCAGAAGCAAATCATGACCTGCTGCAGGCCTTCCTGCTTGCCGATCTCGAAGGCCATGGTACTAAGCAGCGAGGTTTGATTCGTGTTGGTCTGTGGATAGAGTTTCTCGAGGCGGGACGCGATGGCGGCCAATTCCCCTTCGGCTTGCTCCAGTGTGACGCCGGGCTTCAGGCTTCCAAACGCGCTGAACCAGGACGTGACGCGATCGGCGCGTTGTTTCTCATCGAAAGCGAGTGGCGACCAAATATTGGCAACACCCATGAGAGGAAATTGGAAATCCGCCGGCATCACGCCGACAACGGTGTACGTCTCACCTTGCAGCGCGATTTTACGGCCGACGATGTTCGGATCCGCTGCGAAGCGGCTCTCCCACAGGCCGCGGCTCAAAATCGCCACGTGGCTGGACGCCGGCTGCGACTCCTGCTCGATGAACGCGCGGCCCAGCATGGGCTGGGCGCCGAGAGTCTGAAAGAAATTCCAGCTGACCAGCCCGCCGATTACGCGGTCGGGGGGCCCATCGCTCGTGAGATTGAAAGACCACTGCGTCCAGGCGGCGAGCTGCGCGAACGAAGTGTTCTGCTGCTGGTAATCAAGAAAATCAGCGGTGGAGGTGACGCCGTTGCTGATCCAGCCCTTTTTTGTGTCGTGGGACAGCAGAACCATCAGGCGATCGGCTTGCGGATAAGGAAGGGGGTGAATCAGCCAGGCATTGACGTAACTGAAGATGGCGGTATTGACGCCAATGCCGAGAGCGAGCGTCAACACTGCGATCGCCGCAAATCCGGGCGATTTCGCCAACATTCGCAGCCCGTAGCGCAAGTCCTGCAAGAGTGTTTGCATCGGTTTTGCCCCCGGGAATCAGCTAAACGGAAGGCAAGCATCCTGCCGAACTGTCTCTTCGTTAAGTCTGAGAGCCGTCTAAGCTTAGCAGCGTCTCAACAGCCACATCAGATTCGCAATTGTTCGCTAACGGAACGAACGTGTCGCGGAACCGCACAACAATTCGCGGCTGGATTCGCGTCTGTGGCCAAGTCGCACACGGCGTCGGCGCTGGCGGGAGTCATTTGTCTAATCGTGCCGCACCCAATTGCTCTGCGGCTTCGGTGGATGCTGCAACGTCTGCATCACCACGCAATACTGCTCGGTTTTCTCGCGCAGCGCGCTGATTTGTTCCGCAGTGGCGCCGGGAGCGGCGATGTCAAAGTTCACACGAATCTTCTCGAAGCCGACCGGCACATCCTTCGATATACCGAGCGTCCCGCGCAGATCCAAATCCCCTTCCACCGTCACCTCAATGCGCTCGGTGGGAATGCTCATGGCCGCGGCCACCATCTGACAAGTGATTTGCGCGCAAGCGGCGAGCGCGCCGAGCAGAAGGTCGCCGGAACAGGCGCCGGTCCCCGCCCCTCCGACGCCCTTGTGAGCTTCGGCTTGGTGGATGGCGCGCCCGATGTCCACCGAGCAAGCAATCGGCGCGCCGGTCTGCGCGCCTTTCGCGCGAATCGTGATGCGCGAAGCGTTGGGGTCCGCGCGGTACTGGTCTTTCAACGGTTTTTGCAGCGAGCGAAGATCCATGATTCCCTCTTTTCTTGCGCAAGTTTTGCGCGCATGGGGCGCGGCTTCCGGTTCAACTGGGGACCGACATTCTTGAAGCGGTTCTACGCGCATGCTAGCATGACTAAGCTTCCGGAGAATGCTCATGCCCAAGTACGTGATCGAACGCGAAGTTCCAGGAGCCGGCGAACTGACCGATGCGCAGTTGCGGGAAATTTCCCAAACGTCGGTCAGCGCGTTAAGGTCCATCGGCCCGCAGATTCAGTGGCTGCACAGCTACGTCACCGGCAACAAAGTGTACTGCGTGTACCTCGCTCCAGACGAAGCGACCGTCCAGGAGCACGCCCGCCGCGCGGGGCTTCCCTGCAATCGCGTCTCGGCGGTGCGCCGGCTGATCGATCCGGCAACCGCGGAGTAAAGCCCGCCAAATCGTTGCACCGCCATCCGACCGCCTTCACGATCCGCGTCGGCCCGCCCGCGCACACCAGCGCTAACCCGCCGGCGACGTGGCCTCAGGCGTCAGCACTTCTGCGATCGCATTCTCCAGCGGCATATCCCAGCCGCTCAGCCACGCCGTGGCGCTGGCAGTGTTGGCCAACGCTTGCCGCGCCGGTTCCAGGATCGCTTCCAGTTTAGCCTGCTCCGCGAGCGTCAGCGGAGCGCCAATACTTTTGCGCAGCGCCGCCGCGGCGCCTGCGAGGCGCAGCGAACGCTCGGCCTGCTTTTCAAGCGCTGCCGAGCACGCAGAGCACTCCAGCAGGCGCGCGATGCCCCGCTTATGATCGAGTTCCTGAAAAATTTTCAGGCTTTCACGGTACAAAGGCAGCGCCGCCGAACAGTTCCGCTGCTCGCGCGCCAGATTTCCCAGATCCGCCAGCGTGCCGGCAATGCCCCAGCGGTCATCAAGCTCGCGGAAAGCTCCCAGCGCCTGTTCGTACAGCGCACGCGCGGCCGCGGAATCGCCCCGATCACGCTCCACGTCTCCCTGATTGTTCAGCGACCACGCCACTCCGGTGCGATCGCCCAGCCCCTGGAAAATTGCTAGGCACTCCCCGCAAAGCGAGCGTGCAAGTTCGAATTCCCCCTGCATCTTCAGCACGCTCGCGAGATTACTCAGCGCGCGGGCCATGGCTTTCAGGTCGCCCAATTCCCTCCACAGCGCCAGGCTTTCCTGAAACAGGGAGTGCGCCAACGCGAGATTGCCCTGATCGCGAGTGTGCACGGCGCGCGCGTTCAGAGAAACGGCGGCGCCCTGGTGGTCGCCCAACTGCCGCGAGATTGCCAGACTTTCCATCATGAGCGCATCCACGACGCCGATTTCTCCCTGTTCGCTGGCGAGCACGCCCGCGGAAAAAAGCGCGCGCGCACGAGCTTTCGTGGGAGCAGCGGCTGACGGCATCTGCAACAATTTGCCGAGGCGGTCACGGCCTTCTGCGAGAAATTCGCGCGACTCCCAGAAACGAAACAGCGCGTTGCCCAGGCGCAGGCCCCAATCCGCGTCGCCGGTTTCGGTGAGCCAGTCCAGGCCCGCGCGAAAATTATCGTGCTCGAGCGCGATGCGCTCGCGACCTTCCGCGCCTTCCGCGCCGCTCTGTGCCGCCGCCGCTTCTTCGGCCAGCACCAGGCAGTAAGCGGCGTGCGCGCGCTTCGTCGCGGCATCTTCGCCGCTGGCTTCCAGTTTTTCCCGCGCGTACTCGCGAATCGTTTCCAGCATCAAAAAGCGCGGCTCACCGTTGGCTTGCTCGAATTGCTGCAGTAAGCTCTTATCCACCATGGAGGACATGCCGTCGAGCAGGTCCAGTTCCAGGTCGCCCTTGGTATCGCACACGGCTTCGACGCCTTCGAGCGTGCAGCCGCCCACGAACACCGACAGCCTGCGGAAAAGTTTCTGCTCGGCAGCGCTCAGCAGGTCGTGGCTCCAGTCGAACGCCGCACGCAGAGTTTGCTGGCGCTGCGGCAAGTCGCGCGCGCCGCCGGTGAGTAACTGCAAGCGGCTAGCCAGGCGTGTGCGCAATGCGGAGGGCGAAAGAACCTTCACGCGGGCAGCGGCGAGCTCGATGGCGAGAGGCAGGCCATCCAAGCGCGCGCAAATCTCGATCACTGCGGAAGCATTCTGCTGGTTCAATTCAAAATCCGGCCGGGCGGCGACGGCGCATTGCACGAACAGCGCGACCGCCGGGAAATGTGACAGCGCGTCCAGCGAAGTCTTGGCCTGCGAATCCGGCACGCCCAGCGCCGGCACCGGAAATTCACGCTCGCCGTAAACATGCAGCGCCGCGCGGCTGGTGACCAGGACTTTAAGATTGGGTACGATGGCCATCAGATCGGCTACGAGAGGCGCGGCCGGCATCAGGTGCTCGAAATTATCCAGCAGGAACAGCACCGGCTCGCGCGCTGAATCCTGCAAATACTTTTTGAGTTGCTCGAGCGATGACTGGCCCCCCGTCTCGCGGATGCCCAGCGTCTGCACGATCACGGAAGCGATCAAGCCGGGATCGCGCAGCGGCGAGAGCGGAACGAAATGTACTCCGCCCGGAAAACTCTCCAGCAGCCCGCTGGCTATCTCCAACCCCAGACGCGTCTTGCCGATTCCGCCCGGACCGGTGATGGTGACCAGGCGCACATCTTTCGACAGCAGCAGTTCCTTCGCGGCCGCGATTTCTTTTTCGCGCCCCACGAACACCGTCCGCTGCACCGGAATATTTGCGTGGCGAGGCTCCGCTTGCCTTCCTGGTCTTTCCGAGAAGCGATCGCGTATCGCGGCAAGTTCGCGCGCCAGATCTCGCGTGGAGAAGTAGCGCTTATCGGGTTCCTTCGCCAGGCACCGCTCGATGGCCCAACACAGCGGCGCGGGCGCGTCTGGGTTCTGCACGGCGACCGGCTCCGCCTGCTCGCGCATGATGGCGACGAGCGTCTCGGCGGCGGTGCCGCGAGGAAACGCGCGCATTCCCGTGACCATTTCGTACAGCACCAGGCCAAACGAAAACTGATCGGAGCGAAAGTCGAAGGGTGCGCCGCTGGCCTGCTCCGGCGACATGTATTGCACCGTGCCCACGACGACTCCGGGTTGCGTGTGCCACCCCGAGAGCTCGCGTGTTTCTTGATGATCCGCGGCCCGAGTTGCGACTTTGGCCAGGCCAAAATCGAGAATCTTGACGAATCCGTCGCTGGAAATCATCAGGTTGTCGGGCTTCAGGTCGCGGTGGGCGATGTCCGCTTCGTGCGCCTTAGCCAGCCCCTCGGCAACCTGCGCGGCGATTTCGATGGCCTTGCGTATCGGCAGCGCGCCAGACGCCAGCAACCGTCGCAGCGTCTGGCCTTCGATCAATTCCATCGCGATGTAGTGCGTGGAACCGTCGCGTCCCAGCTCGTAGATAGTAACGATGTTGGGGTGATTCAGCGCGGAGGCTGAGCGCGCCTCCCGTTCGAAGCGATGCAAATGATCAGCATCCCCGGATAATTCGGCGGGCAGAATTTTGATCGCTACGGTGCGATCTAGGCGTGGGTCGCGGGCGCGATACACCTCCCCCATGCCGCCTGCGCCCAGCAGCGTTCCGATTTCATAGGGTCCTAGATGCGAACCTGGAAGGAGGGGCATAGATTAACCCGGATTATACCCCGACCTGAGGCCCTCGCGAGCGTGCGAATCACTTGGAACTGAGGACGAAGGTGTTGCCGTCAACGTCCTTGAACGCTGCGGCCGTGCCCCACTCTTCGCGTTTCGGCTCCATGACGAATTGCACGCCTTTGCTCTTCAGCTCGCGCGCCGTGGCTTCCACGTCGTCCGCCCAGAACGTGATGTTCATCTGGCTGCCGGGCTTAAGACTATCGCCAAATTTAAACAGGACTACACGCGTGTCCGCACCCGGGATGCCGAGTTCGATCCAGCGCTGCTCTTCGCTGAAGGGCTGGTCGGTAAGCAAGCGAAAGCCGAGTTTTTCTGTGTAGAACGCGAGAGCGCGATCCTGATTGGTGACGGGGATGCTGGCGAACTTGACGCCTTTGATCATGGTGCCTCCGTGGCGCGGTGCTGACGATACTCGCAGCGAGCAGCCTGTATTTCTTGGCGGACGAACCGCCTCCCGGTTCGTGATTCTGCGCAAGCTGCTTCCTGATTGCAATGGCCTGTAACAATAATTAGTATAGTGATTATGCTCCATGTAGAGATTGATGACTACGTCCTGGACGTCCTGCTGCCCGACCTCACCGGACACGATCATTCGCCTGCGGCGTTTCTGACTTACGTTGTGCTGTGGACTCGCCTCTATAGGTCCGAGGAGCGTACCATAGCCGTCAGCCTGCAGCAGCTGGCAGAGCTGACGGGCTTATCCAAATCGGCGGTGCAAGGCGCCATCCGGCTGCTCAAACGCCGCTTCCTGATTAAAATTACGAAGGCGTCGGCGACGGAGGTGCCGGAATATGAGTTGATTCGCCACTGGATCCGCAGACGAGTGCGAAAACCAGCGGCCAATTAGCTGTTTCTACATCCATACCTCGGCATCCATCACCAATCACTACTCACTAATCACTGCTCCCCGCCTCGGTGGTATATTTAAGGGGCACTCGAGGTATCCACATGACCGACCGAAAACCACCATTCGCCAGCGTCGAAGAAGCGCTGGAAGACATCCGCGCGGGGCGCATGATCGTTCTGGTGGACGATGAAGACCGCGAGAACGAAGGCGACCTGGCCATGGCCGCCGAAAAAGTGACGCCGGAAGCCATCAACTTCATGGCGAAATTTGGCCGCGGCCTGATTTGCCTGGCGATGACCGAGCAGCGCTGCGACGCGCTGGCTCTCGCGCCCATCACGCCACGCAACACTTCGATGTTCGGCACGCCTTTTTGCGAGCCAATTGACGCGCGGCGCGGCACCACCACCGGCACCAGCGCTGCGGATCGCGCCACCACGATTCTTGCGGCCACCAGCCCCAACACTCATCCCGAAGATCTTGCGCGGCCGGGCCACGTTTACACTTTGCGCGCGCGCAACGGCGGCGTGCTGGTGCGCGCAGGGCAGACGGAAGCTTCCGTGGATCTGGCGCGCCTAGCAGGCCTGGACCATTCCGGCGTGATCTGCGAAATCATGAACGACGACGGAACCATGGCGCGAATTCCGCAGCTCGTGGAGTTTTGCCATTTGCATTCCATGAAACTGCTGACCGTGGCAGACCTGATTCGCTATCGCATGCAGCACGAACGGCACGTGCGGCGCATCGCCGAATCCGTGCTGCCCACGCGCCATGGAAATTTCCGCATGATTGCGTATTCCAACGATGCGGACCACGAGCTGCACGTGGCGCTGGTGCGCGGCGATTTGGGCGACGCCGCGAAGTCCGGCCCCCCGCTGGTGCGCGTGCATTCACACTGCCTCACCGGTGACGTTTTCGGCTCGACCGCCTGCGATTGCCACCCGATAATCGAGCGTTCGCTCGCGGCGATTGCCAACGAAGATCGCGGCGTTTTTGTCTATTTGCATCACACCGGGCGCGGATTTCAGATCGACTCGGCGCGCGAAGCGGAAAACGCCGAGCTGCCGCACATACGATTTCATGCGCGCGAGGAAATCGAGCAGGATTTGGGGCGCCAGCGCCTGGTGCAGCGCGAAAGCGGCATTGGCGCGCAGATATTGATCGATCTGGGATTGCGGCGGATTCGCGTGCTCACCAATCATCCGCGCAAGGTCGTCGCGCTGGAAGGCTACGGGCTCGAAATTGCCGAGCAGGTGCCGCTGGCGATTGACGCGTTGAAATCCAGGCACCAGAATTCGTAACGCGCCGCACGGGTCTTCATCAGCAAACCTTCTTCAGCGGCTCTCCGTCAACGGTTCTCTCTCGGGGGCTCGCCGTCACTTGGCGTAGTTACTTGGCAAAGATCAGCACCACGAACGTGCCGGGAACTGCCATCATGCGCGGCCGGGGATTTTCGTTCGCGGCTGGCGGCGCCGGTTCGAAATCGGCGGTTACCAGATAGACTTCGTGCGATTTCGGATCCAGCGCCATGGTGCGCGCGCCGCGTTGCGTCGCCACATTTTCCACAACTGAGAATTTATCCGGCGCGTCTTCGTGCACCACGGTGAGCGTGGCGCTCTGTCCGTTGGAAGCGAACGCGAATCCCGTGCCGGGATCGAATGCGTTGGCGTCCACTCCAGCGCCGATCGCGGGCGTGGCGATCACTTTTCCGGAGTCCGCGTCCACCACCGCCATCATTTGATTGCGGCAGCCCGCAAAAAGCCGGCGATGCGCGACGTCCATCGCCAGCCCTGACGGCCCCTGGCACGGCGCGAGCGGCCACTGCGCCGTCACTTTCAGATTCTGCGTGTCAATCTGCAGCTCCTCGCTTTTGTCCTCGATGTTCACATACACGTGCCCGGCGCCATCCGCCACTGCAAATTCGGGCTTGCCGGTTACCGGGATCGTTCCGAGCATCTTGCCGCTGGCAGCATCAATCGCGGTAACGTCGTTGCTCTGGCCGTTCATGGTGAAGACCCGCTTCGACGCGGGATCGTAAACAATCGCGTCGGGATTCATGCCAGCCTTCGCGCTGCCGATTACTTGCAGTGATTGCAGATCGAAAATGGTGACGGTTCCGGCGCGGCCGTTCGAGGTGAAACCGCGGTCGAATTCCGGCGCCAAAGCGATGCCGTGCACGCCGTCGGTGTTAGGAATTTCGCCGGCAACGGTGCCCGTGTCCGCGTTGAGCACGACCACTTTTGTGGCGCGCGAAATGAACAGGCGGCGCGTGGCGGAATCGAACGCCAGATAATCCCAGCCGCCTTCACCGCCGAGCGGCACTTTCTTCAGCAGATGATAGCCGGAAGGCGGCGCGAGTGCTGGTGCAGGGTCGCGCGGTGCAGATTTCGTGGCGCTGCTCGCGGCAAGCGATGCGAGGATTAGCGCCAGCGCGGCGGTGATTGAAAAACCCAATTTCTTCGTCGACATGGCTCGCTCCATAAATTTATTTTCTTTTGCTGGCGGGTCAGAAGGCAAGTGCAAAGATTTAACGCAACGCGCACAGAGGAAGACCGGAGCGCACGCGGAGAGAGAAAAAGGCATGTACTATGACTGCGGCGGTTTGTGCGCTGGCGGTGGCGGCGTGACCTTCAAGTACGGGCGCATCTTATCGAGTTTGCGCTGGCTGATTCCATTGATTGCCAGCAAATCTTCGACGCGCCGGAATCTCCCGCTCTTCTGGCGGAAATCCACGATGGCTTGGGCAGTCTTCGGGCCAATGCCGGGAACTTGCTCCAGTACCTTGAAGTTCGCGACGTTCAGGTCCAGCGGACGCGCCGGCGGTGTCTTCTGCGCCATCGCGGCAAGCGAACAGACCGCAATAAGAATGGCGCCAATCGCGGCGCGCTTCAACGCTCTCATCCTGCGTCCGCTTCTACTTCATCGCAATGGAATGGTCTGTCCCGCATCTGTTGCCGGGCCCGTTCGCGCTTGCCATACTTGATTAATTATCGCTGCTGATTCCCCTGCGCATCGTACTCCGTGACTTCGCCAAACAGCGCGGCTTGTCCTGCGATTTGCGCCCGGTCGCCCACCAGCACGATTTGCGCGTTGGCGGAATCGAAGTGGCGGCGCGCCGCCACCAGAATATCGTCGGCCGTGAGCGCGTGAACTTTCTGGCGATAGGTTTCCAGCTGATCCTCGGGCAAGTGGTCCAGATAAATGGTGGAG
>Ga0070761_10000379_pt1 | contig 29433 bp, 20 predicted proteins | sample HubBroMetageREF1_FD_66724 | JGI IMG/M metagenome (GOLD analysis project Ga0070761, IMG submission 66724) | Reference soil microbial communities from the Hubbard Brook experimental Forest, New Hampshire, USA - Hubbard Brook CCASE Soil... | ecosystem: Environmental > Terrestrial > Soil >... | reverse complement strand
GAGCTCGGCGCGGCCAAGTTGCAGGTGAACGCGGTTACCCAGCCGGAGGATGCCGTAGACAGGAGGCGCAAGTAATGCCGCACGCGGACATCCTGGATCAAGCGGATTCCTTGAACAAACCCTTGCTGGGATCCGTGGCGCTGCATGCGGCAGTGTTCGGAACGCTGGTTTTGTGGGGGGTGGCGCTCTCCGGCGCGCACGAAACCTGGGGCGACGCGAATTCGGGCGGGCCAGGCAGCGTCTCTATTAACGTGGTGAACAAGATTCCGCTGCCGTCGCGGAGCGGCCGCGTCAACCCGCTGGCCAACGATACCGAATCGGCCGTACCGACTCCTCCCCCTGCTGCCAAGGCGAAAAAGCTGGCGCCTGCCGAGGAGCCGGATGCCATCCCCATCAAAAGCCGTACGCACCCGAAGCCGTCCGCAGTGGCCACGTCGGCGGCGAATAACTGGCGCGCGAAGCAGCAGGACAGTCCCAGCCAGCTTTATAGCCAGGCCGGTCCGGCCATGGTTTCGCCTATGTATGGGCAGACCGGTTCCGGCGGGGTCGGTGTCGGACTGGGCACTCCTTTTGGCAACCGATTTGGAAACTACGTGATGATCCTGCGGCAAAAAGTTGCGGAAAAGTGGCATACCGACGACCTCGATCCGCGCATCCACACGCTTCCGACCGCCATCATCACCTTCGATCTGATGCGGGATGGTTCGGTCCGCGACGTGCGGCTGGCCCAGACCAGCGGTAACAAATCCCTGGATTACTCCGCCCAGCGCGCCATCTATGATGCGAGTCCCTTCCCGCCGCTGCCGCCGGCCTATGATCGCAACGACGCCACGATTGAGTTTTGGTTTGAGTTGAGGCGATAAATGAAAAGAGCTTTTTGGTTTGCCGCGGTGTTCGCCGGGATCTTGCTGGTGCTGGGGGCGCAGCAGAGCGACGTCATTATCAGGCTGCCCAGCGGCGCCCGCCCCGCCATTGCCGTGCCGGACTTGCGCGGCAGCGGCGCGGCCCAACCGTTGATGAACGCCTTCAACGAGACGCTGTACAACGATCTGGACGCCTCCGGCCTCTTCAAAATCGTGCCCAAGACCATGTACCCGCTGCAGGCGCCCCAGCAGCCTTCCGATTTCCGCGAGCAGCCTGCGCCCCAGCCCACCCGCCCCGGCCAACAACCACCGAACGGCGGCGGCGCATGGCTTTCGGACTGGTCTTCGCCGCCGGTTTCGGCCAACTATCTGGTATCCGGCTACACGGCCGAACAAAACAATGTGCTGGTGCTCTACGGCTGGCTGTTTAACGTGGGGCAGTCCACGCCCGCGCAAGCTCAAGTACTGGGCAAACGCTATTTCGGCTCTCCGGATGAGGCCGGGGCTAAGAAAACAGCCCATGAATTCGCCGCCGATATCATAGCCCAGATGGGTGGCACATCCCTGCTCGGCACCAAGATCTATTTCGAGTCCAACCGCACCGGCCACAAGGAAATCTGGGTGATGGACCCGGACGGCGCCAACCAGCGCCAAATCAGCCGTTTCAATTCGATATCCATCATGCCCGCCCTCTCGCCCGACGGCACAAAAGTTGCATTCACTAGCTACGCCCGCGGAAATCCTGCTATATTTATTCTCTCGACGGATACAGGACGGCGTTTGCCGTTTTATAATCAAGTCGCATCTATGAATGCGACCGCGGATTTCACGCCGGACGGCAAGCAGTTGCTTTACGCGTCCTCGGCCAGCGGCTGGGCGCAGATCTATATCGCCAACATCGACGGGAGCAATCTGCGCCGCATTTCGAGCACCCGCGCCTTGGAGGTGGAGCCGAAGGTGAATCCCAAGACGGGTACCGATCTGGTCTTTGTTTCAGGCCGTTCGGGACCACAGCAAATCTACCGGATGAATATGGATGGGGCCGACGTACAGCGATTGAGCAATGGCGAGGGAGAAGCGTCCAACCCGGCTTGGCACCCCAACGGGCAGATCATCGCTTTCGCCTGGACCCGCGGCTTTGCCACCGGTAACTTTAATATCTTCGTAATGGATGTAGCCACACGCAATTTTAACCAGTTGACTTACGGCGCCGGGCGCAACGAGAACCCCACTTGGGCGCCGGATGGCAGACGGCTTGCGTTTATGTCCACGCGCAGCGGCTCGGAACAGATCTGGACGATGCTTGCGGATGGCACACAACTTAAGCAATTGACGACGGCCGGAAGGAATCGGACCCCGATATGGGCCAAATAGGGTGCGGAGGGCTTCAGTCCCGCCATCCACAAGATTTCAGGAGGTTTTAGTTCATGTTGAACAAACGCAGAATCGGCACCATTGGAATTTGCCTAACATTGGCAATGTTCGCGGCGGGTTGCAAGAAGAAAACGCCGCCACCGCCGCCACCGCCGCCAGCTCCGGCGCCGGCTCCGGCTCCGGCGCCACCGCCCGCGGCGCCTACCATCGCGGAGTTTGTGGCTGAGCCTTCGTCGATTGAGCGCGGCCAGTCGTCCACATTGCGCTGGACCGTCAGCGACGCCAGCAGCATCACCATCGATAACAGTATTGGCACGGTGCAGACTCCCGGAAACCGCCGCGTATTCCCTGGCGCTTCCACCACTTACACGCTCACCGCTACCGGACCCGGCGGCACTAAAACCGCCACGGCGACGGTGAACGTAACCGAGCCGCCGGCGCCCCCACCGCCGCCCGTCGTAAACAAGCCGACCTTGGTGGATATGCTCTCTGCGACCGTTCAGGACGCTTACTTCGACTACGACAAGAGCGATGTTCGCGACGATGCGCGCGCCGCGCTGACCAAGGACGCCGATGCCCTCAAGGCCATCTTCTCCAGCTTCCCGGATGCCAGCATCACCATCGAGGGCCATTGCGACGAGCGTGGATCGGCCGAATACAATCTGGCTCTTGGCGACCGGCGCGCGGCTGCAGCCAAGGAATTCCTGGTGCAATTGGGCGTTCCGGGCGACAAGCTGAAGACCATCAGCTACGGCAAGGAACGGCCAGTCCCCGACTGCACCGAGAGCAACGAGACGTGCTGGCAAAAGAACCGCCGCGCGCACTTCTCCACCGGGCAGTAAAATCGGGTAGGGGCCGGACAGCTCCGGCCCATCCGCAACCGGCGGGACGGCCCACCCGTCCCGCTAATGAGGAGATCCTATGACCTTTTGGCGCACGCTGTTGCCGGCCCTGTTGATCTATCCTTCCCTGACCTTCGCGGCAAGCAAGGAAATTGTCGAACTGTCGCGGGATGTGGCCCTGCTGCAGGAGCAGATGCGCGCCATGCAGCGCTCGCAGGACGAGAAATTCTCCGCGATCCAGGTGCTGGTCCAGCAAGCGCTCGACGCCGCCAACAAGACCAGCACTTCCGTGGCCCTGTTGCAGAACAACCTCCAGCAAAGCTTCAAGGATCAGCAGAAGAGCGTGGTGGATCCGGTGGTCGGCGTCGGCGCCAAACTCGACCAGATGAGCACCGACGTGAGCGCCTTGCGCGAATCCGTATCCGACATCACCAGCCAGATGGGTAAGCTGCAACAGCAGATGACCGACCTCGGCAATGCCGTACGCACTATACAGGCGCCTCCCGCGGCCCCCCCGCCCGCCAACGGAGCCGGCCCGGGCCTCGCGACGACTACGGCTGGCGGCCTTCCGCCAGTTCCCGCCGAGACTTTGTACCAAAATGCCAATCGCGACCGCAACGGCGGAAAGGACGATCTGGCGTTGCAGGAGTACAGCGATTACCTGAAGTACTACGGCGACAGCTCCCTGGCGCCTAACGCGCAGTTTTACATCGCGGAGCTGCATGCCAAACAGAACAACCTGGACCAAGCCCTCGCGGAGTTCGACATGGTCCTGGAGAAATATCCGGACAACAGCAAAACTCCCGACGCGCTCTATATGAAAGGCGCCACGCTGGTGAAATTGGGCAAGCGCACGCAGGGTAAGCAGGAGTTCTGCGAGTTGGTAACGCGCTTCCCCTCCAACGATCTCGCAGGCAAAGCGCGCTCGCAAGTGAAGGCTCTGGGTCTCACCTGCGGTCCCGCGGCCCCTGTCAAACGCAAGAAATCCTAGATCTCGCCTGACTTGTGCGCTGCCGCTGCATCGCCAGTGCTACGATGGGCACTATGCCGCAAGCTTTGTTCGAGGTCGAGTGTCCCTGCTGCAACGCGATTCTGAAGATCGATCCCGAGACGCGAGCGGTGATTGCGCATGCGGTTCCCGAGAAGCCTCCCGCGATCGAAGATCTGGCGGCGGCCGTCGCCAAACTGAAGGGTGAGGCGGGGCGGCGCGACGAGGTTTTCCGCAAGCAGTTCGAAGCCGAGAAATCGCACGGCAAAGTGCTTGAAAAGAAATTCGACGAGTTGCTGAAGCAGGCCAAGGAGAAACCGGATCTGACGCCGCCAATGCGGGACATCGATCTGGATTAAAGCTCCATCGGCGTTTATCGGTGTTCATTGGCGCCCAGCCTCCCGCCCCATAACCGGACACTGTCCGAATCTGAACAGCACACCGTGACAAAATTGCCACTAGTGCGTCAAAGTAATCGAAGGGATGATTGGAAGCCACAGCAGAGCCGGAACTTATGGCCCAGGACGCTCCTGCCGCCGTCGGTGCCAGGTTGAGCCCCAAACTAGATGAAGCCAGCCTGATCCGAGCCGTCCAGCGCGGCGATCAGGACGCTTTCGAGCAGCTCGTCCGCGCCTACGACCAAAGTGTGCTCCGGCTCGCGGTCAACCTGCTGCGTTCCCAGGAAGACGCACGTGACGTCTTTCAGGAGGCTTTCTTGCGCGTGTTCCGCAGCATCGATTCGTTCCGGTTCGATTGCAGCTTCCATACCTGGCTCTACCGGATCGTGACGAACATTTGCCTGGATTACCTGCGCAAGCGCAAGGTGCGCAAGGAAGAGCCGGCCGTGGTGGATACGCCCGAGGGTCCCCTCGACCGCATGAACGATTTTGAAGAGGAGGCGGCGCACGCGGATCCCGAGCGCGCCATGCGGAACGTTCAGCTCGGGCAGCGTATCGAGGGCGCCCTCGGCGGGCTGACGCCCCGCGAGCGCATGGTTTTTGAACTGCGGCATTATCAAGGACTGCGCCTGCGCAACATCGGCGAGATCCTGGGCACCAGCGAGGAAGCCGCCAAGAATTGTCTGTTCCGCGCCACCCAGAAAATGCGCGCGGTGCTGGGAGATTTTCAATGAACTGCGAATCCGTAACCAAACTCATTCCCCTATACTTCTACGGCGAATTGCCACCCGAGGAGGAAGACCGCCTCGAACAGCATTTGGATACCTGTGCCGCGTGCGCCCGCGAGGCGGAGTCTCAGCGGGCCTTGTCCGCCGCGCTCGACCGGCGCGCGATGCAGCCCGCCGCCGCCCTGCTCGCCGAATGCCGGCACGATCTGATGCGTGCCGTCTATCGCGAGGGAGCACCCGTCCCAAGGGGGGCGGACTTTAGTCCGCGCGGGACTTTAGTCCCGCATCGCTTCGCCGCTTGGCTTCCCTCCCTGGGCGTATGGCGCATGCCCCTCGGAGCAAGCGCCCTCCTGGCCCTGGGCTTTATCGCCGCCCGCCTAACCACTCCTGGCGCAGCCGGCCCATTCAGTTTCGCCTCGCTGACCCCCGACGTGATCTCCTCGGTGCGTTCCGTGCAGCCCGCGTCGCACGACGGTTCCCAGCCCGGCGAAGTGCGGATCGTGCTCGATGAAACTCGCCAGCGGGTAATCTCCGGAAAGCTGAACGACAGCAACATTCAGCGTCTGGTGCTGGCCGCCGCGCACGATGAGAACAATCCCGGCGTGCGCTGGGAATCGGTGGATCTCTTGAACAGCCATTCGGATTCGTCGCCGGTACGCGAGTTGCTCCTCAACCGCCTCGCCGAAGATCCCAATCCCGGCGTGCGGTTGAAAGCGCTAGAGGGCCTGAAGGCCTACACTGGCGATCCCGAGGTGCGCAAGGTGCTGGCGCAAGTGCTCATGCGAGACGAATACCCCGGCGTGCGCATTGCGGCCGTAGATGCGCTCACCGCGCATGCCGACGGCAAAATGGTGGGCTTTCTGCAAGGCGTCGTGCAGAAGGAAGACAACACCTACGTGCGCCGCCGCTGTGTAAAGGCGCTACAGGACATGAATGCCTCGGTTGGAACGTTTTAGGCCACGTTTAAAACCCACGTTTAAGCCATGACCATCCGCACAACGTTCCGGCCCGTAATTCTGGTTTCCGGTTTTCTGAGCTTCGCGCTTGCGGGCGAGCCGGTGCTCACCCGCGAAGGCAAGTATTGGGTCGAGGTCCGCTCCGGTTCGGAAGCCATAGCGCCGGCTGCCCGCCTGCGCATTACCTCGCGCGGCCCCGTTACAATCAATGGCTCGCTTAGTGGCACGTCCCGGCCCGATCTGTCGTATGCTCTGAAAATCCGCGTGAAGGCCGCCAGTGAAACCCAGGCGCGGCTGTTGACCAAGCAGTTTAACGTGCGGGTTGCGAAGCAAGGCGGCAATGCGATATACCTGGTGGTCCAGCGCGGCGATGGCACTGCCGAATTGGAGGTACAGGCGCCCCGCACGGCGCCTGAGACCACCATCGCGACCACCGAAGGCGCGGTCGCCTTCTTCGACCTGGATGGCGCGGTGCAAGCCGAAACGGGCGGCGGAGCGGTTACGGCGGATCGCATCAAGGGCAATATCGTGGTGCGAACGGCCGGCGGCGATATCACTCTCGGCACAGTGGAGGGCAATGCCAAGTGCACCACGGCCGGAGGCAAGATCACCGCCAACCTGGTCCGCGGCGAAGCCACGTTTGAAACAGGTGGCGGCGATATCTCCGCCCAGGAAGTGCGCGGGCTCGTGCATGCCACCACCATGGCGGGAAGTATTCGGATTCTCAACGCCGGCTCCGCAGTGATCGCCTCGACCGGCGGCGGCCCCATCGACGTGGGTCAGGCACACGGCGTCGTCACGGCCCGCAACTCGGGTGGACCGGTAAAGGTGGGCTCGGCCGAGGGCGTGCGCTGCGAAAACGCCGGGGGCGGCGTGAATCTCGATAATATTTCCGGCAGCGTGCGTGTCTCCACCGCCATCGGGAGCATCATCGCCGGCCTGCTGGCGGGCAAACCCATGTCCGATTCTTTCCTATCCACGGGCGGCGGTGACATTACGGTCATCATCCCGTCTAATTTGGGTGTGACGATCCGGGCGCAGAACGAATTGGCCGGCAATATCCGCCGAATCGTATCCGAATTTCCCGGAATATCGGTGCGCGTCGAAGGCGGCCAAGTGGTCGCCGAAGGACCCGTCAACGGCGGTGGTCCCATCCTGCGGATCTCCGGCACCGGCGGCACCATATTTATCAAACGCCAGCATTAGCCAAGTTGGAGAGGACTCTATGAATTTCGCAATCCGCACATCGCTGTGCTTCACCCTTCTTAGCGTGGCGGCGGTGTCCTGCTCGTTCGCGCAGGATACTACGACGCCGCGCCCGCGCACGGCCACCAACCGGTCGATCATCATCCGCAAAACGGGGAGCAGTTATCTAGGAATCGGCGTGGCTGAAGTCGACGCTGAACGCGCCAAGGCGCTCAGCCTCAAAGAAGTGCATGGCGTCGAAGTAAAGAGCGTGGATCATGATAGTCCGGCCGCCAAGGCCGGCCTTAAGGAATCCGACGTGGTGCTGGAGTATAACGGCCAGCGCATCGAAGGCGCCGAGCAGTTCATACGCCTGGTGCATGAGACGCCCGTCGACCGTCAGGTGAAACTGCTCGTCTGGCGCAATGGCGGCCCTGAGACCCTGACCGCCACCATCGGCCATCGCATGGATCAGTTCTCCTTCCACACCGGCGATGGCGACGGCAGCGATCTCACGATCGAGGGCCCCCGTCTCTCGGTCGAAATGCCGCCCATGCCCGAGATGCCTCCCATGCCTGAGATGCCGCGTTCCTACGGTTCCGCGCGCAGCGGCATGCTGGGTATCGACTGCGAGTCTCTAGGATCGCAACTGGCCGCCTTTTTCGGAGTCAAGGAAGGTGTGCTGGTGCGCGCCGTCTCCAAGGATTCCGCCGCCGAAAAGGCAGGTATGCGCGCTGGAGACGTCGTCGTGAAAGTAGACGGCGAAGCCGTGACCGCCGTTCACGAAATCAGCAGCCTGGTCCGCGCCGCGCGTAGCAAGGGGACCTTCCCGCTGGTGATTGTGCGCGACAAAAAAGAACTAACCCTAACCGTGACCTTGTAGGACAGGCCTCCTGGCCTGTCCCCATTGCGCTAAACTAGGAGTACCCCTCCCCAATGCGTGATGAAACTTGCGTCCGTCCTCTCCGGCCACTTCGATGACGAGGTCCGCGCCCGCGGAGCCAGCTACTATCGTTTAGGCGCGGTGCGCATCAAGCGTGGCAATGCAACCGGAGTCGAGGCTGGAGTGCGTGGCTCGCGCGTCTACGACGTCGAGATCGTCTGGGACGGCCGCCGCCTGACTTTGTTCTGCGACTGTCCCTACTACGAGGACGTTGGCGCATGCAAGCACATCTGGGCCACGATTCTGGCCGCCGACGCGGCGAACTACTTCACCGCCATCACGCGCCTCGGCCCGCGGGACATTTCTTTCGACGAGATGCCCAATGCAGACAATGCCGACGCCCCCCACGCAGAGCTTTCCTACTACGCGCCTCTCCACCGCCCTGCCCCCGTCTTCAAGCCCGCTCTTCCAGCACCGCCGCCTGCCTGGCGGCAGCGCCTGAATGAAATCGTACCCGCCGGCTCGTTGGCCAGCTCGGCCTGGCCCGCGCAGCGTGAGCTGCTCTATATCGTGGACGTGCCGGCAAGTATCGCGCGCGCTTCCCTGGTTCTGGACCTGAAGACGCGCGAGCCCAAGCTCAAAGGCGGATGGAAGAAACCCGCGATCCCCCAAATCAGCCGGGCAGTGCTGTCTATGCTGCCGGACCCGGTGGATCGTCGAATTCTCGGCCTGCTCTCGGGGAGCGCGACGAATTCCGATTGGATGTCCTACAGCGGTTACGAATCGATCGCCGCCGGCTTCCGCCTGCGGCATCCCTTCGCCTCTACGATGATGCCGGAGATCGCCCGCACCGGACGCTGCTTTCTCCAGTTGAGCGTCTCCGATCAGGAGTGGCTGCCCCTCCCTTGGGACGATGGCGAGCCTTGGCGATTGACTCTCCGCCTGCAGCCTTTCGAAGACCGCAAATGGACGCTCACCGGGTACCTGCGCCGCGGCGATGAAGAGATGGACCTGGTGGCGCCGCTGCTGATCGCCGAAGGTTTGGTAATCACGCGGGAGCGCGTGGCGCGGCTGGAGGAAGGCGCGCCGTTCGAATGGATCGCCGCTCTCCGCAGACTGCACCATATCGATGCGCCCGAGGGCGACGTGGGGCAGATGCTCGCCGCGTTGCTCGAACATCCGCTGGCCGCGCGCATCGAGGTTCCCGAGGAGTTGCGCTACGAGGAAGTGCAGGCCGCGCCAAAACCTTGCCTGACTTTCCGCTCCGAGAAGCGGTATCAGTGGGAGCAGCAGCATCTGCGGGCCGAGCTTTCCTTCGATTACGATGGCCGCCGCGTGCCCAGTGCGCCTGCCAGCCGCGGCATGTACGATCCCGCCACCCGGCGGTTCGTGTTGCGTGACCGGCAGGCCGAGGCGGCCGCGAAGGCCTTCGCGCATGAACTCGGCCTGGAGGATCTTCCGCCGGATTACCATGGTGAAGCAGCCTCCATGCGATTGGCGCCCAAGAAGCTGCCGGCGGTGGCGCACGCTTGTCTGGTGTCCGGCTGGCACGTGGAAGCCGAAGGCAAGATCTTCCGCCGCCCCGGCGCCATGCACGTGGGGGTCTCGTCGGGAGTCGATTGGTTCGAACTGCATGGCGAGGTGGATTACGAAGGAGCCTCCGCCAAGCTCCCCGCACTGCTGGCCGCTCTACGCCGCGGCGAGAACATGGTGCGGCTGGACGACGGCACCTACGGGCTGCTGCCGGAAGAGTGGCTGACCCGCTTCGGTCCGATCGCCGGATTGGGCACCGCCGAGGCCGACCATCTCCGTTTCCGCCGGAATCAGGCGGGACTGCTGGATGCGCTGCTGGCCACGCAGCCCGAGGTTAGTTGCGACGCCACCTTCGCCCGCGTGCGCGACGAGTTGCGCAGCTTCGGGGGCGTGCGCGCCGGCCAGCAGCCCGAGGGCTTCGTCGGACAGTTGCGCGACTATCAGCGCGACGGCGTCGGCTGGATGGACTTCCTGCGCCGCTTCAGTTTCGGCGGTTGCCTGGCCGACGACATGGGGGTGGGCAAGACCGCGCAGGTGCTGGCGCTGCTCGAAGCTCGCCGCGCATTGTCCGATGCTACCGGACCCTCGCTGGTGGTTGTCCCCAAATCGCTGGTGTTCAACTGGAAGCAGGAGGCCGCCCGCTTTACGCCCCGTTTACGGGTGCTCGACCATACCGGGCTGGCGCGCGACATAAATAGCTTCTCCGGTTACGACGTGGTCCTGACAACCTACGGGACGCTGCGCCGCGACGCCGCGGAATTCAAGGACATCGAGTTCGACTATATCGTGCTCGACGAAGCCCAGGCCATCAAGAATCCCGGCACCGAGTCGGCCAAGGCCGCCCGCCTGCTGCACGGACGCAACCGCCTCGCGCTCAGCGGCACGCCGGTCGAAAATCATCTGGGCGAACTTTGGAGCATCTTCGAATTTCTGAACCCCGGCATGCTGGGCGCCGCCAGCGTGTTCAAGCTCGCTGGAGGCGCGGCACGCAATCCCAGCGAAGAAACCCGGCGCCTGCTGGCCCACGCGCTGCGCCCGTTCATTCTGCGGCGGACCAAGGAACAGGTGGCCCGCGAGCTTCCGCCCAAGTCCGAGCAAACCATCTTCTGCGAGTTGGAGACCGCGCAGCGCAAGCTCTACAACGAACTGCGCTTGCACTACCGTAGTTTGTTGCTGCAGACGGTCGCCGCGCAGGGATTGGCGAAATCCAAGATCCAGGTGCTGGAGGCCCTGCTGCGATTGCGCCAGGCTGCCTGCCATCCGGCCCTGATCGATCCCAAGCGCCGCAAAGACTCCAGCGCAAAACTCGACGTGCTGATCGACCACCTGGAAGAAATCGTGGCGGAAGGCCACAAGGCGCTGGTATTCTCGCAATTCACCAGCCTGCTCTCGCTGGTGCAGGACCGGCTCGAGGAGTCGGAACTGGTTTACGAATACCTGGATGGCGCGACGCGCGACCGGCAAAAGCGCGTCGAGCGTTTCCAGAACGACCCGGAATGCAGCCTCTTCCTGATCAGCCTGAAAGCCGGAGGCTTGGGCCTGAACCTGACCGCCGCCGAATATGTTTTTCTGCTCGACCCGTGGTGGAATCCGGCTGTGGAAGCGCAAGCCGTCGACCGCGCCCACCGCATCGGCCAAACGCATCAGGTGTTCGCCTACCGGCTGATCGCGCGGGACACCGTCGAAGAGAAAATTCTGCAACTGCAGAGCACCAAGCGCGACCTGGCTGCCGCCATTATCAGCGAGGACAACAGCCTGATCCGCGACTTGCGGCGCGAGGATCTGGAGCTGCTGCTGTCTTGATTCGTCGTATGCTCAGAGCGGGCTGCGCAATTCCTATCCAGCCGTAGGCCACTGATTAACTGTTGTTAAATATCGAATCCGATTCCCGCGCGAATTCGTTCGCTCTAATAGAGGTGTATCATGCGACGACAATTATATCGTTCGCGGAAAGTGTGGACTTGGATATGACATGCAACCGCTGGAAATTCAAAGGATGGGCTGTTTGCGGCATCGCCTTGGTCTCATTTGCCGCTGGATCGCTGGTTACTGCCCGCTTGGCGCATCTGGACCAAGTGAGGGCCGATAACAGTCGCGTCTTCGAGCTTCGCGTTTATCACGCTGTGCCCGGCAAAGTGCCGGCGCTGGAGTCGCGGTTTCGCGACACGGCTGCAAAGCTACTCGCCAAACACGATCTGAAGGCTGTGGGTTTCTGGGTACCGGAGGATGCTCCCGCTTTTGACAATACATTCATCTATATCTTGGCTCATCCCAGCCGGGAGGACGCGAAAAAGAACTGGGACGCGATGCGCGCCGACCCCGGATTTCAAGAGATGTTGAAATCCGAGCAGACCGAGAAGGTGGTGGAAAAAGTGGACTCGGCGTACATGCATCCGACGGATTTCTCGCCGATGAAATAGCTCGGCTGGGCAGGCAAGCCGAACATATTTGCACCGAGAGCGTTACTGCCATCCGCCGCCGAGCGCCTTGTAAAGCTGAACCACGGTGAGTAGCTCCTGGAGCCGGATCTGCGCCAGATCCAATTCCCCTTGGAACAAATCGCGATCGGCATCCAGCGCATTGAGTTGCGTGTCCACGCCCCCCCGGTAGCGGGCATAGGCCAAACCCAGCCGGTCCTGCAGCGCGAACACCAGGGCTTCCTGCTTTTCGCGGCTCTCCCGCACACGCTGATGCGCGATCAGGGCGTTGGAAACCTCGGTGAAAGCTGTCTGAATAGCTTTTTGGTACTGCACCAGCGCGCTCTCTCTTTGGGCTTGCGCCAGTCTGACACCGGATTTCAGCCGTCCGGCGGTGAAGATCGGTTGCGTCAATTGCGGCACCAGGCTCCAGGCGCTGCTCGGCCCGCTGAACAGGTTCGACAACTGCGTGCTCTGTCCGCCAAGGAACCCACTCAGGCTCAATGTTGGGAAATACGCCGCCTTGGCCACGCCGATGTCGGCGTTGGCCGCGATCAGATTCTGCTCTGCCGCCCGAATATCGGGACGCCGTTCGAGCAACGCCGACGGCAAGCCCGCCGGCACTTCCGGAGGCAAATTCTGCTCCGTAAGGCTGTGCCCCCGAACCACGCCGCCGGGATTCTGTCCGAGCAGCAAGGTGATCTGATTCTCCGTCTGCTCGATCTGCTGCTGAATCGTGGGGATGGTTTCCGCCGCCGTATATACGAGTTCTTCCGACTGGCGCAAGTCGAGACGAGTCGCCACGCCGCCGGTCTGCCGCTGTTTGGTGAGCACCAGCGACTCCTCGCGTGTTCGCAAAGTGCGTTGGGAGATCTCAAGCGTGTAATCAAGCTCCCGCAGCGTCAAGTAAGAAGTCGCCACGTCGCTGACCAGGGTGGTGACCACGGCTTTGCGGTTTTCCTCGGCGCTCAAGAGATTGGCACGCGCGGCCTCGGTGGCGCGCCGCAGCCGGCCCCAAATGTCGACCTCAAACGACAGCAGATCGAGCGTGGCGGTGCCGAAGTTGCGATTCTGGTTAGGCAGCAGTTCCGGCGGTATGGGTGTCTCGCCGTTGCGCGACAACCGGTTGATGGCGACATTGCCGCTGGCGCCGAAATTCGGGAATTGGTTCGAGCGGGTGATCCCCAGGCTGGCCCTGGCGGCTTCCACACGGGTGACCGCATCCCGCAGATCGTAGTTCGCCACCAGCGATTGACGGATCAAATCCTGCAGCTTCTCGTCCTTGAAGACTTCGAACCATTTGAGATCCGCCAGCGAAGCTGCTTGCGGGGTCGGCAGTGGCGCCGGCGCACGAAAATTGGCGGGAACATCGGTCGCGGGCCGTTTATAGTTTGGCCCCACAGTGCATCCCGCGAGCAGAACGGCGGCTAGAGCCAGGCAATAGCGCTTTCCTCCAGGACGGTCTTGGAGGGCGGGCAATTCTGCCCGCAGCCGGCTTTCAGCCGGCTTAGGCGAGCGAAGCTCGCCTGCGCTGCCAAGAGTGGCAGCGCGGCAGGCAGTCCGCCTGGCAGGGTGCCTGCGCCACAAGGGCCGATGCGGATCGTGGTGGGCGAGCGGAGGCGGACTCGCTGTCTTGAAGCGCGCTTCCAGGCGCGCTCCCCAGCTAAAAGCCAGCTGCGGCCAAAATTGGCCGCCCGACAATTTTGACAGAGACAGAGTAGGTGACATCGCGTCAGTCTCCTTCTCCCGGCAAAGGTTGCGGGGGCAGGATCGGCGCAGGCTGGGGCGAAACCGTGCCGGAAAGCTTCTCCACCACGTAGAAACAGGCCGGAACGAGGAATATGCCGATCCCGCTGGCGGCCACCATTCCGCCAATCACCGTGGTTCCCATGATCTGGCGGGACACGGCTCCGGCCCCACTGGCGATCCACAACGGAACGCATCCCAGGATGAACGCGAACGACGTCATCAGGATCGGCCGCAAGCGCAGCCGCGCGCCTTCCATCGCAGCCTCCGCCAGCGGCCTGCCTTTCTCGAATTCGTCCTTGGCAAACTCGACGATCAGGATGGCATTCTTGGCGGCCAAGCCGATGAGCATCACCAGGCCGATCTGCGAGTACACGTCGTTCTCGATCTGCACCATGTATGCCGGCGCAAAAAGCCCATAGATCGTGCGGCGCAGCCATAGCACGCCGAATGCGCCGAAGACGGCTACGGGCGTGCTCAACAAGACGCTGAACGGCAAGGTCCAACTTTCATAGAGGGCCGAGAGAATCAGGAACACAAAGAACAGCGAGAAGCCAAAGATGACTCCCGAAGACACGCCTTCCTGCGCCTTCTTCTCCTGGAAGGACATGCCGGAGTAGTCGTAGCCCATACCCGAGGGCATGGTTTGGGCGAAGGTATCCTCAAGCGCCTTCATGGCCTGGTTGGTGCTGTAGCCGGGCGCGGCCCCCCCGTTCAATTGTGCCGACCGGTATTCGTTGAAACGCATAGTGAACTCGGGGCCATCCCGCGATTCAAACCTGGTCAGGGCGGAAAGCGGAACCATCTCACCGGCCGCGTTCCTGACATAAAACTGCCCAACGTTCTCGGATCTCGTGCGATAGTCCCCTTCCGCTTCGATATACACCTGCCATTGGCGTCCGAACCGATTGAAGTAGTTGATGAACAGTCCGCCCATGAACGCCTGGATGGTGCGGTACACGTCGTTGATCGGGACGCCCTGCTTGATCACCTTATCGCGGTCGACCATGACGAATTGTTGCGGCACACTCGGCAGGAACGTAGTGCTCAGGCTGCCGATCTCCGGGCGTTTTCGCGCGGCCGCCATAAACTTGGCCAGATTGTCCGACAGGAACTTTACTTCACCGCCCGACCGGTCCTCGAGAATAAACGTGAACCCGCCGGAGGTGCCGACTCCGGGGATCGCAGGCGGCGAGAAACCGAAAGCCACGGCCTCGGGGAGCTTGCTCAATTCCGCATTGAGATGCGCTTTGATGGTCTGGAACTGCACAGCCCTGGTTTTCCGGTCGCCCCATTCCTTCATGCTGACGAACCCGAACGCGTTGTAACTGGTGCGCACCAGGCTGAGCAGGCTGAAACCCGTAATGCTGGTGAAATGTTCCACGCCGGGTGTTGCCGAAACGATTTTTTGAATCTTCGCCACTACCGCTTGAGTCCGCTCCAATGACGACGCGTTGGGAAGCTGGACATTCAGGTAGAAATAACCCTGGTCCTCGTCCGGAACAAAACTGTCCGGCAGCCGGCCGCCGATCCAAAGGCCTGCTACAGCGAAGCCGGCCAACAGAATGAGAGCAACCGCGCTCTTGTGTATGAGCGCCCCGGAGACGCGCACATAACCATTGGTCGCCCGCGTGAAGGAACGGTTGAACCAGCCGAAGAATTTTGCCAGCGGTCCTTTGCCCTCTTTTTTCGGCTTTAGGAGGAGCGCTGCGAGCGCGGGGCTGAGCGAGAGAGCATTAAATGCGGAAATCAGAACCGAGATCGCGATGGTGACGGCGAACTGCTGATAGAGCCGCCCGGTGATGCCGGGGATGAACGCCGTCGGTATAAACACCGCGGAAAGCACCAGCGCGATTCCGACCACCGGGCCCGAGATCTCCTCCATAGCCTTGAGGGCGGCCTCCTTTGGCGTCATACCGTCCTCGATGTGGCGCTCCACCGCTTCCACCACAACGATGGCGTCGTCCACCACCAGTCCAATGGCCAATACCAGGCCGAACAAGGAAAGCGTGTTGAGGCTGAAGCCGAACAGCGGGAAGAAGACGAAGGTGCCGACCAGCGATACCGGCACCGCCAGCAGCGGAATGAGAGTGGATCGCCAACCTTGCAGGAAGAGGAAGACCACCGCCACCACCAGAGCGATGGCAATCAGGAGCGTCTCCACGATCTCTTTGATGCCCTCATTCACCGCCCGCGTGGTATCGACGGGGATGGTGTAGTCGATGTCGTCGGGAAAACGCTTCTTGGCTTCCGCGAACAGCTTTCGGACGCCGGCGGCGGTGTCGACGGCATTGGACCCAGGCAACTGATACACCGCGATTACGGCGCTGGGCTTGCCGTCCAGTCCCCCGACTATGCTGTAGTCCTGCGCTCCCAATTCCACTCGGGCCACGTCGCGCAGCCGCACAATCCCAGTGTCGGGGGTTTCGCGAACCACGATTTGCTCGAACTCCTCCGGCGTCGTCAGCCGGCCTTGCGCGCGCACCGAGTAGGTGAATGGCTGTCCGCTAGGAATCGGCTCGCTGCCTACTTGTCCCGCGGGGTTGACGGTGTTCTGGGTCTGGATGGCGGAAACAATCTCCGGAACGGTGATCTGCAGCTTGGCCAGTTGGTCGGGTTTCACCCAGAGGCGCATGGCGTATTGACCCGCGCCGAATATCTGGGTGGTACCAACCCCTTTCACCCGAGTGAGCGGGTCGTTCAGGTTGATATACCCGTAGTTCGCCAGGAACCTCGCATCATACGTGCCATGCGGTGAGTACAGGGCGACCAGCATGAGAGGCGCCAGCACCGATTTCTGTACCGTGATGCCGTAATTTGTGACGTCCAATGGGAGTTGCGAGGCAGCCTGCGTCTCGCGGCTTTGCGCGAGAATCAAATCCGTATTCGGGTCGGTGGCAATGTCGAAATCGACGATCATTCGCATCTGGCCATTGGCGGTGGCATTGACGGACCACATGTAATTCATGTTGTCCACACCGCTCATCTGCTCCTCGATGGGAGTCGCCACGGACTGCTCGATGGTCTGGGCGTCCGCGCCAACGTAGATTGCGGAAACCTGAACTTCGGGCGGCGCAATGGCGGGAAACTGGGCCACTGGCAGGCTGACCACCGATACGGCTCCCACAATCACGGTGATGATGGCGATGACAATCGCTACAATCGGGCGTCTGATGAAGAATTTCGACATCGCTGGTCACCTCGCTACGAACGGCTTCGGATCGACCTCCATACCCTGCCGGACCTTTTGCAAGCCTTCGACGACTACACGTTCGCCAGGGTTGACGCCCCGGAGCACGATCCAGTCGTGACCGACGGTATCGCCGAGTTGCACGGGCCGGACGTTCACTTTGTTGCCGCTGCCGACTACCGCGACCAGGCGAGTGCCTTGCAGCTCCATGACGGCTTCTTGCGGGATCAGCAGGGCTGCAGGCTGGACTCTCGCTCTGCGTACTCTTCCGTACTGTCCGGGCCGCAGGGTGTTCCCGGGGTTCGGGAACAATCCGGCTATGCGAATAGCGCCGGTCCTTACGTCTACCTGGCGGTCCGTAAAATCAAACTTGCCTGTCTGCGGATAGGTGGTGCCATCGGCCAGAATCAACTCGAGGTTAAGCTGGCGGAGGTCGGCCTGGCGCAGCTCCGGGGTCGGAAAGCGGCGCGAAAAATCGAGATATTCCTGTTCGCTGACCGTGAAGTAAACCTTGATTGGGTCGAGCGTCGAGACGGTCGTGATGGCGGGGCTGGCTGGACTTACCAACGCTCCGACCTGCAATTGTGCGATCCCTGGAATACCGTCGATCGGCGAGGTCAGGTGGGTGAACCCCAGGTTGATTTGAGCCGTTTCAACCGCGGCTTTGGCCGATTGAACCGCCGCCTCAGTGGCCGTGATTTGCGCCCGCGCTGTCTCGACTTGCGCCCGGGCCGCTTGCACTTGGGCCTTGGCCGCCATGTTGTATTGCGTGGCGTTGTCGAGATCCTGCTGGGTGATGGCTTGCTGCTGTGCCAGCGGAGTGTATTTATCGACGTCGAGCTGCGTGCGGCGCTGATTGGCTTCCGCGACCGCTACTTGCGCTTCCGTCTGCGTCAACTGCGCATGCGCCTGCGCCAACTGGCCCTGCGACTGGGCGAGCTGGCCTTGCGCCTGATCCAGCACCGCTTGAAACGGCCGCGGATCGATTTGGAAGAGAAGTTGGCCCTTCTTAACGAAGGAACCCTCCGTATATGCCTGCTCGATGAGATAGCCCGATACCTCGGCCTTGATGTCCGCGTTCACCAGCCCATCTAAAGTGCCGATCCACTCCTTGTAAATGGGGACGTCTTTTTGTGCGGCCTGCACAACTCGCACTTCAAGCAACTGGGGAGCCGCGCCGGCCGTGCTGTGGGAGCACCCCGCAGCCCCAAGGAACAGAACTGCGGCAAGCAGCGTCAGAATTAATTTCAAAGATCCCGTTTGCAAGGGCACCATGAATCCCTTCCTCTGTAGCGGCGGTCTCACGCGCATATCGATCGCACTCCGCGTTCCCCTTTTGATGCGAGATGGGGGGCAACAGTTTCAACGCCTTATATGATCGGCAGCGCTCCAATTTTCGCAATTGGCAGGTCAAACTGGGCTGGTCACGCAACAGTGGTTTGAGGTAATATACGTGCTACTGACGGTTTCGAATGCCGAACGAAATTGGGCAAGGTTCCGATCGACTGAAGCTGGCTGCGGCCCAATCCGCGGTCGCACAGGTAAGCGATGGAATGATTCTCGGGCTGGGTACGGGATCGACCGCGGGGCCTGCCGTGAAACTGTTGGCAGAACGGGTTCGCAACGGTTTGCATGTGGTCGGAATCCCGACGTCCGAGCGCACCGCGGCACAGGCCAAGGCGTTGGGAATCCCACTGTCGAATCTTGACGAATACCCGCAAATCGACATGACGATTGACGGCGCCGACGTGGTCGACGAGGGGAACCTGAACCTGATCAAGGGGCGCGGCGGGGCACTCCTTCGGGAAAAGATTGTGGCGAGCGCGACCCGGCGACTGGTGATCGTGATCCACAGCACCAAGCTGGTAAGTCATCTGGCTGTCAGCGAAGCTATTCCCGTCGAAGTGGTACCCTTCGGATGGCAAACCACCTCGCACAGACTCATGGATCTCGGGGCGCGGCCCGTGCTCCGCCTGGATTCCAACGGCAAGCCCTTCGTGAGCGATGGCGGCCATTACATCCTCGACTGCCCGTTCGAGCCTTTGATCCCGGCGGAATCACTGGCCCGGGAACTTGATTGCGTTGTGGGTGTGGTGGAACATGGCCTGTTCATCGGCCTGACGTCAGAAGTGCATGTGGCAGGCGCCGATGGCGTCCGCGTGCTGAAAAGGTAGCCAGCGGGGCCGAAGGCACTGCGTTAATGGTGGGGCGGACCCCCTGGTCCGCAGCCGACGCCCTCGTCGGCCTTGTCGCGGCCGTCAAGGGGCTGATTCCACAAGCGAAGAGCGGGTCCAGGGGGTCCGCCCCACGATTTATGCAGAATCCAGTCCCTTGAGAAAAGTGAGTGGGATTCCACCCCCGTGGCTCACTCGTGTCGTAGCGCAACCATGGGATCGATCCGCGCCGCCTTGCGCGCGGGCACGTACCCCGCCAGCAGCGCCGCGCCCAGCAATGTCGTCACCGCCAGCCCAATTGCCAGAGGATCGTTGGCCTTCATGCCGTACAAAAACGACGCCACGAATTTCGACGTGCCTAGCGCCGTGGCCATGCCGATCGCGAGCCCCGCTGCCGCCAGCGCCAGTACTTCACGCAGCACCATCCGCACGACCTTGCCGCTTTGCGCCCCCAACGCCATCCGAATGCCTATCTCGCCGGTACGGCGGGCGACGTTGTACGATACCGTGCCGTAGAGACCCACGCAGGCGATCGCCAACGCCAGGATCGCGAAGCCGGTGCACAACTCGGCAAACGTAATCTCCTGGTTGATGGTCTGGTCGATGTCCGCCGTCTGGGTTCTAACCTGGTATACCGGCACGCGCGCGTCCGCCTGGCGCACGATTTCGCGCACGGAGTTGACATACCGGAGCGGGTCGCCCAAAGTGCGCAGCGCGTACAACATCCGATCCGGCCGCGGGAAGCCTTGATTGTATGGAATATACGCCACCGGCGGAATTTCCCTCGTGAGGCCTCCATAGCGCGCGTTCCTGGATACCCCGACAATTTCCATGTCGCGCTCGTGGCGCTCTTCATCTTCCTTCCCCAGAGTCAGGTGCTGCCCTAACGGATTCCGATCGCCGAAACTGGTCTTGGCAAACACCTCGTTGATCACCGCCACAGCGGGCGAGCCGGCGCGGTCGCGCTCCTCGATATCGCGGCCCGCCAGGATTGGAATCTGCATGGTTGTAAGGAACGCCGGTCCGACGGTCAAGATGCGATTGGCGTCATTGACTGGCGCGCCGGATACGCCGAGGGGCAATCCCGTGCCGGCTTCGATGAGCGAATCCTCGGAGAGAGTGGCGCTACGCACGCCGGGGATCGCGCTGAACCGTTTGCGCAGGTCGCCGTAAAAGACGGCGATCTCAGGGTCTTTGTGCCCGGCCTTGCGGGCGTCCAGCCGGAACAGCAGCACGTTCTCGCGATTGAAGCCGATATCGATCGAATGCAAATTCGAAAGCGTGCGTACAAAGAGCCCAGCCGCCACCAGCATCAGCAGCGAGATAGCGATTTGGGAAACCACCAGCAGGTGGCTCAGGCTCACCCGCCGGAAAGCGTGCGTCGCATGCGGCTGGCCCGCGCGCGCTTCCTTCAAGGCCGGCATGACGTCCACGCGCGTGGCCTGTAGCGCCGGCGCCAGGCCGAACACTAAGCCCGTAAAAAGGGAGAGAGCGGCCGCGACGCCTAGCACATGCCAATTCAATTCCGCATGCAAGGTAAAGTTCGCCCGGCCATTCGCCAGCAGCACGGTAAGGAAACGAATACCCCAGGCGGCGAACAAGACCCCCAGAACCCCGCCCAGCGACGCCAGCAGTACGCTTTCCGTGAGCAGTTGCCGCACGATGCGGCCCCGGCCCGCGCCCACGCTCAGCCGTAGCGCAATTTCCCGCCTTCTGGCCGCGGCGCGCGCCAGCAGCAGGTTGGCGACATTGGCACATGCCAGGGCCAGGATCAATCCCACCAGCGTCATCAGCACATACAGGGGCTGCGAGTATTGCCGGCGCAGGCTATCCAGTCCACCTGCGCCCTCTTTGAGCAGCATTGTGGGAAAGTTGGACCTCTGCCGGTCATTCGTGGCGGTGCCCACTACCCACTGGTGAAACACCGGCGCCAGCACGGCCTGGGCTTGCGCGAGGCTGACTCCAGGACGCAACCTGCCCATGATGTGGACCCAGTAATAGTTCCGATCGAAGTACGCTTCGGGGCTAAAGCCAAACTGATTGGCGGCGCCCAACAACTCATTGGTGTGTATCGGTAGATATACGTCCGGGGCCAACGCGGGATCGACACCGAAGAATTCAGGCGGGGTAACCCCCACCACAGTGAAGGGCAGGTTGTCGATCAGGACCGATCGGCCGGCCGCGTTGGCGGGGCCCCCGAAACGCCTTTGACTGTATGCGTAGCTGACGACCGCCACCGCGGGAGCGCCCGGCCGGTCGTCGTCGGGAACGATCAGCCGCCCGGCGGCAGGCGGCACGCCGAGTCCGCCAAAGTAGCCGCCCGAGACGCTATCGCCCGTGGCAATACCGGCTTGCCCTTTGACGGTCAGGTTTAGATTCCTCATTTGCCAGGATGGGAAGTGGGCGAACACCGTCGAAAAAATGGCGTCGTATTTCCGGAAAAGCTCGAAGGCCGGAAAGGGGAAAATACCGGCCGTGGTTCCCAACTTGGGATCGTTATAGGTGTTTCCGCTTATGCGCTGCATGACGGAGTCTTGCCAGTTTCGGTGGGCCTTGGCGTGCCAGTTCAGCACCACCAGCGACGGGGCATCCGGCACCGGCAACGAGCGCAGCAGGATCGAATCCATAAAGCTATAGATCGCCGTGTTGGCTCCGATTCCGAGTGCCAGCGACGAGACCGCCAGCATCGTAAACAGCCGGTTGGCGGCCATGGTCCGGAAGGCGTAGCGCAAATCCTGGCCGAGTTGTTCCAGCACTGTCCAGCCCCACGCAGCGCGCGTCTCCTCTTGAAACCGGGCGACGTTTCCGAACTCGCGCCGCGCGGCCCGCCGTGCATCGTCGTTCGGCAGCCCTTCCGCTTGACGTTGTTCGGCATCCTCATCGAGGTGGAATTGTAGTTCCGCGCGGAGTTCGGCTTCCCTGCGGCGGCGCTGTGCCAACCATTTCAGTTTGCGAAAGAACGGCTTCATTGTCCCTCCCGATCGACTGGATTCAAGATCAATCCCATGGCACGCGCGAACGCCAGCCACTTTGAATGTTCAGTAACGAGTTGTCTCCGCCCGAGCGGCGAAAGGCGATAATACTTGGCCCGCTTGCCTTTATCGGATAGCTCCCAGGAAGCCGCGATCCAGCCTTTCGCCTCCAGGCGGTGGAGAGCCGGGTACAACGAACCGGTCTCGACCTGCAGCAGATCTTCCGAGGTCCGCTGAATGTGTTTGGAGATCGCGTGGCCATGGGTGGGTCCTGCCAGCAGCGTGCGGAGGATGAGGAGGTCGAGCGTGCCTTGCAGGAGTTCCACGCGCGCGGGCGGCTCAAAGCTCATTCTGTAGACATTCTACTATATATGATGTAGCGTGTCTACTAAATGCGCGAGTGGCTACTCGGGAAGCGGCCCACTTCAACTCCGCGGTCCGGAGCGGCTAGCATTGGCCCTACGCCCTTTCTCAAAAGTATGATTGGACACAAACAGTCATGGGACACGGATGACGCTTGGCAACCCCCGTAATTTGTTGCCCGCCCAATTCGCGCATTGATCGCGACGGCCAGTGCCGCGAAAGATGTGTGCCGTTCCGCATGTGCGCGTGTGGCTTGCGCGCCGATGGACTCTGCCTCAATTAATTCGCGGTCATTCAGAACGAATGGGAGGGTCTACCAGCCGTAGTAAGGCCCCAACCCCCCATGAGATGGCACTATGACACAGAAGTCTGGCTCAACCTCGGCGAATGTCACCTCGGCGAAAATAGCGGGTATTCACTCGTATCGCAGAGCTTCCACAGAATCGATCTTGGCCGCCCGGCGCGTTGGCGGCCAACAAGCCAACAAAGCCACGCCGGCGAATAACAATGCCACGCCGACTAACGTGACTGGATCGGTAGGCTCTACTTCAAACAGGAACGACCGTAAAACGCGCGACAAGACCAGCGCGGCGGCCACGCCGGAAATCACGCCGCCCGCGATCAGGCGGAATCCCTCTCCGAAAATCAGATTCCGGATGTCGCGCTGCTGCGCCCCGACCGCCGAGCGAATGGCGAACTCGCGCCGGCGGGAGGCCACCGACAGCGAGAGCACGCCATAGATTCCGATCAGGGTCAGGACGCTGCCAACGACGGCAAACCCGGCGAGCAACTGCATCGCGAAGGTGCGGGATGCCAGCGAATCGCCGCGAATCTCTTGCAGCGTTTTCACGTTCTGGACGGCGACGGTGGGATCGACGGAGCGCAACTCGCGTTGCACGGCGGCCATTACCGAGCGCGGGTCTGCCGCCGTTCGGATGACCAAATGCTTCGAAAACGCACGCGCCTGCCACAGCGGAAGATAAATCTCCGGCACTCCCGCGCGCGTCAGGTCGTCGGTGCGGCCATTGGCCACCACACCCACGATTTCGGTGGATGTCTGCTGGCGCCCGTTCAGCCAGAGCTTCTTCCCAATGGCATGGGCCTTGGGAAAGTAGCGATCTGCCAGCGCCTGGTTGACGACAGCCACGCTGGGAGCGTTCCCGATGTCGGTGGAACGGAAGTCCCGTCCATCGAAAATGGGCAGCCCCATCAGCTTGAAATAGTCCTCGGTGACGGCCCGTAGCGGCAGCGAGATGCGGTCGCTCTCCTTGCTGGCGGTGGGTTGCCCCTCGATATCGACCGTTGCGGGCCAGTTATTTCCAGTCAGCGGAACTCCCCACGCGAAGGCGGCGTACTGCACGCCCGGAAGCGCCGACACTCGTTCCAAAGCCCGGCGATGAAAGGCAACCCAGTCCCCCTGCACCGCCGTGACGCTCATCGTTAGAATATGCGAGATGCTGTAACCCGATGGCACATTTGAAATGTTGATCATGGTGCGAATCAGGAGACCGGCGCCCACCAGCAATGCCAGAGTCAGCGCCGTCTGCACCAACGTGACGCCCCGGAGCAGACGGCGTTCCCCGCGCCCCGCACTGCTCTTCGGACCGGCGCTCTTGAGCACCTGCATGGGGTCCAGCCGGGAGGCGCGCAGCGCGGGAAAAAGCCCGGCCAGCAGCGCGGCAAACACCGCCGACATCAGACCGAACGCTAGCACCGGCCATCCCGTGGTGACCGCGTCCAGGCGCGGGATGGCGTGTCCGCCAATCAGCTTAAACAACCTGACGGCCCCCAGCGCCAGGCCCACGCCCAGCGCCCCGCCCAGAAGAGCCAGCAGCAGGCTCTCGGTGGACACTTGCCGGAGAAGCGCGACCCGGCCCACACCGAGGGCGGCGCGCACGGCGTATTCCTGCTGCCGTTGCAGCCCACGCACCAGCAACAGGGCCGCCGCATTCCCGCACGCGATCAAGAGTACCAGCGCGGCGGCGCCCAACAGCGGCCAAAGAATACGGCTGCCATCGCGATTCATTTCGGCAGTTAGAGAATGCACCTCGGGTGTGAAGCCTTCAAAATCGTGTTCGGCTTGCGCTTCACTGGCGGCAGCGACTTTGAGTTCGGCTTGCGCTTGCCGGATCGTGGTTCCATCTCGCAGGCGCCCTACCACATTCCAAAACGCCGCTTTCAACTCGGTGGGCTTGGAAGGCGCCGGAATCCAAAAATCTACCAGCGCGTTCACGTTGTAGTTCGGCTCCTGCGCATTTGCCGGAGACGGAAGAAAACGGATGCCTGGGGGCATCACCCCGATAACCTTTGGAGGCGTCTCCCAGCGGCTGATCCGGATGGCCTTGCCGACGATGTTCGGATCGCCGTTGAACTTCCGTTGCCACATTTCATACCCGAGGACGATGACCGGCGCCGGCTTGGCCCCGGTTTCGGACTCCAGAAACGTGCGCCCCATCACGGGTTGCAGTCCGAGCACGCGGAAATAGTCTCTGGTCACCCACATCCCTTCCATGGATACGCTGCCATCGTTTAGGACCAGAAAGTTGAAGGACCAGTCATATGCGGCGATGGCCGCAAACGATTTCGCGTCCTTTTGCCATTCCATCCACTGCGCGGCCGGCCAACCCCGCGGCTGTGCCATCTGCCGGCCGTCGGTTCGCGCGGTGGGAATCAGTACCAGCCGCTGGGGTTGCCGGTAAGGCGGCGGCGTCAGGAGCACGCCCCGGATCAGACTGAAAACCGCCGATGTTGCGCCAATACCCAGCGCCAGCGTGAGCACGGCAATCAGGGTGAAGCCGGGTTGTTTGCGCAGCATGCGCAGGCCAAGGCGCAGGTCCTGAAGCACGTACTAGCCCTCCGTTATCCTTCTTTGACGAACCGAGTCTGGCAAGGTTAGGAGCGATGCAGGCAGTCGGGGTCGGCTCTTCCGGACGAGGCTCAAACGCAGCCGAGAAACGCTATCTGGCATGCACTGATATCAGCCTCGCGGAACATGTCCTGGCGCCAGTTGCCAATAGGTCCCGTGAACGATCATCCTGGCTTCGAACTCTTGATCCCGCGCTACGGTAAGGAGGCGGTCTTCTACAAGAACGGCGACTCGGAAGTGTAGGCAGCGTGCAACGTTTCCGGCACCGATAGCATCTACGCGCAGTACGTGAGCGTACGACGGCACTTGCTGCGCAATACGGGCGAGGAAGAAGCGCGATTCCAAGTGATTCGGCTTCATCGGAATGGGCCAACGGGGACGCGCAGATGCTGCGCCGGGAACTGAAACGGCTTGGCTCTTTGCGGATCCGCGACGGCGCGGGACCGCGATCTCCTCGCATGCGGCGGCTGTGCAAGGCGGCGATGTTGGCGAATCTAGACGGCTACGATTTCGGAAAGGCGCGTGACCCTTACGGGGCGCTCGGGCACTGGTATCGAAGGCGCCGACTCGCGCCGAAATAGCGGCACGCGCCGTGTAATCGGCGTCGGCAGCGCCTCGGCGCCATCGCGCATCTTCCTGAAAAATAGCCTGATAGCTTTGGGCGTCTGCCTGCACTATCCGATGAATGCTGCGCATTACCCTTCAGGAATCGGCCGACGCCAACACCTTTAAGCTGGAAGGCAAGCTCACCGGACCATGGGTGCAGGAACTACAGCAGGCATGGGCGGCGGCCCAACCGGGCCACGCCCTCATCGTCGACCTGGCGGACGTTACCTTCATCGATTACGCGGGCAAGGATCTGTTAGCGCGCATGCACGAGAGCGGCGCGAAACTGATTGCCTGCAGCCCCATGAACCGATGCATTGTCGATGAAATCGCCCGCGCCGGCAAGCACGTCTTGATGTTCCTGGTCGTGGTGCTGGCTACGGCTACAGCCGGACGAGCGCAAGATACTACTCCGCTGCGCCTTACGCTGCGCGACGCCGTGCAATTGGCGCTCAATCAGAATCCGCAGGTGCAGGTGGCCAATTTGAACGTGGCGCAAAGCCAGCAGGACCAAGCCCTGGCGCGCGCCGGACTCCTGCCGCAAGCCAGCTTCCAAGCGTATGAACAAACCCGGCGGCTGGCCGTCGCGCCCCTGTTCGGTTTGCAACACTTTCCGGGCCTGCCGTTTCCAGGCCACCTTGGCCCCTATCAAGTCGACCAGGCCGGGCCCACGTTTTCCGTTCCGATCTTCGATTTGACGCTTTGGCGGAAGTGGCAAGCATCCAAAGAAGGCGTGGGCACGTCTCGTGCCCAAAACCAGGGAGTCCGTGAACAGATCGCTATGCTGGTGGTGTCGCAGTACCTCGGCAGCCTGCGCGCCGCGGCGGACGTGAAAGCGGCACAATCCCGCGTGGATCTGGCGCAGGCCCTCTACGATCAGGCGGCCGACTTGCAGAAGAACGGCGTGGGCACGGGCATCGACACCTTGCGCTCGAACGTGGAATTGCAGAATGAACGGCAGCGTCTGATCGAAGCCCAAACCCAGTTTCAGACGTCGATCTACGGCCTGGCGCAGCTTTTGAACGTGGATCCCAAGCGGGAGATCGAATTGGCCGATCAGGTGAGTTTCTTCGATACCCCCGTGATTGAAGTGGATCGGAGCCTGGAGGCGGCGTATAGCAACCGCCCGGAGATGCAGGCGCTGCTCCACGCGCAGCGGCAAGTGGAGTTGCAGAAGCAGCAGGTCTCGGAAAGCCGCTATCCGACCCTGAGTTTCGACGGCTATTGGGCGGAACAGGGATTGACGCCCGCCACCGCCATCCCAGCGTACACTTTCGGTTTCAATTTGAACGTGCCGCTGTATACGGGAGGCCGCATCGGCGCACAGCGCGCGCGCGCCGAGCTCGAGTTGCGCAAGGTATCGCAGCAGGAGCAAGAGCAGCGCAACCAGATCGCGCTGCAAGTGAGAACCGCCATAGCGCAACTGGCCGCCGCGCGCAGCGAAGTGGATGTCGCCAACCAGGCGGTGGGCCTTGCTAATGAAGAAGTCGTGCAGGCTCGCGATCGATTCCAGGCTGGCGTGGCCAACAATATCGAAGTCGTCAGCGCACAGGATGCGCTGGCCCGCGCCAACGATAACCAGATCGTGGCGCTCTATCGCTACAACCAGGCGCGCGCGGACTTGGCTCGTGCCACGGGGCAGATGGAAGCTGTCTACGCCAGGTAGTCAGGAGAGGGGATAGGATGGAAACTCAGACGATGGAAGAAAGAAAACCAGTCGACGAGCGGCCCGCGGAGGCCGTGGTGCGGAGGCCGGCGAGTCGGTCCAGGGCCATCCTGGTGGTCCTCGGCGGGGCTCTGATCGTGGCCCTGGTGGCGACGGGGTTCTGGTTGCACTTCCGCTACCGGGTCTCGAGCGACGACGCGCAGGTGGATGGCGATATCTTCCCCATATCCGCCAAAGTCTTCGGCAGCGTGCTGGATGTGCCGGTAAACGACAACCAGCCGGTGAAGGCCGGAGACGTTCTGGTGCGCATCGATCCCCGCGACTTGCAGGCCAAGCTCGATCAGGAAAAAGCCGCGTTGGCATTGGCGGATAGCCAGTCTCACGCCGCGCAGGTGACGGTGCCGCTGACGCACGATACTACTCACAGCGGCACTACCGGAGCGTCCGCGGCGCTGGCCGCCGCCGAGGCGCAAGTTGCGCAAGCGGATGTGCAGGTGGGTCAGGCAACTACGGATCAAGCCATCGCCCGTTCGAATCTGGCGGCCGCTGAAGCCAGCAACGACAAGGCGCAGGCGGACCTGGCGCGCATGCGGCCGCTGGTGGCCAAGGCCGAGATCTCACAGCAGGAATTCGATTCCTACACGGCGGCCGCTAAAGTGACTCAGGCTCAGTTGAAGGCCGCGCAGGATCGCGTAAGGTTCTCCGAGCAAGGGATCGCTACGGCGCATGCGTCTGCGGATATGGCCCGGGCGCGCGTGCAGCAGATGCAGGCCGAAGTCGCGCAATCCAAGGCCGGCGAGCGCCAGGTGCTGGTGAGTTCGGCGCAGGCGGTATCGGCTGCCGCGCGCGTGCAGGAGGCCCGCGCCAATATGGCGGCCGCGGCGTTGAACCTCGGCTACACCACGATTGTTTCGCCCGTCGATGGCGTAGTGACCAAGAAGTCGGTCGAGCCCGGCCAAATCGTGCAGCCGGGCCAGGATTTGCTGGCGATCATTCCGCTAAGGAACGTCTGGGTGACGGCCAACTTTAAGGAGACACAACTGGCCAACGTGCATGCCGGCCAGAAAGCCGAGATTGAAGTGGACATGTACGGCCGCACCATTGAGGGGAAAGTAGATTCCATCGCGGGGGGCACGGGCGCGCGCATGAGCCTGCTGCCGCCGGAGAACGCCACCGGAAACTACGTAAAAGTAGTGGAACGCATTCCGGTGAAGATTGTCTTCGACTCCTTGCCGGACGGCGTAATTCTGCGCCCTGGCATGAACGTGAACGCCACCATAATCACTAAGTAGTGGGTGTATCTCAGGTGCAAACGAGCATGCCAAACACCAATAATACCGGTGTCGCCGTCAACCCCATCAATCCATGGATCATCGCCCTGACCGTGATGCTGGCGACCTTCATGGAAGTGCTGGATACCAGCGTCGCCAACGTGGCTCTGCCGCACATTGCAGGGAGCCTTTCCTCCACGGTGGATGAGGCCACCTGGGTGCTCACGTCCTATCTGGTTTCAAACGCCATCGTACTGCCGCTGAGCGGATGGTTCTCGTCGCTGATCGGCCGTAAGCGCTTCTACATGACCTGCGTGGCGCTCTTCACAGTCAGCTCCATGCTGTGCGGCCTGGCCCCCAGCCTGACCGTACTAATACTGTGCCGCATTCTGCAAGGCATCGGCGGGGGCGC
>Ga0070761_10000378_pt1 | contig 29479 bp, 24 predicted proteins | sample HubBroMetageREF1_FD_66724 | JGI IMG/M metagenome (GOLD analysis project Ga0070761, IMG submission 66724) | Reference soil microbial communities from the Hubbard Brook experimental Forest, New Hampshire, USA - Hubbard Brook CCASE Soil... | ecosystem: Environmental > Terrestrial > Soil >... | reverse complement strand
CTGCCATGAGGAAAACCCAATGATCCAACTCACCATAAACGGCAAACCCGCCCACTTCGACGGCGATCCCGACATGCCGTTGCTCTGGTATCTCCGCGACGAGCTCGCGCTGACGGGCACAAAATTCGGGTGCGGCTTGGGCCTCTGCGGCGCATGCACGGTGCACCTGAACGGCGAGGCGGTTCGCAGTTGTCAGACCAAAATGCGGGTGGCCGCGGGCAAGCGCATCACCACGATCGAGGGTTTGAGCGCCGCGGGCGACCATCCCTTGCAGAAATCCTGGGAAGCTTGCAACGTGCCCCAATGCGGATATTGCCAGAGCGGCCAGATTATGCAGGCAGCCGCCATGCTAAGATCCAAGCCGCATCCCACCGACCAGGACATCGACTCCAACATGCAGGGCAATATCTGCCGCTGCGGGACGTATCAGCGAATCCGCCAGGCGATCAAAATGGCGGCGGGGGTGCAGGCATGACACCCGCAATGAGTAATGTCTCTCGCCGCGGATTCCTCGGCCAAATCTTTTCCGCCGGAGCCTTGGTGATCGCCGCGCCGTTGGTCCCAAAGTTGAAGGCCGTCGAGACGTGGCAACCTAGTGTATACCTCGGCATCGAGCCGGATGGCGCCGTGAAAATCGTGGCGCACCGCTCCGAAATGGGTACCGGCTGCCGCACCGGGCTGCCCATGATCGTGGCCGACGAACTGGCAGCGGATTGGGCCCGCGTGCAGGTGATCCAGGCGCTAGGAGACGCGAAGTACGGCGACCAAAACACAGACGGTTCCTGTTCCGTGCGCAATTTCTACGACATCCTGCGGACGGCCGGCGCGACGGCGCGCACCATGCTCGAAAGCGCCGCGGCAACAAAATGGGGCGTGCCCGCGGAAGAATGTCACGGGCAGAATCACTTTGTGGTACACGTCAAGACCGGCCGCAAGCTCGGATACGGGGTGCTCGCCGAATTGGCTTCGACGGCCACCGCTCCCCAACAAGGCGCAGTCCGGCTGAAGACGCCCGACCAGTTTCGCTACATCGGCAAAGATATTCCCATCGTCGATCTGAAGCCTATTGTCACGGGCCACGCCACATTCGGGATCGATGCGCGCATGCCAGGCATGGTTTACGCGTCGATCGAGCGTCCCCCGGTGATGGGCGCGGCTTTGAAAACCTGCGACGATGCCGAAGCCAAGCAGTTAAAGGGCGTCGAACAAGTCGTCATGCTGGATCTCGCCAAGCCGCCTCTAGGATTCAAGCCGCTGGGCGGCGCGGCCGTAATTGCCAACAACAGTTGGACCGCGTTGCAGGGGCGCAGGAAACTCAAGATCGAGTGGGACCTGGGCGAGCACGCCGCATACGATTCGGCGGAATATAAACAGGCTATGCTCGACACCGCGCGCCAACCCGGAAGGGTAGCCCGCGAGACGGGTAATGTGGATACGGAATTCGCCAAAGGCGCCAAGGTCGTGGAGGCGTCGTATTACACACCCATGCTGGCGCACGCCGCCATGGAGCCGCCAGCCGCGGTCGCTGAATTCAAAGATGGCAAGGTGGTGGCGTGGACGTGCACGCAGAATCCGCAGGCCGTGCAAGATACCGTGGCGAAGGCCGTGGGCATCAAGAAAGAAGACGTGACGTGCCACGTGACGCTGTTGGGCGGGGGATTCGGCCGCAAGTCGAAGCCCGATTACGTGGCGGAGGCGGCCCTGCTTTCAAAGCAAGTGGGCAAACCGGTCAAGATCGTCTGGAGCCGCGAGGACGATGTGCACTTCGATTACTTCCACTCGCCGGCCGCGCTGTATATGAAGGCTGCGGTGGATGACAATGGCCGTCCTACGGCGTGGCTGCAGCGCAGCGTCTTCCCGCCCATTGCCATGCAGGGCAATCCGAACGAAGAATACGGCGGCTTCCAGCTCAGCATGGGTTGGACGGATATTCCTTATCCGATCCCCAACCTGCGCGTGGAGAATGGTCCGGCCAAAGCGCATGTCCGCATCGGATGGTTGCGCTCGGTTTCGAACATTTATCATGCGTTCGGTGTGCAGACGTTCACCGATGAGCTGGCTGCGGGCGCTAACCGCGATCGCGTGGAATACCTGCTCGAATTGATCGGGCAGCCGCGCGTCATCGATTTCGGCAAAGAGGGCCTCAAGGGCGACCGCAGCGATCCGAAGTATCCCTTCGATACGGCGCGCCTGCGCAACGTCCTCGAAATCGCCGCGCAGAAATCCGGCTGGGCCAACAAGAAAGCCGCGCCCGGGCGAGCGCTGGGCATCGCCGTGCATCGCAGCTTTCTCACATATGTGGCTGCCGCGGTCGAGGTCGAAGTGCATGGCGGCGAAGTCCGCATTCCGCGCGTAGACATCGCTGTGGATGCCGGGCGCGTCATCAATCCGGACCGCGTGAAATCTCAGTTTGAAGGCGCGGCGGTATTCGGCACGAGTGTCGCGCTGATGGGCGAGGTCACCGCCAAGGGCGGCCGGATTCAACAGTCGAACTTCGACCTTTATCCCGTGGCGCGCATGAACCAGGCGCCCTTCGAAACATACGTCCACATCGTCACTAACGATGCCGCGCCCGCCGGCGTGGGCGAGCCGGGCGTGCCGCCGATCGCGCCGGCGATCTGCAATGCGATCTTCGCCGCCACCGGGAAGCGCATTCGCGAGTTGCCTATCAAAGGGCAATTGAGTTGAGGGCGGCCCTCATAGCGGTCGCTTTCGCCGCCCTTGCGCGCGCCCAGCCGAACCCGGCAGCCGCGGCCGCGCATCAATGGCGCACGGCGCACGAGCAGGCCATCCTCGCCGAGTTCATGAGCCTCCTCGCCATTCCGAACCTGGCGAGCGATGCACCCAACATCCACCGGAATGCCGCGGCGGTTTCCGCCATGCTCGAAAAGCGCGGTGTGAAAACGCGGCTGCTGCAGGTGCCGGGCGCTCCTCCGGTGGTGTTCGGCGAAATCGATTCGCCGGGAGCCGCGCGCACCGTAGTCTTCTACGCGCATTACGATGGCCAACCGCTCGATCCGAAGGAATGGGCCACGCCACCGTGGCAGCCTGTCCTCCGTGAGGGCCGCATCTACGCGCGATCCGCCTCGGACGACAAAGCACCCATCATCGCCATGGCCACGGCGCTCGATGCGCTGCGCGCGTCCGGCATTCCACTGCGCGCCAACATCAAGTTCGTCTTTGAAGGAGAAGAAGAAGCCGGGTCGCCGCACTTGGCGAGCATCCTCGCGAAATACAAAGACCTGTTGGCAAGCGATGTCTGGCTGATCTGCGACGGTCCCGTGCACCAGAGCCGCCGCCAGCAAATCGTGTTTGGCGCGCGCGGCATTACTCAGCTCGATATCACCGTCTACGGGCCGAAGCGCGAACTGCACAGCGGCCATTACGGGAACTGGGCGCTCAACCCGGCGATGATGCTGGCGCGGCTGCTGGCGTCGATGAAGGACGATAATGGCCGCGTGACCATCGACCATTTCTACGATGGCATTGAGGCGCTGAGCGAGACCGAACGCCGCGCCGTAGCCGAAGCGCCGGATGTGGATCGCGACCTGATGCGGGAGCTGTGGCTGGGCAGCACTGAAGGCGGCGGCAAGAAGCTGGTGGAACTGCTGAACCTGCCTTCGCTGAATATCCGCGGCATGAGCGCGGCGCGCACAGGCGCGCAGGCCAGCAACGTGATCCCGGCGTCCGCGACGGCCAGCATCGATATCCGCCTGGTGAAAGGGATCGACCGCCATGCCGCGGCTGCGCGCGTGATCGACCACATCCGCAAGCAGGGTTATTACGTCGTCGACCACGATCCGGACGCCGACACGCGCATGACGCATGCGAAGGTCGCCAGAGTGGTGGTCGATCCCGGCGGCTACAACGCGGCGCGCACGTCCATGGATCTGCCCATTTCGCAACTCGTAATGCGCACGGCCGAATCCGCGCGCGGCCCGGTGGTCAAGCTGCCGACGATGGGAGGCAGCGTGCCGCTCTATATGATCGAAGACACGCTGCACGCCCCCACGATCACCGTGCCGATCGCCAATCACGATAACAATCAGCACAGTTTCGATGAGAATATCCGGCTGGAGAATCTGTGGGACGGTATCGACCTGCTGGCCGCGCTGCTGGCGATGTAGGCTGCCTCACTGTTTTGACAGCTTGAGCCGCACGTTCGTCTTGCCGCCTTCCAATACCTCGATGCTTTGGCCCTGCGCGCCAAGCGGCTTCCCATGTACCGGATCGTACATCGCCAGGTCGGGCTCGGCGTCCACCCAGGCGAACACCTTGTAGCGACCGGGCGCGACGCCGTCCAGACGGAACTGGCCATAATATTGGCCCTTGGCGCCGGTCTGCGCGAGCTCGTACAGCGAAATCGAAAGCGTCACGCTGGAGGACACCAGCGCCACCAGCGCGCCGCCCACGGGCGTCGACTGATCGTCTTCCACCACACCTTCCACTTGCCCGCAGTGGGTGCCCATTACCACCACCAGCCGCGACTCGGCCGCGCCCAAGCCGTGCGTTAGATCGACGCCGGACTGCGTCACATCGCGATCTCCCCAAAAGACTGCCTTCGGGCATAAGTCCGAGTAATGGGGCACCATCGAGACGTTATAGACAGTCGCTTCCAGACCTTGGAACGCAATCGAGCCATCATCCTTGACGCTACCAGGCACGCCGCTACGGTCACCCCTCTCCAGACCGATGTGCAGTTCGGACGGCTTGTGGCTGCTCTTGCCCTCTATCCGAATCTGTCCGGCGATGTCCATAGGTGGCAGTAGATGCACCTCAATTCCCTCCAGATCGGCAGTGCCAACCTGGATCGGCAGGTTGGCGCTGTAGCGCCGTCCTTCCACGGTGCTCTCGGCGGTCAAAACATACGAAACGCCCTTCAACTCGAACTGGCCATCCGGGTCGTTGAAGCTCCTGCTCCAACTATCCCCTCTGGGCACTCGCAAGCCGACCGCTAAAAGCTTCCCACGGTTCGTCACGCGACCGCGAATACTGGCGAGTTTCGTTGCATTTAGAGTCAGGTTGATGCCATCCAGCGTCTTTCCGGCGCCGACCTCAATAGCGGCCGCCGCGGCGGAATCCGTTGTGCCGGGATAGTAGGTACGGCATATGTTCGCAGGGCCTTTGCATTCACAATTGCCATCGAGCCGGCCTTCAGGTAGTAGCGGCCCGGTCGCACATCGTCCATGCGGTACTCGCCCCGGTCGTTAGTCGCGGCGTGGAAGCTATTCGACCATTCGCGGCCGGTAGCGGTGTATTGGTAGACCATCGCAAATACGGCCATCCGTCCGATCGGATCGCGATTCTCGTCCAGGATGCGACCGGCGATGGCGCCGTGCGGCGTCAAGCGAATCACTACGTCGCGCTGCTCCTCTCCGTCGGCCAGTGTCACGTCCTGCACGTGCACCTCATGGTGTACGATGGGCGCGTCGAAACCGTCACGCGAGGCGCTCAGCGCGAAAGTGCCGGCGGCCAGAGCCGTGAACTCGAAGCGGCCCTCGGCATCCGTGACCGCGGTTGCCGATCGCTCAACGCTACTTGCGCCTTGGGCACTGGTTCGTTCGTAACGGAATTCAGTACTTTGCCAGCCACTATGCCCTTTTTCGGCGTTTCGGGAGCGGTTTGCCCGCAGAGCAGGAGGCTGGAACAAAGCAGAAGCAGTCTTGTTCGCATAACTTCACCCGCTGTCAAGTATAGCTCGGGCGCTTACTATGGCTGTTGCTCGGCCGCCGGTTTGATCAGCTTGAGTTGTACGCTCTCCTTGATCCCTTCCGGTATCTCGACCAAGAACACCATAGCGTTTGCCTCCGGCGCCGATTGCTCGTCTTCCACTCAGGTACAGACCTTCCAGACGAGCATTCGGCATACTAATCCGATAAACATCCGGTTCCAAACCTTCGAGCACGAACGAGCCATCGTTGACCGGCATCACGCCGCCCGAACAGCATCAAGGAGGAACAGAAGAAAAGTACGCTCCGCCGCATAGCGGCGCCCAGGGAGAAGCCGTTGTCGGCTTCGGTGCAACAGGAGAAAGTCGTGTAATGGATTAGATCGTTTGAATTGCAGTTGTTTCTTATCGTTTCCGATCATCGCGCATGAACTGGAACACAACATCCACCTGATACAATTCATGTTCGTCCGGCCGCGTGCCGGCCGGAGCCGATTCCGGTCGTTTCTCACATTGCCTAGGGACATCGGATGCGTCGGTTCGGCTATAGCGATAGTTGTCGGCGTAACATTTTGTTCGAGAGTCAAACATGATTTTTGCCTCGCGCTCGAAACGAGCAATATCGAGGGCCGCTACCTTGAGCGTCTTAGCCGTCCTCGCTTCTCAAAGGGTTACGGGCCAGCAGACCCACAGCCCATCTGCAACCGCGTCCACTTCCCCCGCGAACGGCTGCGCGACGCCAATGAATTGGACAGCAGAACAAGACCATCGCAACATGATGGATCAACTGGACATCAAGGCGCTCCGTCCAGGAGCGAACGGGAATGAGAAAGCCCCAGATCACGCCAATTACGATGAGTCGAAAGCTAATCCGTTTCCGGATCTGCCCGATGCGCTCACCTTGAAGAGCGGGCAAGGGGTCACGTCGGAAGCACAGTGGTGGCATTCGCGACGCCCGGAGATCGTCGAAGACTTCGAGCGCGAGGTGCTCGGCCGAGTCCCGCCCAATGCGCCCAAAGTGACCTGGACCGTGACGAGTACCACGGATTCGAAGGCAGGTATCTTTCCCGTCGTTCAAAAGCAACTCGTCGGACACGCGGACAACTCGTCGTGCCCGTCGATCGCCGTCGATATCGAGATGACGCTGGTGACGCCGGCTAATGCGCATGGTCGCGTGCCCGTGATGATGATGTTCGGCAGCGCGGCATTTCTCAAGCGGATGGCGGACATGATGGCCAGCCGTCCCGAATTGAAGGCGATGATGGGGACCGATCCCTCTTCGACGGAACAGTTGATCGCTGGAGGATGGGGTTACGCACTCATCGACCCCGGCAGCATTCAACCCGACAGTGGCGCGGGCCTTACGAAGGGAATTATCGGTCTTGCCAACAAGGGTCAGCCCCGCAAGCCGGAGGACTGGGGTGCGCTACGGGCATGGGCGTGGGGTGCTTCCCGCGGTCTCGACTATCTGGAGACCGATAAGATCGTAGACGCGCGGCGCGTCGGCATCGAAGGCGTCTCTCGTTTTGGGAAGGCCGCACTCGTGACAATGGCGTTCGATGCGCGCTTTGCGGTCGTGCTGGTGGGTTCCTCCGGGGAGGGCGGCGCCAAGCCTCACAGACGCAATTTCGGGGAGGAGGTGGAGAATCTCACGGGGTCCGGCGGGTACCACTGGATGGCCGGCAACTTCCTGAAGTACGGTGCGGACGAAGCTTCCTTCGGTAGCAGGAATGCCGGCGACTTACCGGTCGACTCGAACGAATTGATTGCGCTTTGCGCGCCGCGGCTGACGTTCATCAGCTATGGAATCCCCGAGAAGGGGGACGCCAAGTGGCTGGATCAGCAGGGCAGCTTCATGGCAACCGTGGCTGCGGGTCCGGTCTTCCGGCTCTTGGGTGCTAAGGATTTGGGAGTAACGGACGACTATCGCACCGCGAAGATGCCGCCGGTGAATACGGGACTTCTCGCTGGCCAACTCGCGTGGCGCCAGCACGACGGCGGCCACACCGATGCACCCAATTGGAAGTACTTCATTCCCTGGGCGGACAAGTTCCTCGACTATCACGCGCCGCTCTGGGAACTTCCGGCCGACCAGCCGGTCTTTCGAACCGACCCCAACTCCCTGGTGGCTCATTCCCAACTGCTCGGCAAGGCGAAGCCGGGCGCGATCGACGTCTACTTCGAAGGTGACTCGATCACACGCCGGTGGGGCGCCCTCGACTACCCCGACCTGCTGGGCAATTGGGAACGGAATTTCTTCGGTTGGAACGCCGCTGATTTCGGATGGGGCGCCGATCGGACGCAGAACATACTCTGGCGTTTGGAGCACGGCGAGTTGGATGCAGTGAACCCCAAAGTCGTCGTACTGCTCGCCGGCACGAACAATCTCGGCAATGCATCGGTCCGAGGGGACACCGACGCAAGAGCAGACGATGTCACGCGAGGTCTACAGGCGATTGTGAGCCTGATCCAAACGAAGGCGCCCACGGCGACGATCATCGTAATGGGTATCTTCCCGAGAAACGATGACATGGCTTTGATGCCCGTCATCGACAGGATCAACGGCAATCTGTCCAGGTTCGCCAAAGGGCAGAAGGTTCGGTATCTGAACATCAATGACAAACTCGCCGACGGCGATGGAAGGCTGTTCGACGGGATGATGAACCCAAAGGACAAGCTCCATCCCACCGTGAAAGCGTATCAAGTCTGGGCAGATGCACTGAAACCGGTACTCACTGACTTGCTGGGGCCTCCCGCCGCCGTGGATCACGCCCCACCCCCCACTGGCGATCCCAGCGCAGCACGCTGAGAGCGGATGAAGATGGCGAGCGGCTACGTTTCTATTCTGTTCTGTCTGATGCTCACTTCCGCTGGCGGAATGCAGGCTTTCGATTTGCCGCGCGTTCAGGCGGAGAACGGTGCTGGACAGCTTATGGTCCACGGCAAGCCTTTTCTTATCCGGGACAGCGGCGCAGTCTGACCCCATACTGCCCGAGTTGGCGCGGATGCATCTCAATATGGTGCTGATTCCGGTTGCGCGGGAACAGGTGGAGCATCAAGAAGGCATGTTCGATTTCAGCATCCTGGACCATTGGATCGACGTGGCTCGCCAGCAGCATCTTCATCGCGCCGGGCTGGGTCAAGGCCGACATCAGGCGCTTTCCACCGGCGCAGTCGACGCATGGCGGGCGGCTTGAGATCCTCTCGACTTTCGGAACGCAGACGCTCCGCCTGGACAGCCGCGCCTTTCAAGCGGTTATGGCACATCTGCGTGAGAAGGAATCAGGAACAGCAAACGGTCCTGATGGTGCAGATCGAGAACGAAATGGGATAGGTCGTCGGTAGCGGCCTGACCGTGAAGATGAGCCGGGACCCCCGACACCGATACCCGAATCGCAGGTATCGCGAGCATTGAACAGGTATCGAGATCCGGCTCCGAATGGCTTGTTTCCGCCAGGCTGAACGGCGACCAGAGTAATCAGGGAAGACATTGACCATGGACTCACGGGAGATTCGAACCTATCGGGTGCGGTTGTATAGCGCCCCCAATAACAATCTTGCAGATTTTGCTGCGCGGGATGACGGGAGTACCAAATGCGCGCCTCGCTCAGACGGAAAGCGGATTTTGTCACGGTTTTGCCATGGTCCGAGAGTTTTGGGGCGACTCGGGCAGGGTCCGACAGGGCAGGGTCGGGCACTATCGGAAATTGAGAAAGTGGTTTAAAATCAAAAGAGCACAAATGTCGGGGCGTAGCGCAGCCCGGTAGCGCACCTGCCTTGGGCGCAGGGGGTCGTCAGTTCAAATCTGACCGCCCCGACCAATAATTTCGCGAGTCGCGTCCTATTTGCCCAAGGCGCGACCGGCAGTTCCTAAATTGCCAAGTTGCCGACAAGTTCGTCCTGCGCGCACGGTCACAAGGGGGCGATACCTAGACCGCGACAGGAGGCCCGCGTCCCGCTTGCCCTGACTCTTCTTGCTCTGAATCGTGCGGGGATCTGGTGGGCCCTGTAGGATTTGAACCTACGACCAACGGATTATGAGTCCGCTGCTCTAACCGCTGAGCTAAGGGCCCGCTTTGACCTTTCTCGATGTTACCAAACCCCAGCGCGAGTACCCAAACATCCGGCCCGCAACAGCTTGATCGTGACAATCCGTGCGCAGTAGGGTAGGATGACGAAAGACTGATGACAGATCCGGCAGTACCCTCTGACACCCCGGAGATACCGGACAAGTTGTACTTTAGGATCGGTGAAGTGGCCGGTTTGCTGGCCGTTGAACCGTACGTCCTGCGCTATTGGGAAACCGAGTTTCCAAGCCTGGCGCCGAAGAAGTCCGGAACCGGCCACCGCCTTTACCGGCGCAAAGACGTAGAACTCCTGCTCAAAATCAAACACTTGTTGTACGAAAAGCGTTACACGATTGAAGGGGCGCGCCAATCCCTCCTGAATGACTCAAAAGGGGGCAAACCGAAGGTGCCCACTCACACACAGCGGGAGCTGTTCACGCCCGATCCACTGCTAAGAATACGCACGGAGCTTGCTTCTATATTGCAGATTCTAAAATAGTTAATTGTGCTCGCCCACGATAGCTGCGTAGATTCGATCCAGGTCCTCCGCCGAGTAATACTCGATTTCAATGCGGCCTTTTTGCTTGGCGCGCTCGACGATCCGCACCTTCGTGCCCAGTACTCTTTCTAATTCCTCGATCGCCGCTTTTACGTTGGGATCGGATTGCACCTCATCGACCGCCTTGGGCTTGCGGTCCTCCATCATCTTCTGGGTCAACCGTTCGACCTGCCGCACCGACCAGCCTTGCGCCACGGACTTCTCGGCCACCTCTCTTTGCAATTCGGCTGTCGGCAAAGCGAGGAGACAACGTGCATGGCCGATCGAAAGGCGCCTCTCGGCGATCAGTTGCTGTAAATCCGGCGGAAGCTGCAATAGCCGGATCAGGTTTGCGACCGTCGAACGGTCTTTGCCCGTCCGGCGGCCCACCTCTTCGTGATTTAACCGCAGTTCCCGGCAGAGGCGGTCGAAAGCCTGCGCGGTTTCGATTGCGTTTAGATCCTCCCGTTGAATGTTCTCGATCAGGCTGATTTCGAGCAACCGGTCGTCGGGGATTTCCTTAATAACAACCGGCACGTGGGCCACTCCGGCGATTCTTGCAGCGCGCCACCGGCGTTCGCCCGCTACGAGTTGGTAACGTTCAGCATGTCGGCGGACGATGAGCGGCAGTATGATGCCGTTCACGCGGATGGACTGAGCCAACTCTTCGAGTCGATCATCCTGAAAGACGCGCCTGGGTTGCAGTGGATTGGGGTCGATCAACTCGATAGGGAGCTTGGCGACCTCTTCACCAAAATGCGGAGTGTCGTCTGGAGGCTGCGCCGTGGGCCGGGTCGGCAGCAGCGCGCTCAGCCCCTTACCGAGCGCCCTGCGCGGATTGTCCACGTTTTTGTTCATTCTCCAGAATCTCCTTAGCCAGCCGGATGTAACTCTCCGCGCCACGCGAGCGTACATCGTAGGCCAGAATACTCTGACCATGGCTGGGCGCCTCCGCTAAGCGTATGCTACGCGGAATCACGGTTTGGAAGACTTGGTCTCCAAAGAAGTCCCTGAGATCGCTGGCTACTTGGCGAGTCAAATTTGTTCGATCATCGAACATCGTGAGCAAAATGCCCTCTATTTCCAGCGGATGATCAAACGAATTGCGAATCCGCTCGATCGTATCCATCAGTTCGGAGATACCCTCCAATGCGAAGAACTCGCACTGGATAGGAACGAGTACGGAATCAGCGGCGATCAGGGCGTTCAGCGTCAGCAGATCGAGCGCTGGCGGGCAGTCGATCAGGATGAAATCGTATTGCGCGCGGATCGCATTTACCTTATCGTGGAGGCGGAATTCGCGGCGCTGCGTGTCCACCAGTTCCAGATTCGCGCCTACCAGGTTCTTGTCGCCAGGAACGAGGTCCAAGCCCTCGAATGCGGTATGTACGATGGCATCCACCACTTCTGCGTCACCCAGCAGCACCTGGTACAAGCTAGGGCGGTCGGGGTCCTTTGCGGCTCCCATTCCCGTGGTGGCATTGCCCTGCGGATCGGAGTCAATGACCAGAATGCGAAGGTCGTTAGCGGCTAGCGCGGCGGCTACGTTGATGGCGGTCGTGGTCTTCCCGACGCCGCCCTTTTGATTGCTGATGGCGAGGATCTTGCCCAAGCGGCCATCCTACCACGAATCAGCGCGGCCGCAACGTGCCGTGTCTCAGGTGAACTTGTGCAGGCTAGTTTCGGGTAAAGTTGTGCTCTCTGTTTCACGTGAAACAGACCCTTTTGGGAGTGATTTGTTTCACGTGAAACAAGCTGCCAGATTCCTCCCAATCCAAAGATAACGCCGCTCCCCCCAAGGAAGCCGGATCGCCTTTTGCCATTCGAACCCAACTAGATCCTCAGCCCGCACTTCCCCAGTCAATAGTTCGACATTTCGTCCCAGTTTCTTTAGTGCCCCGGCGATATCCAAGTACCGCACCGCACGCGAAACAACCCAGTCGAAGCGCTCTGCTACATCCTCGGCACGCTTGGCCACGACCCGCACATTCGACAAGTCCCGCGACGCCTCCTTCAGAAAAGCCGCCTTCCGCTGGTGTGACTCAATCAGGACGACCGGGCAGTCCGGTCGCACAATCGCCATAGGAATTCCGGGAAAGCCCGCGCCCGACCCGATATCCGCAATCGACACAGGGTCGCCCGGCAAATGACACGCGGCGAATGCCGACTCGCAATAGTGACGCTCGACCGCATCCTCAAGCGTTCGCACGCTCGTCAGGCTGAGCACTCGGTTCCAGTGCCTGAGCAACTCATAGTGCTGGCTCATTCGCTCAATCTGCGCATCGGACAACTCGCAGATGCCGGCCAGCTTCGCGCGCAGCAGTTCAGCGAACATGGTCCAAGGTCAGGTAGATGTCTAGAATCGCGATGGCAGCCGGGGTGACGCCGGGAATGCGCGCCGCCTGACCCAACGTTCCGGGGCGGACTCGCTCCAGTTTCTCGCGAATCTCGCGTGATAGGCCGGGAATGCCCCCAAAGCCGAAAGACTCCGGAATAGGCCGCCGCTCGGCAACTTTCATCCGTTCGATCTGCCGTTCCTGCTGCGCGATGTATCCGTTGTACTTGATCACGGTTTCCACGGTAGTCAGTAGCCCATGCGCTGGCTCCTCGCCCAGGATCTCCCGCACCCACCCGCCGATCTCACTAATCGAAGCCTCGGGCCGCTTGAGCCACTGCCCGTGGCGATGCTCCCGCAACGCCGCGCCGAGGCGATCTTTCTGAAGCTGCTTGCGCGAGAACACTTCCCATCGCTCATCTGTAACCAGTCCCACGCGCCGGCCCACGGGGGTCAGACGCTCATCGGCATTGTCGATCCGCAAATGCAGCCGGAATTCCGCCCGCGACGTGAACATGCGGTACGGCTCGTCGGCGCCCTTGGTGATCAGATCGTCCACCAGAATGCCGGTGTAGCCTTCCGTGCGCCCGATGACCACCGGCGGCATGCCGCGCAGCGCAGAGGCCGCATTGATCCCGGCCACCAAACCCTGACATCCCGCTTCCTCGTATCCCGACGTGCCATTGATTTGCCCCGCCAGATAGAGTCCCCCGATCGACTTCACCTCCAGCGTATGGCTCAATTCCCGCGGATCTATCGCGTCATATTCAATCGCATACCCCGGCCGGATCATCTCCGCCCGATCCAACCCGGGCACCGAGGCGACCATGGCCACTTGCACATCGATCGGCATGCTCGTGGACATCCCGTTGACGTATACCTCATTGGTGTCCAGTCCTTCCGGCTCCAGGAAGATCTGATGCCGCAATTTATCCGGAAACTTCACCACCTTGTCTTCGATGGACGGGCAATAGCGCGGCCCTACACCCTCGATCTGGCCGCTGTACAAAGGCGAGCGCGGGATGGCCTCCCGCAGAATGCGGTGCGTCTCTTCCGTGGTGTACGCGATGTGGCACGCCACCTGCGGCCGCTCGATCTTCTCTGTCAGAAACGAGAAGGGCGTCGGTACCTTATCGCCTTCCTGGCGTTCGAAACGGCTCCAATCGATGCTGCGTCCGTCCAACCGTGGCGGTGTTCCCGTCTTCAGGCGGGTCCACTGCAGCCCCAACGTCCGCAACTGCTCGCCCAGAAGCTGCGAGGGCGCTTCGCCATTCCGTCCGCAGCTATACTGCATTTCGCCCACATGGGCCAGGCCATTCAAGAAAGTCCCGGTCGTGACGACAATCGCGCCCGCGCCGATGCTTCGGCCGTCACGCAGCCGCACTCCTGTCGCCCGCCGCTCGCTGCCGTCGTCCACGATATCCAGCGCCGCGACCTCCGCCTGCTTGATGCGCAGGTTCGGCTCGCGCTCCAGCACTTCGCGCATGCGCACGCGGTACATCTTCTTATCGCATTGCGCCCGTGGCGACCACACCGCCGGACCGCGGCTGGTATTGAGCAAGCGGAACTGAATTCCGACCGCATCGGTCACCTCGCCCATCACTCCGCCCAGCGCGTCGATCTCGCGCACCAAGTGCCCCTTGGCAATGCCGCCGATGGCGGGATTGCAGGACATCTGCGCGATCAGGTCCAGGTTCATGGTAACCATGGCCGTCCGCAGACCCATCCGGGCGCACGCCCTCGCCGCCTCGCATCCGGCGTGTCCCGCCCCGATCACCACCACGTCGTATGTCTCGTGCATTGTTATCATTGTATCGGCTATGAGGGTCCTGATCATCGGCGGTGGCGGACGCGAGCACGCTTTAGCGTGGCGCATCGCGCAGAGCCCGGAAGTGGATAGGGTCTTCGCGGCCCCCGGCAATCCCGGCATCGCGCGTGTCGCGACGTGTCTGCGCGTCGGCGACGGATCGCCGGAAGCCTGCCTCGCCCTTGCCGAATCGGTGGATGCCGACCTGACCGTGGTCGGTCCGGAAGCGCCGTTGGTGGCCGGGGTTGTGGATGCGTTCCGCGCCCGCGGCTGCGCCATCTTCGGACCCACCGCCGTGGCCGCTCGGCTCGAGGGAAGTAAGGTATTTGCAAAGAACTTTCTGCAGCAAAGTAATATTCCAACTGCGGGCTTCGCGGCCGCTCCGGACGCCGCCGCGGCGCGCCGCGCTCTCGACCGCTTCACCTACCCCCTCGTGATCAAACAGGACGGCCTTGCCGCGGGTAAAGGCGTGGTCGTCGCCGAGGACCGGCCCATGGCCGAAGCCGCTCTGGCATCCCTGAAACCGCCCTTCGTGATCGAAGAGTTCCTGGCCGGAGAAGAAGTCAGCTACATCGTCCTCAGCGACGGCCGCAACGTGGTTCCGCTGGAGCCAACCCAGGATCACAAAGCAGTCTTCGATGGAGACACTGGTCCCAATACCGGTGGCATGGGAGCCTATTGCGATTCGCGCATCCTCACCGCCGCGGAGAGTTGCGCCATCTTGGATCGCATCGTCCGCCCCACCATCGAAGCTACGGGGTTCACCGGTTTTCTGTACGCGGGATTGATGATGACCAGCGACGGCCCCAAAGTGCTGGAGTTCAACGCCCGCCTGGGCGACCCGGAGACGCAGCCCATCATGCACCGCCTGCGGACCGATCTAGCGCCGTTGCTGCTGGCGGCCGCTCGGGGCGCTCTGCCTGCCGCGAACCTGGAATGGGCGCCCGGTCCTTCGGTCTGCGTGGTCCTGGCATCCGCCGGGTATCCCGGCGCGTTTCCCGCCGGAAAGGCTATTCATGGAATTGAAGCCGCCGAAGCTACTGGCGCAACCGTCTTCCAAGCAGGCACGCGCCAAGCTTCCGCGGCACTCGAAACCGCGGGCGGTCGCGTACTCGGTGTCACGGCTTCCGGCCCGGACTTGGCGGCCGCCATCGACAAAGCGTATGCCGCCGCGCGCCTGATCCATTTCGACGGCATGCACTACCGTACCGACATCGGCCGCAAAGGCTTGACGCGCTACAATAAAAGTACCGCGGGCACGTAGCTCAGATGGATAGAGCGGTCGCCTCCTAAGCGACAGGTCGGCAGTTCGAATCTGCCCGTGCCTACCACCCGCTTTTCCCGTTCAGGCTATGCCGAATGCATCCGGATTGGCGGTTGCTTGCTCCATATGAGGCAGCAGGCGCTGACCGGCCCCCGATAGACCGCAGCCCTTCCGATTCCCGGACGAACAGAGTTGCGCCAGTCTGCGATTTAGCGCGATTCTTAAGATAATATGACGACGGCAAGAATTGGCATCCTTGGCGATTTCAATCCTGAAAACCCCACGCACATCTTTACCGGCAACGCCATCCGGCATGCGGCCGAGGTCCTGGGGAAGACCATCGAGGCTGTTTGGCTGCCCACAGATCGGCCGACCGAATATATGCGGTTTGACGGCTTCCTGGGCAGCCCCGGCAGCCCATACAAGAGTTTCGAGGGAGCTTTGGCGGGAATTCGCTACGCTCGGGAAAACCAAATTCCGTTTATCGGTACATGCGGAGGCTTCCAGCATCTGGCGATCGAGTATGCGCGCAACGTAATGGGATTGGCGGATGCCGCCCACGCGGAGTCCGATCCGTATGCGTCCTGCCTTTTCGTTACCCCGTTGAGCTGTTCTCTCGTCGGCAAGACGATGGAAGTCGCCATCAAGCGTGGCAGCAAAGCGGCTGCCGCTTGTCGGGCAGAGCGATCCACGGAGGCATACTACTGCAACTTCGGACTGAATCCGGCCTATCGGGAACGCTTGGAATGCGCCGGCCTGGCGATCAGCGGCACCGATGAGACCGGTGAGGCACGAATCGTTGAGCTTACCTCGCATCCGTTCTTCGTCGGGACGCTCTTTGTGCCGCAGGCGAGGTCGGAGCCTGGCAAGCCCCACCCGTTGATTTTGTCGTTCTGCCGGGCGGCCTGCGGAAACTGACCCGCATGCGCATTGAGACGGATAGGACCGGCTCCATACTCGTGGTGCCGCCGGATCCGGAACTGACTGCGGCCATTCTCTCGCTGCGACCCCCTTGGTTGCGCTGCACCCGTTGCGCTACACTCGGAATAACCCGGAGGCGATTCATGAAGCTGCCCGCACTCGCACTAGCCGTCGCGTCGCCACTCCTTTGCGGCGACATCACCTACACCGCCGACGTAGCGCCCATCCTCTACAAACACTGCGCGGCGTGCCATCACCCCGACGACATCGCCCCCATGTCGTTGCTCACTTACCAGCAAACCCGCCCGTGGGCTGCCGCCATCCGCGAAGCCGTATTGACCCGTCAGATGCCACCCTGGAAGGCCGATCCGCACTACGGCAAGTGGTCTAACGACTGGAGCCTCACAGACGCCGACATTGCCACCATCAAGGCCTGGGTCGATCAAGGGTCCAAGCAAGGCGACCCGCGCCTCCAGCCTGCCCCGCCGGTGTTCTCGACCGATTGGAAGATCGGCAAGCCGGACCTGATTATCTCGATTCCCCCACATGCTCTCACCGCCGACGGTCCCGACGAATACGAATACTTCACGGTGCCCACCAACTTCACCGAAGATAAGTGGATCGTGGCGGCGGAGCTGCGGCCCGGCAATCGCAAGATCGTCCACCACGCGCATGTTTTCGTCAAAGCACCAGCCACGCCCAAACCCGCCACCACCAAGAAGGCCGAGCCGGCCGATCCGCAGTCCGCCTATACGGACTGGCTCAAGGTGCATGAAGGCAAACTCTCCTGGATGCGCTACGAAGCGCCGGTGATCGATGACGGCTGCATAGTCGACGACAATTCTTACTGGCCGGGCGACAAGCCGCGCGACGAAAACTTCGGTAGCGGCGGCCTCATCAGTTCCTACCTTCCTGGAAGAGGGCCGGACGTCTATCCTGAGGGAACCGCGCGCAAAATTCCCGCCGGCTCCAACCTCGGCTTCCAGATCCATTACTCGAAGGCCACCAGGAAACCGGAAATCGACGTGACCTCCGTAGGCCTGATCTTCGCCAAAGAGCCGCCCAAGCAGGTCGCCAAGCGGGTGGACTTATCGAACTACTTTTTCCGCATCCCCGCCGGCGATCCGAACGTGGAAGTTTCGGAGTGCCATACCTTCAAACAGGATATGTATTTCACCAGTCTGACGCCCCACATGCACCTGCGCGGCAAGGATGCGCGCTTCGAAGCGACCTACCCGGACGGCCGCAAGGAGACGCTCCTGCTGGTGCCGCACTATAATTTCAACTGGCAGATCACGTACCGTATGGAGGAACCCAAATTCATACCGAAGGGCACCCGGCTGGCCATCGTTTCGCATTTCGACAACTCGGCGAATAATCCGCTGAACCCCGATCCCGCGAAGGTGGTGCGCTGGGGCGAAGCCAGCGAAATGGAAATGATGGACGGCTGGATCGAATACCTGGACGCCCCGCCTGCCCTCGTGGGCCAAGTGGCCAGATAAAGTGGGGTGGACCCCAGGTCGCGCTGCCCGCCAAAATGAACAACTTTCGAATCGCACTCGCCAACATCCGGTTCCCGGCGACTCCCGGCGAGTCGGTGACTTTAGCCGAACAAGCCATCGCCCAAGCACACATTGAGGGCGCCGGCCTCATCTGCTTTCCGGAATGCTTCATTCCCGGTTACCGGGGTATGGGGAAGGCTGTGGCGCCCCCGGACGCTACGTTCCTCGAATGCGCCTGGTCCGCCATTGCAGCGGCCGCCGCGAAGGCAGACCTAACGGTTGTTCTCGGCACCGAACGCGTCATCGATGGCGCCCTGTTAATCGCCGCACTGGTCATCAATCGAGACGGAACGATCGCCGGTTTCCAAGACAAAGTCCAACTCGACCCCTCTGAGGATGGCACCTATTTGCCCGGCTCCGGGAGGCGTGTTTTCCAAACCGGACCGCTGACATTCGGTGTTGCCATCTGCCATGAGGGCTGGCGCTATCCGGAAACAGTCCGCTGGGCTGTCCGGCACGGCGCACACATCGTGTTCCACCCTCATTTCCACGAAGCTGAGCCCGGTGGTTACCGGCCCTCCAGTTTCGCCGATCCTGCGAACACATTCCACGAAAAAGCAGCCTTGTGTCGCGCCGCCGAGAACAATTGCTATTTCGCAACAGTCAACTGTGCCAGCGCCGGTTCCCCGACCACTTCAGCGGTGGTGCGGCCCGACGGGACGCTGCTCAGCTACCAGCCATACGGCAAAGAAGGGCTGCTCATCGCCGACATCGACATCTCTGCGGCTACAGGCCTCCTGGCGGCGCGCTGCAAATCCGTCTAGAAGTTCCGCTTGACGGCGGACAATCCGGCCCACTCCCAAGTGATCCGCCAAAAATGCGTTGATGTAGAATTGCTGTTCAACCTTCCATCTCGCGCCACACTGCTTTTCGTATTTTTCGGTAATGAATTTTTGTGAATGGGCACACCACGCTTGTGCCGCGCCCGCCCTGTGTGATTCGTAGGCACATAGTACTACGTGACACGCGCGATTCGTAAAGCTTTGTTAAGCAGGTGCCCGCTTCCGGACGGCCGGTCGTCATTCGATATATACGGAGATTAATGCAATGATGATCGATACTTTTCTACAACATCCATATTCTGTAACCGGCGGAGAGACGCTCTCCGCTCCTGGCGCGGATTGGCGCGATTGGGAGATGGAACTGGCGCGGGAAGTACAGAACCGCGCATTCCCGATCACGCGGCCGCGCATCGCCGGCCTGGACTACTTTAGCGACTGGCGTCCCGCGCGCGGTTTGAGCGGCGACTATCTCGATTACTTCGCATTGCCGGAAGGCAACCTGGGTCTGGCAATTGGCGATGTGGCCGGCAAGGGCTTGGCCGCCGCCCTCCTGACTTCCTCGCTGCACAGCCTGGCGCGGGCGCTCCGCCATTACCAGCACGGCAGCTTGTCCGACTTGACGGCGTCGATCGACGAACTGTTCTACGAGGTGTGCCCGGATAGTTCCTACGCGACCATGTTTGTGGCGCGGTACGATCCGGCGCGCCGCTTCCTGCATTACGTGAATGCCGGACATGAGCCGCCGGTGGTGCTGCGCAAGACGGTTACCGGATACCGTCCGGTGGCGCTGGAGCCGACCGGACCGGTGATCGGGATGCTGCGCAAATCGCGCTTTCACGAGAATGTCGTGTCGCTGGCTCCCGGGGATCTGCTGGTGGCCTACACCGACGGGTTATGCGAAACCGCCAACGAGCGCGGCGAAGAGTGGGGATTCCGGCGCCTGATGGCCACGGTTCGGGCGTGCAGCTATCGCACGGCCCGCGATATCGTGGAGCAGGTTCTGGAAACCGCGGAGACGTTCGCGGATGGGTGTGAGCAGCACGACGATATGACTTTGTGGCTGGCGCGCGTCGAGGAGTCCGGCTGCAGGACGTTGACGGAGGAGGAGAGCGTCGAGCTGGAGGCGGTGGCGTAACGGCTTCGTAATTTCTAACACGAGAAGCGGCCAGGAGGCCTCGGCGCCAAGGACCGGCGACAGGCGCTTTCCAGGAACGTCGGCCTGCTGATCCAGCAGCGACTGCACCTCGTTGCGGAGCTCCGCATTGTCCGGGCATGCCTGCGTCCAGGAAGGCGGCGCGCCTCTCCGGCCTCGGCCAGAGCGGCCTGATAGAACTCCTCGATCTGCTTCCAGCGCTCAACCTGCATCAAATTGATATAGACGTTGGCTAGCGATCTGCGACGCTGATGCGAGTGATATACGGCGACGGGCTGCCGGACGGATGCCTGTCCGGTCCGAGCCGCTGGCCCCATGTGCACCAATATCCATCCCGCCTGGACGCAAAAAAGATTGTGCTGTCGTCATGCGCGAAATTTGGCTTGTCATCCCACGGTCCGTCGCTCAAGGCAATCCACTCGGCGCGCTGTACGCGTCCTTTTCGGAAAGGAGCCAGAAAGATTCAAGAAATCTCCGCCTTGACGGCGTTGAAGGCAACCCAGCGGCCGTCCCTGGAGAAACGCGCTTGCCAAACCTGGTATTCGGAGTCGTCAAGGAACGAAGTTTCACGCTGCTGCGGCGAGTTCACGGTGGCGCTTGACCGGCGGGAGGCGTGGGCGTGCGGGCGCGCGGCGGCGGTGGCGGCCGGGGATGGCGAGTCCGGAGTGATGGTTGCGCTACGGCGGGATTCGAGCACGTTTCTTACTCGGTTGGAGAGCGTAGCGCGCGTGGAGCGGCTGCTGCCGGCAGAGTGGATTCATCCGGACGGCAACGAATTGATGGATGGGTTTCGGGAGTATGCGGGGCCGCTGGTGGGGGAGGTGCAGGGATGGGCGCGGTTGTGAGAAGGGATGGGGCGGGTTGCCCATGCGGGCCGGGCATAGTCGCAAGAAAAATGCGTTGCACGGGCGACACCTTGCGCGTGCGGTCCACTTGGCCCAGGTTTGGGTCCAAGCTGCCCAGAACCCGACTTGACTGGGAGTTGGATCTGCCTAGCCTGACCTATACATTCCCCCAAGGCCGCAGAACTGTAACACGTCACCAGTTCCTAAACTAGTGCTCCGAAACCAAATGAGCCACGCGGCTATTCGTCCCGCAGAGCGACAGCGGGGTCGGTGCGGCTGGCACGCGATGCGGGCAGAAGGCATGCGATCATGGCTATGGCCCCGAGCGTCCCAGCCGCGCCGACGAACGTCACGGGATCGGTCGCGCTTACGTCATAAACGAGCGTCGCCATCATCCGGGTGAGCGCCAGAGCGGCGGCAGTTCCCACGAGCACTCCAAAACCGACCAACGCCATTCCGCTTCCAACCACCATGCGGAGCACTTCACCACGAGCGGCGCCCAGCGCCATGCGAACCCCAATCTCCCGCTTCCGCCTGGAAACGCTGTAGGACACGACTCCATAGATTCCAATCATGGACAGTACCACCGCGATCCCAGCAAAGATCGACATCAACCAACCGGTGAATCGGGGCCTGGATGTCTCCTCGCCGATCAACTCTTCCAGAGTGCCGGCGTCGTAAACCAAAACGGAGGCTTCCGTTTGATTCAGCGCTGTCCGAATGGCTGCAAGCATGGCTAAGGGTTCAAGGTACGTTCGGACCATCACGCAGAAGTCACGGGAGCGCTCGTTGAAGACTAGAAAAAGGTCGGGATCGGCGGTCGGATTTTGGGGTAATCCCCGATATTTCAATTCCCGCACCACACCAATGATCGTTAGCCATGGCCGCGAAGAGCTCGAGCCGCCCACTCTAATTCGTTTCCCGATGGGGTCTTGTCCGGGCCAAAAACGTCGAACCATGTTCTCGGTGACAATCGCTACGTTCGCATTGCCGTGGATCTCATCTTCAGTGAAGGCGCGTCCTGAGAGAAAGCGTGTGTGGAGCGTACGGAAGAAGTCCGGCGATACGCGATGGAAGTACGCGCGCGGCATGGATTGCGCATTCATCGGTGGCTGGCCCTCCGCGGTGTAGAAAACAGCGTTGCTCCCGGTTAACGGCGCATCCGTGGAGACGCTCGCAGATACCACTGATGGAAGTGTGGAGACACCGCGCAAAATGTCATCTGCCGCCACTACTACTCTTGTGTCGGGTTTGGTGTCCGCATCGCGACCAGCAGGTTGGAGTTGAGGCAGGCTCACCTTCAACCGGATCACATGACTTGGGTCATATCCGGGGTTCATGGCTGCAAGACGATCCAGCGTGCGAATCATCAGGCCTGCGCCAATGAGCAGTACCAACGAAACAGAGATTTCGGCAACGACGAGTGCATCCCGGAAACGGGCGTCCGAGCGCCCTCCAATAGATCGAACAGAACTACGCTTGAGCGCTGCATCAAATCCGATGTTCCGTACCTGAGCCGCAGGCGCGAGCCCAAGCGCCAAGGCCACCGCGCAGCAAATGAGTATGGTGAACAATCCGACTCCGGGGTCCATCGACGGCTGAACCCAACTGGGAAACCGGAGAGGGCTAAAGGCTATTAAGGCGCGAATGCCGTAATGCGCTAAAACAAGTCCTGCAAGGCACCCCCACGTGACTAGAACAGCGCTCTCCGCCAAGAGTTGCCGCAGCAACCGGCCGCGGCTGCCGCCCAGCGCCATCCGCATCGCCATCTCCTGCCGGCGGCCTTCCGAGCGAGCCAGCAGGAGGTTCGCCACGTTTGTGGCCGCGATGAGTAGAACAAACCCAACAGCGCCCAGCAGAACAAGTAGCGGTGTGCGCAGCTCGCCAACGGTTTCCCGATCGAGCGGGCTGACCTCCACGCCACGAGCCTCGTTAGTGGCCGGATAAGCTTGAGCCAGTTGCGTCGAGATGACGTCCATCTCGGATTGGGCGTGCGCAGGCGAGGCTCCGGGCTTCAGCCGCGCCAGAACTCGGAACCCACGGGTTGCGCGCTCGCCGAGATCCGTGGAGATGCCTGACATGAGGAACGGTACCCAGAGTTCGGCAGCATCGGTCAAACCGCGGAAACCGGGCGGCGCTACCCCGACGATCGTGTGGAGCCTTCCCTCGAGGCGAATTGACTTGCCGGCGATTCCAGGATCGCCGCCGAAGCGACGCTTCCATAGGCTATCGCTGAGAACGACAACTGCGTCACGCTGCGGAACCTGGTCCTCCTCCGGCCGGAACGTCCGTCCGAGCGCAACCTTGATTCCGAGCATTGAAAAATAAGGCTGAGAAACATATTCGCCGGGAAGTTGCTCAGGCGTGCCGACGCCCGTGAGGGCGAATTGCGCATCTTCAAACGCTGCCATGCCGGAGAATAAGCGACTGCGGTCCCGCCAATCGCAGTAGTCGGGATAGGACGCGCCGCGACGCTCGACCCGGACACGTTTGACATTGCCCCAGAGAATCACGAGTCGGTCGGCATTCGGGTACGGCATGGGCTGCAGAATGGCAGCATTCACCACACTGAAGATCGCGGTGTTCGCGCCGATGCCTAGCGCGAGGGTGAGAACAGCCGCGACGGCGAATCCTTTGTTCTTACCGAGTACGCGGACCCCATACCGCAGATCCTGCCAGAGCGTCTCCAGCCATACGAATGTTTGCATTTCGTTCCGAGTCTCCTTCAGTAAAATGCGATTGCCGAACTGGCGGCGAGCTGCGTATAGCGCTTCTTCCCGAGTCATTCCGCGCGCAACAAAGCGCTCGGCTAGCATATTGACGTGCGTGTCTATCTCCTGGTCAAGTTCCGACCGCGATCGATCGCGAATCCAAAAATAGCGAAGCCTGGAGAAGGTCTGCCAACCCAGCCGCAGCATACGGTCACCTTTGGGTGGAAAGGCGCAAGAGCCGGTTGATTGCGCCCGAAATGCGGTGCCAGTCCTCGGCCTCTTGGGCCAACTGTTTCCGCCCACTTTTGGTTATCGAATAGAATTTCGCGCGGCGATTGTTTTCCGAAGCACCCCATTCCGCTCTGATCCAGTGCCGCTGCTGGAGGCGCAACAACGCAGTGTACACGGTGCCTTCGTTCAATTGCAGCACCGATTCGCTGACCTGCTCGATGCGGCGGGCGATCCCGTATCCATGGACTGGCCCCAAAGCATCCAGCGCTTGCAGGACCATCAGATCAAGGGTGCCCTGTAGGATATCCGTCTTCTTCTGGCCGGCTCCACGTTCTATGGACATTCCAAAGGAAGTTTAGCACACGCCCTTTGGAATGTCCATAGAAGAGAGCACGTGGGGCAGATGAATTGGGGGGACATCGCAGCCATATTCGGGTCGGCGTGGTTGTCCAGATACTATTGTAGGAAGCAGCGGCCGAACCGGGCCGCTGGTGGGTGGGGGAGGTGCCGGGATGGGCGCGGTTCTGAGAGCCGGTTCTGGAGAACCCGCGCACAGTCGAAAACCCAGCGCAACCTGTTTGGGGAACAGGCGGGTCTGGAGACCCGCCGCAGGCGTGGACGCCCGCCCCACATGGTTTTCATCACTATTCGTGGGCCGCAGGCCCATCCTGACAGGCCTGGAGGCCCGCCCACAACTTATGTGGAATGACTAGCGCTGGATGCGGGCGGAGCCGCCTTTGGCGAAGGCGCGCACCTGGTCAAGCGTGGCCATGGTCGTGTCGCCGGGGAAGGTGGTGAGCAGCGCGCCGTGCGCCCAGCCCAGCTTGATGGCCTCCTCGGGTGGTTCGCCGGTCAGCAGTCCGTAGAAGAAGCCGGCCGCGAATCCGTCGCCGCCGCCGACGCGGTCGAGCACGTCCAATTCACACGTCGGCGCGGCATACGTCCGGCCGTCGATCCAGGCGACCGCGCCCCAACTGTGGCGATTGGTGGAGTGCACCTCGCGCAACGTAGTGGCGACGATCTTGATTTGCGGATGCCGCGCGACGACGCGGTCGATCATGCCGAAGAAGGCGCTGGGGTCCAGCTTGGACCTGGCGGCGACCTCCGGGCCGGGAATGCCGAGGCCCATTTGCAGATCTTCCTCGTTGCCGACCAGCACGTCCACGTGCTCCACGATGCGGCGGATCACCTGCACCGCGCGTTCGTGCCCGCCGGAGATGTTCCACAATTTCGCGCGGTAATTCAGATCGAACGAAACCACCGCGCCGGCGGCCTTGGCGGCGCGCATGCCTTCGACGATCAGTTCGGGCGTGGTCTGGGAAAGCGCGGCGAATATGCCGCCGCTGTGGAACCAGCGAACGCCCGCGCCGAAGATGGCGTTCCAATCGAAATCGCCGGGCTTCAGCAGCGCGGCCGCTTCGTGGGCGCGGTTGTAAAAAACCACGGGCGCGCGGACGCCGAAACCGCGGTCGCTATAGACCGCCGCCATGTTGGGGCCGGTAGCGCCATCGTGCTGGAAACGCTTATAAAAAGGCTTGACGCCCATGGCTTTCACGCGCTCGGCAATCAACTCGCCGACCGGATAATCGACCATGGCGCTGGCGATACCGGTGGAGAGGCCAAAGCAGTCCGACAGGTTCGCGGCGCAATTGAATTCACCGCCGCTGACATGAATTTGGCACTCAGTGGCCTTACGGAAAGGGATGATGCCCGGGTCGAAACGATGGATGAGCGCACCCAGCGAGAGCAGGTCGAGCGCGCCCGCGGGTGGAATGTGGAGGCCGGTCATGCGTTGTAAGTGCCCGATGAGACGCGGCCGCCGCGCCCCGTCCAGTTAGTGTGGAAGAACTGGCCGCGCGGCTTGTCGATGCGTTCGTAAGTGTGCGCGCCGAAGAAGTCGCGCTGGGCTTGCAGCAGGTTCGCGGGCAGGCGCGCGGTGCGGTATCCATCGAAGAACGAAAGCGCGGTGGAGAAGGCCGGCGTGGGGACGCCATATTCGATCGCCTGGATAATCCCGCGCCGCCAGGAATCCTGGTAGCCGATCAGTGTCTGGCTGAAGAAATCGTCGAGCAGCAAGTTGGTCAGTTGCGGGTTCTTGTCGTAAGCCTCTTTGATCTTGCCCAGGAACCGGCTGCGGATGATACAGCCGCCGCGCCACATGAGCGCGATGCCGCCGAAGTTCAGATTCCAGCCTTCTTCCTTGGCGGCCTCGCGGAGCAGCATGTAGCCTTGCGCGTAGGAGATCATCTTGGAGCAGTAGAGCGCGCGGCGCACGTTCTCGATGAAGGCGGCGCGGCCGGACGATTCGTGGGCCGGCGCGCGTTGGGGTCCGGTGAGAATGGCGGAGGCGGCGACCCGCTCGGGTTTCATGGCGGAGAGGCAGCGGGCGAACACGGCTTCTCCGATGAGGGTGACCGGGGTGCCCGTATCCAGGGCGCTGATGCCGGTCCACTTACCGGTGCCTTTCTGGCCGGCGGTGTCGAGGATGTGGTCCACCAGCGGCGCGCCGTCGTCGTCCTTTTTCGTGAAAATCTCGGCGGTGATTTCGATCAGGTAGCTATCGAGCTCGCCCTTGTTCCAATCGGCGAAGACCTGGTGCAGTTCGTCGGCATTCAGGCCTAGGCCGTCCTTCAGCAACTGATATGCCTCGCAGATCAACTGCATGTCGCCGTATTCGATGCCGTTGTGCACCATCTTCACGTAGTGACCGGCTCCGTTTTCGCCGACCCAGTCGCAGCAGGGCGATCCGTCTTCGACCTTGGCGGCGATGGCCTGGAAGATCTCTTTGACATGCGGCCAGGCGGCCGGATTTCCGCCGGGCATGATGGACGGACCATGGCGCGCGCCCTCTTCGCCTCCCGAAACGCCGGTTCCGACGAACAGGATACCTTGATCGGCGAGAGCCTTGGTGCGGCGGTTGGTGTCGGGGTAGTGGGAGTTGCCACCGTCGATGATTATGTCGCCTTTTTCAAGATGCGGCGTGAGGTGCGCGATCATCTCGTCGACGGTATCGCCGGCCTTCACCATGAGCATCACGCGGCGCGGCTTTTTCAGGACCTGCGCCAGTTCCTCGATGGAGTGTGTGCCCACGACCTGGGTGCCGGCGGCCTCGTGGGCGATAAAATCGTCGACTTTCGAGACGGTGCGATTGAAGACAGCCACGCGGTAGCCGTGGTCGTTCATATTCAGGACGAGGTTCTGGCCCATTACCGCGAGGCCGATCAGGCCGATGTCACAGGTTTCCGGTTGCATGACGCTCCTTGGGGCGAAAGATTATTCTACCCAAGAAGCCCTTCGGTGGGGCAGACCTCTCTTGGCCTGTCAGGATGGGCCTGGTTCCACAAAAGGCGACGCATTACGCTCCCACCTGCGGCGTGGGGGGGAATGACCTGGTAGCCAAGCCCGCGAAGCGTCCAAATCAGTTTATCGGTGCGCCTTTCCATGGTTTTGGGATCTCGTTCCTTGCCCTATTCGATGTACTCCACTCTATTGTGGAATGATCCAAGCTAATCGACGGGCAAACCCCACCCAAGAGGCAGGGGGGGGCGGAGTTGCAGCGGGCTTGGATCTTATTGCTGAGGCTTTTTGCCCGGTCGGCGGGCCAGAGAATCGGCGTTCATCGGCAGCCAATCTTGGTGGATCGGAAGGGCGTTCGCGAATTCTCGAAAAAGCCGGTCGCAGGACATTATTCGCCGTTTCGTTACCGATCTTAGCTTAGCTTGGGAAGTGGGCATCTGTTCCAGAGCCGTGGCTGCCCGTCGGTGGCGATCGGTTACTTCTCGGCGGCCTCTTTCATCCAGCGAATTTGCTTCAGTTGCTGCTCCAGGGGCGGTCTTGGTGTGCGCGGGGGCCGCTCCAGCGCAACGGCTTCTTCTCCCAGCGCTTCGGCCTCATCGAATTGGCCCAGATGCGCGAGCGCGAGAGCCGCATCCATGCGCGTCTCCGCGCGCCACCAGTCGTTATTTGGCGTGGCGAGCAGATCGGCGACCGTTATGGCCTTGCGGAGCAGCGGCAGGGCCCGGGCGGTGTCGCCGGCGGCATCATACACGCCGGTCGCCATCCGGAGATCTCTGAGGTAAGGACCGCTGGTATCGCCGCTGAGCGACTCCTGCAACTCCAGCAGCTCATGCGCCGAGGCCTCCGCCTTCTCCCATTGCAAAAGAGACCGCTCCAACTCGATTTTCATTTGCAAAGGCTCCGTCAGACTGGCGCTATCGGGACCGTTGGCATCGATCAGAAGGCTGCGATATTGTTCGATAGCGGCGGGCACCGCGTCCAGGTGGTCAGGCTGGCTCATGAGAAAGCGGGGATAATGCTGCGCCACCACGAGGAGCGGCTGCATGCTCTCCACCGACCAGGTTTGCGCCAGCGCGAACACGCGACGGAAAAGCCGTTCCGCTCTGGCCGAATCCTTGTTTGCAGCCAGCGTCTGCGCGATCTGGGGCACAAACCATTCCACCCGCCCATCGGCGGCCGGGCCGGCGGCGGCCACGTCCAGGGCATCCAGAGCCATCGCGTAACCGTCATCCAAGCGGTGCTCGTTCACGGCGGTCTGGGCCTCCCGCAGTTCCTCCGCGATGCGAAGTTGTCCCAAGGGAGGCGCGTGCGGTTGGGGCTGCAATGCCTGGCCCGCACGTTGATACTCATCGGCGCTCTGGAAGTTTCCCGTCCTTCGCGCAAGGTCCGCGAGGCAGAAGAGAAAGCTCGTCTTTTGATTGGGGTCCAGGCTCGAGCTGTCCGCCAGATAATCTTTCAACAGGCTTTCGCCTTGCGCGCCGCGCCTGGTGTCGGCCAGATATCGCGCATACATATCGAGCACCTGGGTCTGCTGCGGACCCGCCTGATTCCGCTGCAGAAGCTGCTGGTAGACCTGGTCGGCCTGATCGAGCAGTCCGGCCTGGCCCATATATCGGGCCAGATTTTGATAGAGCGCCTGGCTGCGAATGCCCGAATCGTCCGACGACTGAGCGGCTGCGATGGCCTGTTGGGTCGCAGCGATGGCGTCGGTATATCGTTCCTGGCGTGCGTCAAGATTCGCCAGCGCTTGCCAGCCGTCCGTCTTGGCTTGCGGATCCGCAGATTGTTCGGCCAGCTTCTTGTATATGGCAGCGGCTTCTTCAAGCTGCCCGTGCCGCTCATAGAATTGCGCGAGTTCCGTTTCGCCGTTCGAGGCATGCACGCGGATCTTCACACCGATGGCGGCGACGGCATCCGGCCGGCCGAGCTGTTGATAGAGGTCCGCCAGTTGGTTGTAGGCCACGATACCGAGATACTTTCCGCTGGCATAAAGGTCGCGAGGGGCGCCATTGCCAGACACGCCGACGCGCTGCGCGCCTGCCTCCGCGGCCGTTGCTTTTTCCAGATATTCCACGGCCTTCAACAGGTTGCCGTCCCGCCGCCAGAAATCCCCCAGCGCGCTCAGCATTGCAATGTGGGACGGATGCGAGTTCCCCAGCGGCACGGTGCGGGTCAGCGATTCCTGCAGAATTGCTCCCGCCTGGGCGTTCAAACTCGAGATGCCATACAACTGCGCAACACGCTGCACCCAGCCGGCGAATCGCGGCGAATCGACGGGCATACGCTGCAGCAAGGCAC
>Ga0070761_10000375_pt1 | contig 29554 bp, 23 predicted proteins | sample HubBroMetageREF1_FD_66724 | JGI IMG/M metagenome (GOLD analysis project Ga0070761, IMG submission 66724) | Reference soil microbial communities from the Hubbard Brook experimental Forest, New Hampshire, USA - Hubbard Brook CCASE Soil... | ecosystem: Environmental > Terrestrial > Soil >... | reverse complement strand
TTGACCAACCGTGGAGTGGCCAATGAACTGGGACTCAGCGAGCACACCATCAAGAAATATCTGCTGCGGATCTTCGACAAGGTGGGGATCTCGAGCCGGGTGGAACTCGTCCTCTACGCGATGTCGCACAGCGATCATCGCCCATCAGAATGGATGCCAAGCAGCGCCTGAGCGCGAAAGGACGGGCCGGCGGATACAATGGCAATATGCAAAATGACGAGGAGATCGTTCGGTGACCGGTCCCGAGTACCAGTCTCAGTCCAGATCCAACTCCGACTCCAAATCCAAAGTTGCGCGCCGGTGGACGGTGATCGCGTCCGGTCTGCTCCTGCTGGCGCTGGCGCTGGTTGTGATCTACACCGGGCCGAACGCTTTCATGAGTCCCGTCGCTTTGGTAGTGGTAGGGGCGATCGGCCTGGCGGCGCTGCTGCTGCAGGTTCGGTTTCGCCGGGAGCTCCCGAACATACATTCTCCTCGTTGGCTCAACGTCCTCGGCCTTCTTTGTGCCCTGGTCTCGGTGTTCTCGGATAACCTCCGGATGACGCGCCGGGCGCTCGATCTCGTAGCCTTTGCCGCCGTGCTCTGCTTCGGCATCAGCGGCGTGCTCATCCTGCATGCGTTGCGGCGGGTGCGGACGCCTCAATCGACGGAGATTGAGTAAAGACGAAAAGGGTTCGATATACAAATTGTTTTGAGAAGGGCACGGCTTCACAGGATGCGTGTCACGTTGTTCGGAGCCTCGGGTTTACTCGGCCAGGATCTGGTGCAGGCACTGGCCGGTGAGCAGTTGACCGCGCTCTCTTCAAAAGACGCCGACCTGCGCGACCGCACGCGCGTTCGTGACGTGATTCGCGATTCCCGTCCCGACTGGATTCTTCTGTCCGCTGCCTACACCGATGTCGATGGCTGCGAGTCCAACCGCGACCTGGCCTTTGCGGTGAATTGCGAGGGAGCCATCAATGTGGCCGAAGCTGCCCGCGAAGCCGGATCGCGATTGCTCTTCCTGAGCACGGACTATGTTTTTGACGGCGGCAAGCGATCGCCGTACGAAACTAGCGATGCCAGAAATCCGACCAGCGTCTACGGTGAGAGCAAAGCCCGGGCTGAGGAGCAGTTGCGCGATATCCTGCCCGAAGTGTGCATCGCCCGAACGTCGTGGCTGTTCGGCCACGGAGGCGAGTGTTTTCCCGCAACCATTCTGAAGCTGGCGTCCAGCCGTCCTGAGATTTCCGTGGTGAACGATCAGCGCGGCAGTCCGACGTTCACGCGCGATCTGGCGTCCGCGCTCGTCAAACTTTGCCGGGCGTCTGCTCAAGGGATCGTGCACGTCACCAATTCCGGCAACTGCACCTGGTACGAGTTTGCTACTGAAATCGTGCGCGGAGCCGGCCTGGGGACCAAAGTCAAACCCGTGACGACGGCTGAATTTCCGCGTCCAGCGCGACGTCCTGCGTACTCCGTTCTGTCGCCCGACAGCCTGCACGCGCATAACGTCTACATGCCGGAATGGCAGGATGCTTTGCGGCGCTACGTCGAAGAGGCTCTTACTGTTTCCTAGTCTTGTCCCTCGTCAAAGGTCGACAAATCTCTACATCCATAACAGGCCCACAGGGTTATCCTGCCGATATCTGGTCTTGCGCCTAGGGCTGCAAACCGGTTTGCTGCGGCTACGCGGTTTCCAGCCGGAGGAAAACCATGAAGGCCGCTCTCGTCTTATTAGTATTTTTCGCCGCTTCCGCTTTTGCTTTAGCTCAAGACCAAGCTGCTGTCGCCGCTGCCGAAGCAGCCTGCGGTCCAAAGAACGTGAAATTCGACGCCAGGCAAGATGCGACTCAGCATCCCGTCTCCCCGCCCGACTCTGATAAGGCTTTGGTCTATGTCGTTCAGGACATAGGGGAAGTCCAGTGCGCCGGATGTGCTCTGACAAAAGTAGGATTGGATGGCACGTGGATCGGAGCCAACCAGGGTAGCTCCTATTTCTTCTTCACCGCCGAACCCGGCGAACACCACCTCTGCGTAAACTGGCAATCACGGCTCGGAATAAAATCGCGGGCGTTTGCGATGGCCAACTTCACGGCCGAAGCCGGACGAGTTTACTACTTCAGATCCCGGGTGATCTTCACTCGCGCCGATTACATATTCGACCTCGACCCGCTGACCAGCGACCAGGGCAAGTTTCTGGTGGCCTCGTCCGGCTTCAGCGTTTCGCGTCCGAAAAAATAAGTTTGATACTCCGGAGCGATGCACGACTCTGCGGATGGCCAGATCGCCGCGAGAACCCTGTCCAGGAATTCCCTCACCATCTTGCGAAAATGCGAGCGGAGCGTACAATTGGCGCGTTTTCGAAATCGGGAAGAAAAATCCACTCTATCTGTTTGACCGAGGAGGTCAACTATGAAAAGAATCGCGGGGGCGATGCTCGCCCCAGTTGTTTTGCTGGCGGTTGGGATATCCGGCAGCGCTGTTGGACAGGATAAACCCGCCGACCATATGCCACCCAAAGTGCTGGCGGTGATCCGGGAATATGTAAAGCCGGGGAAGCCGAGTACCCAGCATGAAAAGACCGAAAGCTTGTTTGTTCAGGCCATGACGCGTGCGAAGTGGCCAACCCACTATCTGGCTGTCGAATCTCTTTCCGGCAAGTCCCGCGCGCTCTTTTTTACCGGTTATGATTCGTTTGCCGCGTGGGAAAAAGATACGCTTGCGACCGAAAAGAACAAGCCACTGTCGGCTGAGCTCGACCGCGCCTATGCCGCGGACGGTGAACTCTTGAGCGAGACCGACAGCGCCGTGCTGACATTCAACGAGGGATACAGCCTTCGTCCCGAGGTGGACATAGCTCAAATGCGCTATTTCGAGATTTCGGCCTGGCAGATTAAGCAGGGACATGACAAGGATTGGGACGAAATCGTGAAACTGGTGAAGGAAGCTTACAAGAAAATTCCCGACGCACACTGGGCGGCCTATCAGGTCGTTTACGGATTGCCAGACACGACCTACATCATTTTCAACCCGATGAAGTCATTGGCGGAGGTGGACAAGAACTTCGCGGCTAACAAGGACTTTGAAGCGGCGATGGGTGAAGCGGGCATGAAGAAGCTCAGCGAGTTGTCGGCCGCGGCGATTGAGTCGAGCCAGACGAACCTGTTCGCGTTTAATCCCCGCATGAGCTACCCGGTGGATGAGTGGGTGAAGGCGGATCCGGAGTTCTGGAAACCAAAAGCCGAGGCTGCACCCGCGGCGAGCAAGAAACCAGCGGAGAAGCCGGATGCCAGTCATTGAAGGATTAAGACTTAGGATTCGGATGTGAGTTGTCAATGCACAGAACCCGCCCTTCGCTTGCCGGAGGGCGGTTGTCTTTTTGGCGACATGATTCGAACCCTGTCCATTCTCCGCCGTGGTGGTTTATCCTTGCTCTTCTTCGATCGTCAAATCCGAGGACAACCGTGAACCAGCGATTCTTGTGGATTCTGCTCGCCGTGCTTTGCATTTTAATTTTTCCTTTTGCGTTTTTTGCCCAGCCGTACGACCCGGCGATGTACCAGGAACTTCACTGGCGCCTGATCGGACCATTTCGCGGTGGCCGTACTGTGGCGATCTCCGGCGTTCCGGGGCAGCCGAATGTCTTTTATATGGCTCCGAACAACGGCGGAGCTTGGAAGACGACTGATTTCGGCCACACCTGGAATCCGATCTTCGATGGTGAACCAACAGGTTCGATCGGAGCGCTGGCCGTGGCGCCTTCGAATCCGAACACGATTTACGTTGGCAGCGGTGAAGGGCTGCGCAGGCCCGATCTTTCCGTGGGCGATGGGATCTACAAGTCGACCGACGCGGGCCGCACCTGGCAGCATCTTGGACTTCGAGACGCGCAGCAAATCGCATCCATCATCGTCGATCCCAAGGATCTCAATCGCCTTTTCGTCGCTGCGCAAGGACATCCTTATGGTCCCAATTCTGAGCGCGGCATTTTCCGCTCGCTCGATGGCGGTCAGACTTTCCAGAAAGTTCTCTACAAAGACGAGAACGTCGGAGGCATGGACCTCGTCTTCGATCCCCGCAATTCGCAGGTGATCTTTGCCAGCATGTGGGCCTCGCGCCGTCCACCGTGGACCACAGGGCTCGGCTTAAACGGTTCGGGCAGCGGTCTCTACAAATCAACCGATGGCGGCGACAACTGGCGGCAACTCACCAAGGGATTGCCTGGCGCAGCCGAAGGGATCGGCCGCATCGGTCCTGCGGTTTCGCCCAGCGATCCTGATCGCATCTATGCGTGGGTGAATGCTAAGAAGGGCAGCGGCATTTATCGCTCCGACGACGCTGGCGAAAGCTGGCAGCAGGTGAACGACGAAGAACGCATCTATGGACGCGGCGACGACTTCGGCTGCGTGCGCGTCGATCCCAAGAATAAGGACGTGATCTACGTGGCCAACACTTCGACCTATCGGTCGAGCGATGCGGGCAAGAACTTCACCGCCATCAAGGGCGCTCCTGGAGGCGACGACTATCACACCATCTGGATCAATCCCGAGATTCCCGACATTATTGCTCTCGCTGTCGACCAGGGCGCGACTATCAGCGTCAATGGCGGCAACACGTGGAGCTCCTGGTACAACCAGCCTACGGCGCAGTTCTATCACGTCATTACCGACGATCAATTTCCTTACTGGGTCTATGGCGGGCAGCAGGAAAGCGGTTCGATCGGCACTGCCAGCCGCAGCGACTTTGGCGAAATCACGTTTCGCGACTGGACTACGGTTGGCGTCGAAGAATATGGGTACGTTGCGCCCGATCCGCTGCATCCCAATCTGATCTACGGCGGCAAGGTTACGGTGTTTGACCGCAATACAGGACAGACGCGCGATGTTTCGCCGGTGGTTCTGCGCACAGGGAAGTATCGCTTCAATCGCACCGCGCCGGTGATCTTCTCGGCGGCCGATCCGCACGTGCTTTACCTGGGATCGAACGCGCTGTTCTCCACGCGCGACGGCGGAAATAGCTGGCAAGTCATCAGCCCTGACCTGACGCGCGACGATCCTGGCGTTCCTGCTACGCTTGGGCCGTTTGTTGCTGACGATCCGGCGAAGGGCAAGCATCGCGGAGTGATCTATTCGGTTGCTCCATCGCCAAAAGACACCAACTTGATCTGGGCTGGAACCGATGATGGGCTGATTCAGGTCACGCGCGACGGCGGCAAGAACTGGCAGAATGTGACACCTTCTGAGCTCACGCCTTGGAGCAAATTGGCGCAGATGGATGCGTCGCATTTCGATACCGCGACTGCGTATGCTGCAGTGAACCGCTTGCGGCTCGACGATCTGCATCCTTATATGTATCGCACGCACGACGGCGGAAAGAGCTGGCAGAAGATCGTCAGCGGATTGCCGGATAACGAGCCCGTGAATACAGTGCGGGAAGATCCGGAACGCAAGGGGCTGCTTTTTGCCGGCACCGAACGCTCCGTGTATGTGTCGTGGGACGACGGCGATCATTGGCAGTCGCTCAAGTTGAATTTGCCTGCGACTTCAATTCGCGATCTCGTGGTTCATCATGACGATGTAGTGATCGGAACTCACGGGCGGTCATTTTGGATTCTGGACAACATCACGCCGCTGCGGCAGTTCAACGCCGAAGTTGCCGGAACGTCTGCGCATCTTTTTGCGCCGCAGTTGACCTATCGCGTGCGCCGCGACAATAACACCGACACGCCTTTGCCGCCGGAAGAGCCCGCTGGGCAGAATCCTCCCGACGGCGCGATGATCGACTACTGGATCGGTGAAAAACCCCCGGCTTCCGGCGCGGTTGCTCTGGGAATTTTCGACGCGTCAGGGCGGCTTGTGCGCCACTTTTCGAGCATCGATAAACCCGAGCCAGTGAACGCGAAAGAACTGAATGTCCCGACTTACTGGGTGCGTCCGGAGCGCGTATTGTCGGCCGCTCCGGGCATGCATCGCTTTCTCTGGGATCTAACCTATCCCGCGCCTGACGTGCTGGATCACGATTATCCGATCTCGGCCATCTACCACGACACGCCGCGCTATCCGCTCGGCGCCGCGGTGCTGCCTGGAAAATACAGAATCGCGCTCTCGGTTGGCGGCAAGAGCTATGTCCAGATGCTCGAGGTGAAGATGGATCCGCGGGTGAAGACTTCGCCCGAAGATCTGCGCCAGCAATTCGATCTCGACCAGAAAATTGCCGACGCTCTTCACAAAGACTACGAAGCGTTGCAACAGGTGCGCAGCCTGCGTGCGCAAATAAAATGGCTGCTAAGAGATCAGCATTCAACCAGCATGGCAAGCCAAACTGGGCTCGATGTGGCCGCGAAAATCGCCGCTGAACTCGACGCGAAAGCCGCGCCCATCGAGGGCGGAGAAGGCGGGTTTGGGGCGCGCTTCATGAGTACGCCAGAAGGGCGGAGCCTGTCTCGCCTGAACAGCGGCCTCAACACACTGGTCAGCGCTCTCGATACTGCCGACGCTGCGCCTACGACTCAACAAGTCGCCATGTTCGACGAACTCGACAAGGCGCTTGCAGAGCAGTTGTCGGCTTGGGCGCAACTTAAATCGAAAGACATTCCGGCGCTGAACGAGCAGCTAAAGAAAGCGGGGTTGCCTCCCATCGATCTGCAAAAATCGGTTCCGGGGGCGGGTGACGCGGGCGCGACCACTTCGCAGGACCGGGATCGCAACGAGGAATAATTTTTGTGGCGCGAGCGGAATCGCCCGCGGAGAGCCAGCTCCGAGGAGGTATTCGTTCTCCGTTTTTTATTCGGTGGGTTGGGCGTTAGGGTTTTTACCCCCCCCCCAAAAAAAATTTCCGCCAAAATATAGAATACAAAGGACTTAGTTTCAAGATATGAAGGAATAAGGACTTAGCCGAATATCTTCCAGATTCGATTTCAAAGAACTGGACTTAGGCCCGGCCTTTTTTCGCTGGCCGTCTCTGGAGACGGGCACAGCTTTTCTATTCTAATCAGAGGACATTGTCGCGCCCGTCGAGACCGGAGTCTGTGATGGCGGTCACAGGCTGGATGTGATGAAAAAATGATCAGGTCCTGAGCGGGTTGACTACTTCGACTGCGCCGTAGCGCTGGCGGTGGGCCAGGTCGTCGGAGTTGGAGTAGAGGGCGGCGGCTCCGCAGCTCTCGGCGGCTTGCAGGATCAGGGCGTCCCAATAGGAAACCTTGAAGTGCGCTTCGATCTCCAGGGCGGCCAGAATCGATTGCGGAGTGTTGATGACGATCTCCCAACTCAGGTAGTCCTCGATCAGCTTCCTGATCTCTTCGGGTCGCAGCGGATGGCGGATTCTGCGGCGCAGATTCACGCAGAGCTCTTGCAGAACTTGGGTGCTCAGAGCGCCCTGTCCGGTGGTCCACAGATGCTCCAGCAACTGGCGGGCGCGTTCGTGCTTTGCGCCAGCCTCGCGGTCGTGGGCGTAGATGAGGATATTGGTGTCGACGAAATACCTGGGAGCGGCGGGCGTCATCGCTGGTAAAGCTCGTCGCGGGAGCGAGGCGGAGTCCAACCGAGTTTCATGCCTTCGCGCAGCCGGGCCAAGGCGCGGCGGCGGGAGCGATCATAGCTTTTGCGCTCGCGGACGATTTGCTCCAGACGCGCCGCCAGCAGGGCGCTGATGGAGGTGCCTTCTTCGGCGGCCAGGATGCGGATTTCGCGGAGGAGAGAGGCGTCGAGTTTTAGGGTGATGTTGGTTTTCATTCTTCGAGCACGTGTTTGTGTGCTGCACGAGTATATGTGCTTGGTGGAATCCTACCCTAACGTCCAAAGGCACGACGTTAGGATGGGGCACCCGGCAATTAGAGGCAAAATCAAGAACAAAGGCAAAGGCTGCGGACAGAAGTGTCCACTCTACATTACGCCGGAAACTCGCGCCGCACATACTCCATCGCGGCCTCGCGCGATGTGAGTCGGCCCTCCAGTTGGGCGTCTTCTACCGCTGTCAGCACTTCTTTGAATCTTGGGCCGGGCTTGTAGCCGGCTTCTATCAGGTCTTGGCCGGTGATTAGGGGCGTGGGGCGGATGGCTTCTGGCGGCATTGATCGCAACTGCTCTTGCGCGTACTCGTAGGCTTGCAGTTGCCCGTGGCTGGAGAGGCAGTCCAGGCGGTGCAGCTCCAGGTGCTCGTCGAAGGCGGGCAGACGGAGAAACTTTTTTAGCGTCGATTGGTTCATGCGCTCAATCTGGCCGAAGCGCATGTGATTTTCCACCAGCGCTAGAATCTGATCGGTCTCGTCGTTGGAAAAGCGCAGACGGCGGCAGATGGCTTCGGCCATTTTTACTCCTACGGCTGCGTGGCCGTCGAAGCGGATGCGGTCGGGGGCTACGCGGAAGGTGGACGGCTTGCCTACGTCGTGGAGGAGCGCTCCCCAGGCCAGAGTTTTGGAGGCGCCGGCGGGGAGTTTCTCGAGCAGCAGCAGCGTGTGCACGAAAACGTCACCTTCGGGATGATATTGCGGCGGCTGCTCTACTCCTTTCATGGCAGCGATTTCGGGCAGGACGTCCTTTAGCAGGCCGCTGCTGTCTAGCAGTTTGAATGCCTGGCTGGCTTGGCCCTCGGTTAGCATTTTGGTTAGTTCTTCGCTTACTCTTTCGGCGGAGACCTGGTTGATTTTGGGGGCTAAGTTTTGGATTGCTTGCTGGGTTGCGGGATCGATCTGGTAGGCGAATCTTGCGGCGAAACGGACTCCTCTTAACATGCGGAGTTTGTCTTCGGCGAAGCGGCGATTGGGATCGCCTATGGCGCGGATGATTCCGGCTTTCAGATCGGCTTGGCCGCCTACGAAATCTAAAATCTCGCTGGTGGCGGGATCTTGCATCATGCCGTTGATGGTGAAGTCGCGGCGCTGCACGTCTTCTCTGGGGTCTTTGGTGAAGCGGACCTCGTCGGGATGACGGCCATCGGAGTAGCCGAGGTCGGAGCGGAAAGTGGCTACTTCTACAGGGGCGTTGCTGCGCTCAGCGTGACGGGCGGGGTCGCCCGTCGCCACACTGGCCTCCGATTGTGGCACCAGCACTACTCCGAATTGCTCGCCTACGGCGAAGGTTTGCGGGAAGATTTGCATTACTTGCTGCGGAGTTGCGTCGGTAGCTACGTCGTAGTCGGCGGGTTCGCGGCCCAGGAGCAGATCGCGGACGCAGCCTCCGGCTAGGTAGGCTTGGTGTCCGCTCTGGCGCAGGGTGCGGATGATTTCGGCGGCGTGTTGTTTGGGAGCGTTCAGCATTCAGCACTCAGCACTCAGCCGAGGCAAGACCGACGGCCGGAGGTCGATTCAAATCATCTAAACTGGACAGCTAGAGCTAGAAGCCAATAGTTAAGAGCTAAGAGCCAATTATGCCTGACGCTTGCATCCTCGGCATCGAGAGTTCCTGTGATGAGACGGGGGCGGCGGTGGTGCGCTCGGGGCAGGAGATTCTGTCGAATATCGTCGCTTCGCAGATCAGCACGCACTCACCTTATGGTGGAGTGGTTCCGGAACTGGCTTCACGCGAGCACTTGCGGGCGATTGTGCCGGTGGTGCGGCAGGCTTTGGCGGAGGCGGGACAGACTTATGCGTCGGTTGACGCCATCGCGGTCACGCAGGGGCCGGGACTGGCGGGCGCGCTGCTGGTGGGCATCAGTTTTGCCAAGGCTCTGGCTTTCGCTTTAGATAAGCCGCTGATCGCGGTGAATCATCTGGAGGGGCACATACATTCTGTGTTGCTGGAACATCGGAAAATGGAGCAGCGGCTGGGCGAGGATGGCGAGCTGCATTTTCCGGTGCTGGCTTTGGTGGTGTCGGGGGGACATACGCATCTTTATCTTGCGCAGGAGCGGGAGAATCTCTGGACTTACCGGAATGTGGGGCACACTCGCGACGATGCCGCGGGAGAGGCGTTTGATAAAGTCGCTAAACTGCTGGGGCTGGGTTATCCGGGAGGGCCTATTATCGACCGGCTGGCGGGGCACGGCGATCCGCAGGCGGTCAGGTTTCAGATTTCGCAGATCAAACATGCGGACCGGCGCGATCATAAGGCGGGCGGGCACAAGGAACTCTTGCTCGAAGAAGAGGGGCCGCGGTTTGATTTTTCCTATAGCGGAATCAAGACGGCGGTTTTGCGGTATGTGGAGACTGAGAAACTTAAGCCTGCGATTGAGGCTCGGCGGCAGGCGCTTGCGGGAATCGGCAAGGCTCAGCTCGAAGACGTTCTTGGACTCTGCGACCGGCAAACGCTTAACCTGGTGGCTTCTTTCCAGCGCTCGATGGTCAACGATCTGGTTACGAAAACGCTGGCTGCGGCGCGGGAGTATGATGTGCGAACGCTTTTTGTGAGCGGCGGCGTGGCCGCTAATCGGGAATTGCGGACGGCGTTTGAGCGCGGCGCAGGAATGCAGGGATTGCCCGTTTTTTTTCCGTCGCGCGCGCTCTCGACCGATAATGCGGCCATGATTGCGGCGGCGTCGTTTCCGAAATTTCTGCGGCGGGAATTTGTGGGCATGGATTTTTCGGCTGAGGCGGGAATGGCGCTGCGGTAATTAGAGTGTGCGCGAGAGCTCAGCCGTCCCTCCGGGACTTGAATTATCTTTCCCATTTTTTCCCGGCGCTGAAGCGCCGGGCTATTTTCGGTCGTCCCTGCGGGACGGTGTTCCGCCGTGCTATATTCCACCCGGTTGAGACGAGACGAGTTCTCGCGGACACTCCGAAGCGCTGGGCCAGGTCAGCGTCCCTCCGGGACTTGAATCATCCTTCCCACTTTTCCCGGCGCTGAAGCGCCGAGCTATTCTCAAACGCCCCTCCGGGGCTGGGCTCCGCCCTCGGGGCTGACGCCCCGGTATCGAATTGAAACACTTCCCAGCTACAATGGTTCGCGTGAAACCGACGATCTATGTGGTCGAAGACGATCCGGATATTTCCCGGCTGGTTCGCCATCATCTGGAGGGGGCCGGGTTCAGCGTGCGGCTTTACTCGACTGGGAATCTGGTGGTGGTCGATGCCGAACGGCAGAGGCCGGCGCTGTTTCTGCTCGACATCATGGTGCCGGGAAAAGACGGGCTGGAACTTTGCCGGCAGATTCGGCAGTCGGTGGCGCTGGCGCCGGTTCCGGTAATTTTCCTGACGGCGAAGAGCGGCGAGGCGGATCGCGTGCTGGGGCTGGAGTTGGGCGCGGACGATTACATCCCCAAGCCGTTCAGCCCGCGCGAACTGGTGGCTCGGGTCAAAGCGGTGCTGCGGCGGTTTGAGCGTCCACTGCCGCCTTTGCCCACCAAGATTGACGAGATACACATTGACCCAGGCGCGATGACTTTGACGGTTCGTGGGAAACAGGTGCCGACCACGGCCACGGAATTCCGGCTGCTCGACTACTTCATGCGGCACGCGGGACGGGTTTTTACTCGCGACCAGTTGCTCGATTCGGTGTGGCGAGACACGGCGTATGTCACGCCGCGGTCGGTGGATGTCTATGTGCGGCGCATCCGCGAAAAGATCGAGCCCGATCCGGAGAATCCGCGGTACTTGAGGACGGTACGGGGGGCCGGCTACCGCTTTGAGGTCGCGCGTTGAGAAGCCGCATCTTCTTTAAATTGATGTTTGTGTTTCTGCTGGTGATTGGCGTGAGCGCGATCACGCTGCAGCTGACCGTGCACGAGGTGTGGGAACGCACGCTGCGCGAGCAGATCGAACGCAATCTCAAGCAGAAAACCTTGATGTTCGCCTATCGCGTGGAGGCGGACCGGCAGCACTCCCTGGGCGACATCGCCGCGCAGGAGGGCCAGGCGGCGGGAGCGCGCGCCACGGTCATAGACCCTACCGGAAAGGTGCTGGCCGATTCCGAGACTGAGCCCAGCACGATGGAGAGTGAGGCGAATCGCAAGGAGTTTGTTTCCGCTCTGGCCGGCCATCTCGGCATGGATGAACGCCACAGTCAGGCTCTCGGTGTTCCTTTTTTGTACGTGGCGGCGCCGGTTTCTGGTGGGGCGGTGCGGCTGGCGTATCCGTTGCCCGAGATGGAAATTACGGATCGTCCGCTGGGCGTGGCCCTGTTCTGGGGATCGCTCAGCGCTTTCGTTTTTGCGCTGGTCGTGGCTGCGGTCGCTGCGCAATATGTTGGCCACCGCCTGCAGCGGATCGTGAATTTTGCCGAGCGCGTGGCCAGCGGAGACCTGACCGCCAGAATCGCGTCCTCGGCGACGGACGAGATCGGGCAGGTGGCGGCGGCACTGGATAAGACGACGCGCGGCGTGGAAGAAAGTTACGCCCGCGTGCAAACCAGCCAGCGCGAGCTGGAAACTCTGCTCAACAGCATGCAGGACGCGGTGATTGCGGTCGATGTCGAAGGGCGCGTGCAGTGGGCCAATCGCGGCATGAATCGTCTGCTGCTGCACGTTCCCCGCCTGAATGCGCCGTTGATCGACAGCGTCCGGGACCCGGATTTTCTTGCCGCGATTCAACAGGCGGCGCGCGAGCAGGTGGTTACGTCGGCGCGCTCGAACACGATCGCTACCGGCCGCACCTTCGATGTCACAGCGGCGCCGATGCCGGGGGGCGGCGCGGTGGCCGTGCTCCGCGACCTTACCGAGACCGAGCGCATGGAAAAGAGCCGCCGCGATTTCATCGCCAACGTTTCCCACGAACTGCGCACGCCGCTGACTTCGATCCAGGGATATACCGAGACCTTGCTCGACGGTCAACTCGAAAGCAATCATGTACGCGACTTTCTGGAAATCATCCGGAAGAATGCGGCCCGCATGTCGCGGCTTACGGAAGACCTGCTTACTTTGGCACGCGTCGAATCGGGTGAGCAGAGGTTCGACATGCAGCGGGTGAGCGCTGAAGAATTGCTGCAGGATGCTCTGGAAAGTTTTCGCGAAGTGGCGCGGTCGTATGGAGTGGAGCTGGCGAGCGAGAATTCATTTGCCGGCAATGTGAATGCGGACCGCGAAGCCATCCACCAGATTTTTTCGAACCTGATTGAGAATGCGTTGAAGTACGCGGCGTCAGGAAAGAAAGTCATTCTGGGAGCCCGCGCGGCCGAGCGCGGCGTCGAATTCTACGTCAGGGACTTCGGGCCGGGCATTTCTTCCGAGCATCTGCCTCGTCTGTTTGAGCGCTTCTACCGCGTCGATAAAGCTCGTTCGCGGGAATCGGGGGGAACGGGGCTGGGACTGGCCATCGCCAAGCATATCGTGCTGGCACATGGGGGAACGATTCGCGCCGAGAGCGAGCTTAACCACGGGTCGAGCTTTTTGTTTACGTTGACCGCTTCCGAGCCGGATGCACTGTAGATTTTCATCAGGAACTGACAAGAAATTCACCGGGTTGTAACCTGCCCCTGGGCACAGAGAATTATGCTTTTGTGGGGAATGTGTGCCAAACTTTTGAGGGGATCACGCGTCCGCCATCGGGGTTTCGGCATCCATTTGAGCAGGTGTTTTGCCTATGAGCACAGCCAGCGTAAGAACGCCTCCGCCGGAGCCTTCGCGCTCCGACTTGGTGCAGCGGACGGTAGAAGGCTGCGAATTGGCGCGCCAGGCTGCGGCCATTGCGGCTGAGGGAATCGCCACTGGCTCCATGTCGCGCCTGAACGCTATACGGCAGTGCGAAAAGGAACTGGATGCCATTGACCTGGAAGTAGACTCCGGCGTGACGGCGACGATTACGCGCGTTCCGGAGGCTGAAACCCGGCAATTGCTGGCGTGCATGAAAGTTATGATTGGGCTGGAGCGCATAGGGGATCTGCTGTTGAGTTTTGCCACCAGCGCGCAGGCTGCGGGCGGACGCCTCGACTCGCAGGATTGCCGCGAGTTGACGCAGATGGCTACGATCCTGGAAAAAATGCTGGCCGATGTGGGCCAGTCTTTTTCGCAGCGCGACGTCAAGAAAGCCATCGACGTGCTGCGCGCCGATGCCGAGATGGACCGGCTGCGCAATCTCATCTTTCTGCGGCACATCGAAAATCCGGAGAACATCGCGCACCACGCCAGCCTGCAGGTGATCTTCATGACGCAATCACTGGAGCGCGCCGGCGACCATGCCAAGAACCTGGCGGAGGAAGTTTGCCACTTCGTCAGCGGACGGAGTATTCGACACGTGCTTATGGCCTACGACAAGCCGAAGGAACAGATGTTTATCGAATGGCTGCGGCATAGGGACGAGAAGTCGCAGTAACCCTCCCATATAAATCTGAAATTTAGGGACGGGCGTCTTACCCGTGCAGCGGTTTTGCGGCCGGGCGAGGCGCCCGGCTCTCCATTTGCAATTGCCGCGCTAGGCTTGACAGCCAGAGTCTCCGAGGCGAGACTCGGTTCAGACCTTTCGCCATGCCCGCATCCGCCCATCCCGAAGATCGATTTCCGCCAGCGGGCACCGAGGACCTGAACGCTGCTACCAATCGATCTTCCGCAGGGGGCATCGGCGGCGCCTCCAATGGGGGGCGCGTGCTGGAAGAAACGGAACTGGACTCGGCGCTCCAGTTATTAGTGGAACGCGCGCAGTACATCACCGGCGCGACCGGGACCGCGCTCGCTTTGCCGCAGGGTGAGGAGATGGTTTGCCGTGCCAGCGCTGGGTCTTCCGCGCCGGCGGTGGGGGCGCGGCTGCAGGTTCGTTCCGGATTGACCGGCGAAAGCATAGCCCGACGGCAGTTGCTGCGCTGCGACAACGCGGAAACCGATCCGCGGGTAAATCTGGAAGCTTGCCGGGAGATGGGCATTGCCTCGATCGTCGTTTTGCCGTTGCTGCGGCGAAACGGAGAGGTGCGCGGGCTGTTTGAGCTGTTTTCCGATCATCCCTATGCTTTCGAAGAGCGCGATCTGATCGCACTTGAACGCATGGCCGAGCTCACCCTGACGGCGCTTGATCTGGCCGAGCGGCGCCAGAACTCTGCGCCCGCGCCGTCTCCGAAGCGAGAAGCGGGAAAGCCGGCCGAGCGTTTGTCGGAAGGCTTGCCCGAGCTTTTATCCGAACGCTTATCTGAAGTCTCTACGGCAGGCAGCGCGCCGCAGACTGCCGCGATTCCGCTTAGCGTTCCGCCTAACGTTCCGCCCAGCATTGCTCTCAAACCGGAGTTCGCTGAGGCCTCGGTCGTGCCCGTTGATCCGTCTGTAATTTCGTCGCCTCTAGTGCCGTCGTTGGTAACGACACCAGCGTCAGAACCAGAGGCGGCGCCCGCTCCGGTCCCTGCGGCTATGCTGCGCGTGCAAAAGTGCGCTTCCTGCGGATTTCCCGTTTCTGAGGGGAGGACGCTGTGCCTCGATTGTGAGAAAAAGGATAGCGAGAAGAGGAGTTTCGAGAAGAAGCAGCGCGAGCAGGAGCAAGTTCAGATCGAGCAGCAGCAGGGTGACGCGCAAGAGAGCGACGGACGTGAGCGGGAGGAGGATGCGTCGCCTGACTCAGCGGCGGCCTCGGCGGCTCCGGCGCAGGAGGAGTTTGTGCCGGCCTTCCTGGCAAACGCCTTGCCCGTAAAAGAGTCGTGGCTGGCGAACCACGTCAACGTGCTCGCGATCGTGGTTTTGATCCTGGGCATTCTGGTCGCGGTCGTCGTATTTCGATAAGCAGCCTTCGATAACCTTCGATAACCAAGGTCCGGCAGCCAAGTTTCAATGCCCAGTTTCGATAAGCCTCTATGACCACCTGTGCACTCGCGGATGCCGTTTTCCTTGACAAATTGGCGGTGGAACCCATAGTCTGCGCTTAATCGGTTGTTACGACCTACAGGTGCCAAGCATGAAGAATGTGTATGAAGTTTTACGGCAGAAGGAACTTGAACTGACCAGGCTGGAAAAAGAAGTTGAGGCCTTGCGCGTTGCCGCCCCACTTCTTTCGGAAGAAAAAGAGCAGCAGGCCGAGGCGCCTAAGCCGACCTTGACTGCCACACAGCCGCCGCAGCCGGTCCGGATTCCACCCGTGGTGGCGGCCCAGGGCGCAAGCGCTCCGCGCGTCGCGGGCTGGGAAGATGCGGCCAAGCGCTGGCCGTAGGGCGAAGTTGAGACGGGGCAAGCCCCGTCTCTACTAGATTTGCTCAGGCTTTTAGTCCAGCGGCGTGAAGGCCAGCGCTAGCAGCGTCTTCTGTTCAACCTCGTGCGCTTTTGCCGAGCCGGTGGCCGGGCTCGAACTTGCGGAACGTTTCACTGAATGCACCGGGCGGTCACCTGCGATTTGTCTCAAGCGTGGCAGGATGTAGGAAAGTGCGCCCATATTGGCCGGTTCCTCCTGCACCCACACAATATCTCGCGCTGTACTGTGGCGCTCCAGTTCCGCGGTCAGTTCCGCCTCCGGGAAGGGATACATCTGTTCGAGGAAAACGATTGCGGTAGTCAGGTCGTTACGCTTTTGCCGCTCCGCGCGCAGGTCGTGGCCGATTTTTCCGGTGCAGAGAAGAATCCGTTTGGCATCCTGCGCTTCTGTGTCCGGGAGCACCGGGAGAAAATGCTGATGCGTCAGATCTTCCAGCGGAGATAGCGCATCCGGATTTCGCAACATGCTTTTCGGTGTAAAGACAATCAGCGGCTTTCGCCAATTCCGCAGCGCCTGCCGGCGGAGCAAGTGGAAATATTGTCCGGCATTCGAGGGCTGACAAATCTGGATATTGTCGCGTGCCGCCAGCTGCAAAAAGCGCTCGATGCGCGCGCTCGAATGCTCCGGACCCTGGCCTTCGTAGCCGTGGGGAAGCAACAGAACCAGGCCTGACAGCAGATTCCATTTGTCTTCGCCGGCGCATACAAACTGGTCGATGACCGCCTGCGCTACGTTGGCGAAATCGCCGAACTGCGCTTCCCACAAAACGAGCGCTTCGGGATAATCGCGGCTGTAGCCGTATTCGAAGCCCATCACGCCCGCTTCCGACAGGGGCGAGTTGTAGATGTCGCACGCGGCTTGTGCCGGCGCAATGTTCTGCAGCGGAACATATTCCGTTTCATCCTCAATATCGAGCAGGACCGAGTGGCGTTGATTGAAGGTCGCGCGGCGCGTGTCCTGGCCGCTCAGGCGTATGGGTATACTTTGCTTTACCAGACTGGCGAAGGCCAGCGCCTCGGCCATGCCGTAGTCGAGCGGCTTCTTGCCTGTGCCCATTTCCTGGCGCTGCTCCAACAACTTTTTCACCTTGGGATGGATGTGGAAACCCTCGGGATACGTGGTCAGACGCTCGGTGAGTTCCAGCAACTCTTCGCGCGGGATGCCGGTGGGCTTTTCGTACGACGGTTTGTAGCGGCCTCCGAAATAATTGTCCCAGTAACTGGGCAGATCGCGCATCAGCGGCTTTTTGGTGAACTGGGTTGCGCTTTTCTGCGCGGCCTCGTACTCGGCCTTCACCGCCTGCGCTCGCTCAGCGGCGGTTTTGTCATCCATGCCTAGCTGTTTGGCGTAAATCTGATAGAGCGGCGGATGCTCTTTGATCGCCTTATACATGAGCGGCTGGGTTACGGTGGGATCATCCACTTCGCTGTGTCCATGGCGGCGATAGCCGATCAGGTCCACGACTACGTCGGTGCCGAATTTGTAGCGGAACTCGGTGGCGATGCGCGAGATTCGCATCACGGCATCGACGTCTTCGCCGTTTACGTGGAAGATGGGAATCGCCTGCCGCCTTGCCAGTTGCGCCGCGAAACGCGAGGAATGCTCTTCGCGGGCGTTGGTGGTGAACCCGATCTGGTTGTTGACGATTATGTGGATCGTTCCGCCTACGGTGTAGCCGGTCAGGTCGGCATAATTCATGGTTTCGGCGGTGATGCCTTGGCCGGCGAACGCGGCGTCGCCATGCACCAGCACGGGCAGATACTTCGCGTTGCCGCCTTCACCGGCGCGGTCCTGCTTGGCGCGCGTGCGTCCCACCGTCACGGGATCGACGGCTTCGAGGTGGCTGGGATTTGACGCCAGGTGAATATGGATTTTCTTTTCGCTCTTCGTGACATATTCGCCGGTCGCTCCCATGTGATATTTCACGTCTCCGGAACCTAATACGCTGCGCGGGTCCACGTCTTCAAATTCGGCAAAGACCTCGGCCGCAGGGCGATTGGCCAGATGAATCACCATGTTCAGACGTCCGCGATGACTCATGCCCATCACCAGTTCCACGGCGCCGTGCTCACCGGCCACGTCGAGAACCTCATCCATCGCAGACAATAGAGACGTGTTGCCTTCGAGGGAAAAACGCTTGTTGCCCAGATAGCGCTGCTGTAGGGTTTGCTCGAAAAGATCGGCGCGCAACAACATTTCGAGCGCGCGCTGCTGGTCGACTGGGGAGGGTTCGGCTTCGATCTGTTCCTGTATCCAGCGCCGGCGCTCGGGGTCGGCGATGTGCATGAATTCGACGCCTACGCTTCCGCAATAAATGCGGCGCGCTTCACGGGCCCACTCGTTGTCGGCCGCCGTATCAAACTGCAGGTCGGGATGCGGTTGCGGCGGCAGCAGTCCGAGCGGGTTCAGTTCCGCTTCCAGATATCCAAATTGGCGGAAGAGGTTGAAGATGCGTTCGCGCTCGTAGTCCTGGACGATTGCGGGCGCTCGGCCCCCGCTCTTAATTCGAGTTGAAGTCGCCATAATAAGGTGTATATAGAATAACGGATGCGCCGTCCGGTGTGGCCGATTCAGCCGGGAAGGCGGCTAGAAAGTCGGAGGCAGACGCATGGATCGCGGAATCGTCGATGTGCCCAGCCGTTACTCGGTGCCGGAAACTCTGGCACGGCTCCAGTCGATCGTCAAAGAGAAAGGCATGACGGTGTTTGCTCTTGTCGATCACAGCGGCGAAGCGGAGAAGGCCGCGCTTGCCATGCGTCCGACGCAATTGCTGATTTTTGGCAGTCCGAAAGGGGGCACGCCTTTGATGGTCGCGGCACCTCGGCTGGCCATCGACCTGCCGTTGAAGGCGCTCGCCTGGCAGGACGAGCAGGGACAGGTATGGCTCTCCTACAATTCGCCGGAATACCTGCAGCAACGGCACGGCTTTCCCGCGGACCTGCTGAAAAACATCGCGGGAGTTGCTGCGCTGATTCAGAAGGCTGTGGAATAATGGCGGGCTGCCGGACTTGGCTGGCCGCACTTGTAGATGCGCTTATGCATGCCTTTATACATGCCCGATAATTCCAACCCTAATCGCGCGCGCGATCACCTGGCCAACGAGCGCACTTTTCTGGCATGGGTGCGAACCGGCGTGGCGACTATCGTGTTCGGATTCGCCATCGGACGCTTCTCGATCGCACTGCGCGAATTCCTGAAGCTCCAGGGCTACGCCTCCGGCACTCCAGGCCTTACGGCGTGGCTGGGGATTATTTCCACGGTGGGCGGAGTGCTGCTGATTCTTGCCGGTCTTGGGCGCTATCGGAAGACCAAAGTGCAGCTTGATTCGAACACGTTCGAGCCGGCCGGCTTCGTCATCGATCTGGTTTCTTACGTACTGGGCATTTTCGGATTGGTGCTGGCGGGATATCTGGCGTACATCGAGATTTTCAACAAATGAGTGAGTTGTGAAATGAGCGATCGTGGAATGGGTGATCATGGCGAATGAAGGAGAAAAAGAAGCCGCCGGCCGGGCCGCCGCAAAGCTGGTGCATGATGGCGACGTGGTTGGATTGGGCACCGGATCTACCGCGTACTTCGCCGTGGTCGCGCTCGGCGAGCGCGTGAAGACGGGACTGAAAATCATCGGCATCCCAACTTCTTTGCAGACTGGCGATCTGGCGCGCGGAGTTGGCATTCCTTTGACCACGCTCGACGAACATCCGGAGATCGACATTACCATCGATGGAGCGGATGAGGTCGATCCCAAGCTGAACCTGATCAAGGGCGGCGGCGGCGCGTTGACGCGCGAGAAGGTGATTGCTTCCGCTTCCAAGAAGATGGTCGTGGTTGCGGACTCGAGCAAAGTTGTTCGCGTGCTTGGCAAGTTTCCTTTGCCGGTCGAGGTGATTGCGTTTGCGCGAGCGGTGGTGGAGAAGGAGATTGTGGCGCTGGGCGCGGTTCCCAAATTGCGCACGAAGGCTGACGGCAGTGCTTTTCTGACCGACAACGGCAATCCTATTCTCGATTGCAGCTTTGGCGAGATCGCTGATCCGGCTGGGCTGGCGCTCGCTTTGAGCAGTATTCCGGGCATCGTCGAACATGGGCTGTTTATTGGATTCGCGAAGCTGGCGTTGGTAGGAAGAGGAGACCGCGTGGAAGAATTGCGGCCGTAGCACCTCACCGTCGGGCTTCGCCCGACTGGACAGCCGGGGGCGGCTGTCCCTACGCGAGTCGTGCCACAATCTTGCGCAGCGCTGCCAGCGGTCGCTCCACTTCCTCCATCGTGTTGTAGTGCACCAGGCCGATGCGCAGGAACCCTCCCAGGCGCTCTACGTCTAACTGCTCGGTCAGGTTCACGGCATAGTAGTTTCCATCCCAGGTGAAGATGCCGCGTTCGCCTAGCTTCGTGGCGAGTTCCAGCGGGGAGTGGCCTTCGATGCGGACTGCGAAGGTCGCACAACGATCGTCGAAGCGTTGCCGGTCGCTGACGCCGTACAGCTTGAGGCCGGGAATTGCGAGCAGGCCTGCGATCATCTTTTCCATCAGCGCTCGCTCGTGCCCACGAATGGCTTCGTGCGCGGTCAGGATCGCGGCGCGCCGGGTTGTGATTGCGGGTTTCGCGCGCCGGCCCAGGTCTTCCCAATAATCCACGCAGGCTTTGATTCCGGCTATGCACTCGTGAGTCAGCGTGCCCCATTCCCAAGAATAAGGAATGTTGTCGGTGTTGGGGCGGATTTTATACGGACGCAATCTTTTCAGGTGCTCGCGCTGGCCGTAGAGAACTCCCATGTGCGGACCGAAAAATTTGTAGGTTGAGCAGACGAGAAAATCGCAGTCGAGAGCGCGCACGTCAATCGGTCCGTGGGGGGCGTAGTGGACGGCGTCGATGTAACTCAGCGCTCCCACTTGCCTTGCCAGGCGCACAGCTTCGGCTACGTTGTTGATTGTGCCTACCGCGTTCGATGCGTAGCCTACCGCGACCAGACGCGTGCGACTGCCTATTTTGGCCGCCAGGTCTTGCATGTCTAGTGTGCAGTCTTTTTTGTTGAATGTGACCGTGCGGATTACCACGCCTTTTTCTTCCAGAGCTTTCCAGGGGGAGAAGTTTGCGTCGTGATCGAGGAGCGTTAGCACGATCTCGTCTCCGGGGCCGAGTTCCCGTCCGAGGGCTCGGCTCATGGCGTAGGTCAGCGTGGTCATGTTGGGGCCGAAGACGATTTCATCGGCAGCGCAATTCAGAAAGTCGGCCATGGCCGAGCGCGCCTCCGCGATCATGCGGTCGGTGTTGCGGCTGGTTTGGTAAGCGCCGCCGGAGTTGGCGTTGTTGCGGGCCAGATAGTCGGCGATCGCCTCGATTACGCGCTGCGGCACTTGCGTGCCGCCGGGGCCATCCAGAAAGACTGCGGGATGTCCATTGACGATTTGCGCGAGGGCTGGGAATTGCGAGCGAACCCAGGCGAGGTCGAGCGCGGTGGATGAGGGTGCAGAGGCCGGTTCGGCGAGGGGCATAGCGGACATTCTAATTGAAGGCGGCGCATGCGACCGCAGCCCCTAAAGGGGCATCTGTTTTGAGGGATTTATGGTATCGCTAAAGCGATACCCTGATACGAAGCGCCTGATACGAAGCGCCTGCAGCAGCCCGGTTCAGGCGGCGCGTTCGGGGGGATTGGGGTGTTTGTTCTTTCCCTGTTTCGCGCTTTTATTGGCGGCGTCTTTATTGGCAGCGTCCAGCCGGATGCGCGTGACCCGCGACGTTTCCTGGACTAGATCGTCGGTGGCTCGAGTTCCATCTCCTGCCATCACAGAACCGGCGGCGAGGGCGAAGCGCAAGGCGTCCGCTTGATCTTCAAAATACAGAATGACTTGTTCCGACATAGATACTTCTCCCTGAGTCTGACTTTTTCTAACGGCCGCATGGAGCCGGCGCAACTGGCAAAGATCAAGTTTAGGACGCAGGTGGCGCTGCAATCGAGGAGTGTCGGGGACAACTCCGATTCCTATTCCAACGATTGTCGGAGAATGGCAGCGCCGGTGATAGTGCTTTTGTTGGTTCTCACCTCCTGGTTCTGACCTAGGACGACGGGGCTGGGGCAGACGCCGCCCAGAACCCTGTCGGGCATGTTCCGAGGGTGCACGGGAAGGATCATTTTTTCGTAAACCGCTTTTCCCCTGATTACCATCTAAGGGTACAATCGTCTAAAGGCAATCGGTCTAAATACGGAACAGCGGGATGGCATGTTGAAGGTTTCGGCAAACCGGGGCGGGTTCGTCAGAGCGGTGTGTGTGCTCTCGATCGTCCTGGTATGCGTGATGGGGACGATCCAGGCGACTCACTCGCATCCCGAGAACTCGACCACATCGCACCACACCTGCACGATTTGCGCGACCGCTCATGCTGGACTCAGTACCGCGACGGTTGCGTCCGCGCCGGTTTTGGGTACGACGACTCTGGCAAGTTTTGTGGCAGAAGATTCCCCGATTTTCCGTCCCGTCACCGCCCAGTTTATCCGTCCTCCGCCGGCGCTCTGATCCCGCTCCGATCTGACAGGCATTCCCAAAAAGGCTGCGATTCCTCGATCGATCTGCGATCGGACTCGCTCCTGAACCTTTATTGGAGGAATCATGCATTCGTCTTATAAGAGCTGTCTGGCTGCGGCTATTGTGGCCGTTGCTTTTGTGTTCAGTGCCGCGATTGCCAATGCGCAATCGGGCGGAAGTTCGGGATCGATTAACGGGACCGTCCTGGACCCATCGGGCGCGGTGGTTGCCAATGCAGGCGTGGAGATTCACAACGCGGTCAGCGGCTATGACCGAACGACCACCAGCGACAGCAAGGGTAATTTCACCTTCACGAACGTGCCGTTCAATCCGTATCACATGACAGTTACGGCTGCGGGGTTCGCGCAATACGCGCAGGATGTGGAGATACGGTCGGTTGTGCCCGCCAGTGTCAAGGTCAGTCTTCAGGTAACCGGCTCCTCCACGACGGTTACGGTGGAGGCTGGGGAAGATCTGGTGGAGAACGATTCAACCTTCCACTCCGACATCGACAAGAATTTGTTCGACAAGCTTCCGCTGGAAAGCGCGTCGTCGTCGCTGAGTTCGCTGGTTACTCTCTCCACGCCGGGAATCGCCGCTGATTCGAATGGGCTGTTCCACGGGATCGGCGATCACGCGGAGAATTCGTTTTCGATCGACGGACAGCCGATCACCGACCAGCAGAGCAAAGTCTTCTCCAACCAGCTTCCTGTCGACTCCATACAATCGATGGAAGTCATATCGGGCGCGCCGCCGGCGGAGTACGGAGGCAAGACCAGCGTGGTGATTGTGGCGACTACGCGCTCGGGTCAAGGCGTAACCACACCGCATGGCAGCGTGACTGCTTCGTACGGATCATTTGGATCCTCCAACGGGAGCGCTGAACTCGCATACGGGGGCAAGGACTGGGGAAACTTCATCTCCATCGGCGGTTTGAACACGGGCCGATTCCTGGATCCGCCGGAATTCGCGGTCATCCACGACAAGGGCAACGAAGAGAATTTGTTCGACCGCGTGGACTACCAACTCTCAACCGCCGATTCCATCCACCTCAACTTCGGTTACAGCCGGAGCTGGTTTCAAACGCCGAATTCTCTCGACGCTGAGAACGCGACGGCCTGGAGCGGACTCAACACAGTTCTTCCGTCGGTACAGAATTATGGGGGCTTCGTTCCCTTCGGCGATACGACCGGCTTCATCGATGGCACCGCGCCTGTTGGAGTGACCGACCAACGCTCCAAGATTGGGAGCTTCAACATTGCACCTTCGTGGACGCACGTGGTGAACACGAACGCCGTGGTTACTTTGGGTGGATTCGTGCGCCGCGACGATTACAACTACTACCCGAGCAACGATGCTTTCGCGGACCTGGGGCCGCCGAGTCTGCAGCGGCAGTCCGTGGCTCAGAACCGGACACTCACCAACGCGGGACTTCGCTCCGACCTCTCCTACGTCAAGGGAATAAACAACATCAAGGCTGGGGCGACATACGAACAAACGTTTCTCAGAGAGAATGACATGCTTGGGATTGTCGACCCAATCTTCAACGCTCCCTGTATCACTGCATATTCGACGCCTCTGAGCGCGACGGGGTACGTTCCTGTCCCCGGTTTCACCGATCCCTCGCAGTGCGCCGGCGCCGGCTACCAGGAAAACGTTGGCGTTAATGCGATCACCGGGCAAAGCACAGACCCGCTATTTCCGGTCAATCCGAACGCGCCGAACACGGCTTTCTACCCGGCTTTTAATCCTTTGCTGGCCTGCTACGACCTAACCAGACCGACTCCCTTTTCCAGCCAAAACTGCCCGAACTCCACGAGCGGCCTCTACACGTTCAACGGCCACACGGACGTGAAGGAGCTTGCGCTCTATGTTCGAGACGCGGTGACGGTTGGAAACTGGTCCTTGAACCTGGGTATACGCGGCGATCTCTACAACGGGATCACGAGCGCACGGCAAGCGGAACCGCGTCTCGGGGTCTCGTACAACGTGAAGAAAACCAATACCATCCTCCGCGTTTCCTATGCTCGAACCCTGGAATCTCCGTTCAATGAGAATTTGGTGCTTTCGAGCATCGGATGCGCCAACCCTGTCCTGAACCCGCTGCTTCTCTGTTCCTCGCTGGCCACGAATCCGTTGAGTCCGGGTTTTCGCAATGAATTCCACGCTGGCATGGAGCAGGCTTTCGGGCGCTACCTGGTCTTTTCCGGCGAGTGGATTTCGAAGTACACGCACAATGGCTACGACTTCAGTGTGCTCGGCAACACGCCGATCACATTTCCGATTGAGTGGCACAACTCGAAAATTCCCGGATATGCGGGGCGCGTGAGCGTGCCGAACTTCCATGGCTTTTCGGCGCTCATGGTGTTCTCGAGCGTGGCGGCACGGTTCTTCACGCCGCAGATCGGTGGAGCGGGGGCGACTCCGGTCGCAGTGGGGCCGTTCCGTATCGACCACGACGAGCATTTTAATCAGACCACGCACTTCCAATACCAGCCCTGGAAGTTTGGCCCATGGGTGGGCTTCAACTGGCGGTATGACAGCGGACTGGTGGCGGGCGCTACGCCGTGCTTCGGGGTAAATCCGGGCAACGATTGCCCGGGATCGATTCCCGCTGCTGGCGTGCCCGGTGGCGGGTACATCAGCACGATCGCCGCGAACGTGGGTGGGGTTCCGCTTTCGGCCGATCAGGAGTATGAGGCCGGGTTTGCCTGCAACGGTGTGCGTGCAACCCCGACAGTGCCACTGCCTTACAACTGCCCCGCGGCGCAGTTCAGCTCCAATCTGATACGGGTGCCGGGGCCGAACGCGGAGAATGACGATCTCCATCCGCCACGCATTGCGTCGCGCAACCTGTTCGATGCTTCGGTGGGCGACGACAACCTGTTCAAAGGCGACCACTACAAATGGAGTCTTACGTTTACCGCGATCAACCTTGCCAACAAACTGGCGCTGTATAACTTTCTTTCAACGTTCAGCGGGACGCACTATGTGACGCCGCGGGCGTTGACGGCTCAGCTTGGGTTCCACTTCTGAGAGATGTCCTTCCCCGGGTGAGGGCAGTGCGGTTTCGAACCGTGCTGCCCTTGCTTTATCGATGGCGAGGGCGATCACGATGCAGAAACTGGCGTCGATAGTTCCCGCGCCTTTTCTGATTTCCTGCCTACAAACTCGACGACTCCCCGATCGCGCACCGGCCGTTCCTGGTGATACAGAACGTGCAGTTCTGGAACCAGCGATGGCAGTTCATCGCGGTTCAATGGAACGGCGCCGACGGTGGCTGATTTGCCGTCCGAGTCCCAGCGCAGGCTCATTTTAGAGAGGAGCAGACCTCCCGGCTTCAACGCAGCAGCTATTTTTGGGAAGAGACTGCGGTCCAGGTGATAGAACAACAAGACCAGGTCAAAGCGTGTCGATTCAAACTTGTATTCGGCGGCGTCTCCGACAAAAAGGTCTACTTTAACGTTGAGGTCACGAGCGGATTGACTCAGCTTGCCAATCGCCACCTCTGAAACATCAACGACGGCGACCTGCCAGCTACGGCTTGCCAGCCACAGGGCATGTCTCCCAAGTCCGCCCGCCAAGTCCAATGCTGCGCCAGGGTTCGGGAACGATGGTTCCACAAACTTCTCATAGGCCGCGATGAAGAACGGGTCTGGTTCTGTGAGGGAAGGCAGGCCTTGCTCGTATTTGAGATCCCAACGCGCCTGTTGTTCTTCGCTGCTCATGCTGCTATCTACTTTTAGCGGGAACCGCTTTTCTATTGCAGTTTGGCGTACTCCGCTTTGGCTTCGTGGAGGAGCGGGAGGTCGGGGTCGGCGTCTTTCCAGGCGGCGAGAAAGTTTTGATAGGCGATGCGAGCCTTGGGAAGGTCGCCCTGCTTCTGAAACACTCGGCCCAATTCGAGTTGAGCGATGACGAACACGATGTCGGGTCCGTTGTGGGATCCGATGGCCATGACTTTCTCCAGATCCTGCTGCGCTTCGACATAGCGCCCAGCGTGCTCGTAGGCGAGCGCACGGCTGTAAAAAATGCCCGCATCGTCGCGAGCGTAGACGGCCGCGGAGTTCAGAAGGTCCACGGCCTTCGCCGGATCGGGCTTGGCGGAATTCGCCGGACGCAGCGCCGCGATGGCGCGAATCTCAGGCACGCTCACGTTGATTGCCATGGTATCGTTCGGATGTTCGCGCGCGATCTGGTTGGCCAATGCGAGAGCTTTCTGGTCCTCACGCTGGACGGCGAATGTCGTAGCCGCACCTCCCAGCACCTGGAGAGTTTGGGATAGGCGCAGCGCGTCGTTGGCACGGCTGTCGGCTTCCGCGCGATTGCCGACTACGGCTTCGACGGTAGAAAGAAACGCCTCGACGTTCGCTCGACCTTTGAGTTGGAGACGATCTTGCGCATCTTCAACCTGGCGCGCGAAATCCCGCGCCTGGTGCATCTCCCCGCGAGCGCCGGCCATGCGCAGGCGGAAAGACAGAACCTCCAAAACGGCGCCGGGTTGGTCGCCGTCGGCAGCTGCCTGAAGTTCCTTCTCGATGTCGCCAAGTTTGTCTTTGCCTTCGGACCAGTCCAGGGAAGCCAGAAAAACATGGAAGGCCTTGGTCGACCCCTTGTGCTGGAATACGCTGTTGATGGTGGCGCGCGCTTCCTCGATCCGGTTCAGCCCGGCGTAAGCCGAGGCAACCTGGCTGTATGAGTTCAGCATGTCCGGGTCCAGTTCCATGGCGCGCTTGGCGTTCTCCAGCCCGTTGTCGAATTGTCCAAGCTGGTTATAAATGATTGCCAGATTGGTGAACGGGGCAGGGTCGCGCGGGTAGGTCTGGCAATAAAGTTGGTACGCGGTAATGCCTTTGTCGAGTTGGCCGCTATCGGCATAATAGTGTGACATGATGTAAAGCTTCTCGCGTTCACTGGCGCGATCGCGAAGCTCGAAGGCCTTCTGGCGATTCTGCTCCGATAACTCGGTCTGCCCCAGATTGCCATAGACGGTGCCCAGGCGCGCATAGGCCATGGCGAAGTTCGGGTCGATCTCAACGGCGTGCTGATAATTGGGAACAGCGCCAAATTCGTCGCCCGTGGCATGCCGGGCATCCCCGAGAGTCAGTGCCTTGAGCGCATCGAGCGAAGAAGTGGTGGCCTGCGACAGCGACATGTCGTACTTCTGCACCATGGACAAGGATTCGCCGAGTTGACCGCGCAGTTTGCTGGCGGCGCTGTGCAGCGCGTTCAACACATCTTCTTTTTTGTCGGCTTGAGCTTGCTGGCGTCCGAGCGAATCGCCGGAGGCGGCGTTGGTCGCTTCCAGAGTGACGACGTACTGGCCGCCGACGCTATCGATGCTGCCGTTCAGCATGGCCTTGATGCCGTCGCGCTGGCAGATTTCGCGGCCGACATCGCCGGTGATGCGGTCGCCTGGGCTGCGCCCCATGAACTGCAAAGTCTGGCGGATCTTCTGGTCGGGGAAGACGTTCAGATACGGGGACTGCTCCAGATCGACGGCCAGCGCTTTCTTGAGCGTGCCATCGAAGACGGGGTCGGCGGTGGTGTTTACGAAATCAGCAATCAGGATCGAATCTTTTTCGGTGAGCGCGTGGCCGCGCTTGAGAAACACGAAACCAATGCCGGCGGCGACGAGCGCGACGATCAAGGCGGGGATCAGCCACGGCGACAGCTTGCGCGTGGGCGCCGCAACCGGGCGAACACGGGTGGAAGAACTGGAGGATGCCGCGGATATAGTGCCCGATTCCGAGTCGCGCTTGAGGCGCTTCAAATCGGAGCGCACGTCGGCGGCGCTCTGGTAGCGCAGGTCGCGATCTTTTTCCAGCAGCTTGTTCAGGATTTCCTCAAAATGCAGAGGCAATTCCGGGTTCACGCGCATTGCCGCCAGCGGAGGACGATTCAGAATGGCGTCGAAAATAACGGCGGAGGTATCGCCGCGAAAGGGCACCGCGCCGGTGGCCATCTCATAGAGGACGGCTCCGAATGAAAACAGGTCAGTGCGGGTGTCGAGATCCTTGCCGCGCGCCTGTTCCGGAGACATGTAGGCCACGGTGCCGACGGTCGATCCGGGGCTGGTCAGGAAGGGTTCGTCCACGGTCGCGGCGGAGCTGATGGTGACGTCAGAATGGATGGAAGCCTTGCCGGTGCGTTTGGCTAGTCCGAAGTCGAGGACCTTGGCCTGATTGCGGCTGGTTACGAAAATGTTAGCGGGTTTGATGTCGCGATGGATGATTCCCTTGGCGTGGGCGGCGTCTAGCGCGTCGGCGATCTGCGTGCCGAGTTCGAGCAACTGCTCAAGTTCCATGGGCTGGCCGTGGGGCTGGGCCTGGATACGGCTCTTGAGCGTCTCGCCTTCGAGCAACTCCATGGCGATGAAGTGGCGGCCATTGTCCTGGGCAATCTCGTAGATGGTGCAGATATTCGGGTGGTTGAGAGCGGAAGCGGCTCGCGCTTCACGTTGAAAACGGTCGAGCGCGAGAGGATCTTTTTCCGTTTCCGGCGGCAGGAATTTGAGGGCGACGCGGCGGCCGAGGTTCACGTCCTCGGCTTCGTAAACAACGCCCATCCCTCCGCCGCCGACCTGCGAGAGGACACGGTAGTGGGAGACGGTCTGGCCGATCATGGTCTGGCCGATCATAATGTCTGGCCGATCATAGTTTGGCCGATGCCCGGCGAACACTCCTGGGGAGAGAGTTATTCATGTTAGGCCGAGAGTTTGGGCAAGTCAAACCACGCGGCTTGCGGGTCGTGCAGTTTGAAAATCGCCGTTGCTCAGCGGCTAAACCGCAATGAAATACGATGCTTACGGCACGGCTGAAGATGCCGCGGAAAAAGTCGCTGACGGCGCGAAAGCGCACCTCGGGCGCCAAAGCGCGGACACATATTGAATGGCTTTACGGCACGAGTAAACTCGTGCCCTTCCCCTTCGTGAGAAGTCCGATTCGTGAGAAGTCCGAGTTTTCTCCGCGAGCTGTGAAGAAGCCGTGCCCTTTCAAAACCGATTCAAACTGCACCATCGGCTTT
>Ga0070761_10000374_pt1 | contig 29581 bp, 28 predicted proteins | sample HubBroMetageREF1_FD_66724 | JGI IMG/M metagenome (GOLD analysis project Ga0070761, IMG submission 66724) | Reference soil microbial communities from the Hubbard Brook experimental Forest, New Hampshire, USA - Hubbard Brook CCASE Soil... | ecosystem: Environmental > Terrestrial > Soil >... | reverse complement strand
GACCAGAAGATCCGGCACCAGATTCGGGACTGTGCGCTCTTCATACCGATCATCTCGGCCAATACGCAAGCGAGGCCGGAGGGCTACTTCCGGCTCGAGTGGCGGCTGGCCGATCAGCGCACCCACCTGATGGGTCGCAGCCGCGCATTCCTGGTGCCGGTGTGCATCGACAACACACCGGACCTGGACGCCGACGCGCCGGATTCGTTCCTCGCCATCCAGTGGACACGGCTGCCCGCTGGTGAAACCTCACCCGTCTTCACCAAGCGCGTCGCGCACCTGCTGTCGCCGGAAGCGGCTCCTGCACCGGCAGAGGCCGGGTCGACCGCCGCCGCAGTCCCGCAGGCTACGGCCGCACTCCGACAGCCTGCCTCGGGCCCTGCCATATCACGACAGACGCAATGGGTGGTGCTGATTGCGGTGCTGGCCGTGGTCGGCGTCGGCTACCTTGCAGTGGACAAGTTCTGGATCTCATCCAGTGCAACCCCGTCCAGCGCGGCACGATTCCCCCCGCCGCCACACTCCATCGCGGTGCTGCCGTTCGTCAACATGAGCGGTGATCCCAAGCAGGAGTATTTCTCGGAGGGTCTGACTGAAGAGCTGCTGAACTCCCTCTCCCGCATCAATGAGCTGCAGGTTGCGGCTCGTACCTCTTCGTTCTCCTTCCAGGGCGAGCACCCGGATATCGCCACGGTCGCGCATAAACTGAATGTTGGCGCGGTGCTTGAAGGCAGCGTGCGTCGCTCCGGCCACACGATTCGCGTCACCGCGCAGCTGATCAATGCGGTGAGCGGATTTCATTTATGGTCGCAGACCTACGACCGGGACTTAGGGGATGTGCTGAAGCTCCAGACCGAGATCGCGACGACGGTGGCAAGCTCCCTGCGAGTCGCACTTCTTGAAGGCACGGGGCGCCGCATCGAGCTTGGCGGAACCACCGACCCGGCGGCGTTTGATGCTTACCTGCGCGGGCTGAAGATCGCGCGCACTGCCGACAGCGCCGCAGAGACGCGCGCCGCGCTGGCCGCGTACACGGACGCTGTCCAACACGACCCTGATTTCGCCACGGCCTTCGCTGAGCGATCGGTCGAACTCACCAATTTCGCGGACTTCGACGCGCACGGAGCCGAGGCGGGCGAAGCGTACGACAGGGCGCTGGCCGACGCACGCACCGCGGTGCGCCTGGCGCCCGATCTCGCGCTGGGTCACTATGTGTTGGGGGTTGCCCGCGAGAACTTTCTGCAGATCCCTGAAGCGTCGGAGGAATTCGAGCGTGCCGCGGAGCTGGCACCGGGCAGCGCGCGCATCCAGGCGGCTTACAGCCGCCACTCGGCGCAATTGAGGCATACCGCGGCAGCGCTCAGTGCCGGTCGCCGCGCCATCGCCCTCGATCCCCTCAATTTCCACGTGCATCGAACAGTCGGCATCGCGCTGCTCCTCAGCCGTCGGTATTCGGACGCCCTCGCCGCGTTTGAGACGGCAATCTCCCTGCAACCCGACTACCTGCGCAATCACGTTCTCCTCGGAGCGGCGCGTTACGAGCTCGGGGATCTGCAAGGTTCGCGAGCGGCGTGTGAGGTCGCAGCGGCGACCCTGGGAGGTAAGGTCTGCCTGGCGAAAACCTACCAAAAGCTCGGGCGGCGTGCTGACGCCGAAGCTGAGCTTCAGGCGCTCCGAGCGTCTTCGGGGGACGAAGGTGCCCTCGACTACGCTGCCATCTATGCACAGTGGGGCGAGGTAGCGAAGGCACTCGAATGGCTGGAGACGGCCTGGCGTCTGCGCGACTCCAGTCTCGCGGAGTTGAAAGCCGAGCCTGACCTCGATCCGCTGCGCAACGAACCGCGCTTCCAGGCGATCGAGCGGGAATTGAAGTTTCCGGACTGAGGGAGCACAGCTTTGATTACATTCAGCAGGCGCACAATGCTGCTCGGCGGAGCGGCGGTATTGTTGTCCGGCACGAACCGCCTGCTGTTGGGCGCTAACCGGCGGCTCACCCCGGAGTTGGTGCTCCACAACGCCAGGGTCTGGACTGTCGATCCGCTCTCGCCTGCAGCGCAGGCGATCGCCATTGCCGACGGACGCATACTGGCCGTGGGCTCCAACGAATTCGTCCTGTCCGGTGCCGTCGCCGGCACCAGGAGAGTTGATATCGGCCGCAAGCGGATCACGCCCGGCTTCATCGACGCTCACGCGCACCCGGCGACGAGCGGCCTCGAGTACGCGCGCTCGGTGGACTGTGGCCTCGGCTCGATCGAGGCGATCAAGACGGCGCTACGCCGGAGGGCGCAGCAGACCGCGCCCGGGGCCTGGATCAAAGGGTTCAACTACGACGACGGCAAGACCCCGCGGCCTATCAGTCTTGCCGACCTCGACGATGCCGTGCGCGATCACCCGGTTGCTGTTGAGCATCGCGGTGGACACTCGCTCTTTGTCAACTCGATGGCGATGAAGACTGTTGGCTATGACCGCAGTACACCGAGCCCGCCGCATGGCCTGATCGAGAGGGATGCGGGCGGCAACCTCACCGGCAAGGTCGCCGATGACGCGCGCATCCCTTTCGACAGGCTCTTGACCCGCAAGGCTACTCGGGCGGAGTGGCGCGATGCGGCAATGCTGATCTCCCGGCGGGCGACGATGCGTGGGATTACCTCGGTTTGCGATGCGTTCGGCGACGTCGACACGTTACAGGGCTATCGCGATGCCGCCGCGGCGGGAGGCCCGCCGCAGACGAGAACCTATTGCAACATTGACTCGAAGAGCATCCAGCCGTTCGTGGAGGCGGGCATCAATACCGGCTTCGGTGACGACACCGTTCGCGTCGGCGCGGCAAAGTTCTTCAGCGACGGCTCGATCTCCGAACGCACGGCCTGGATCTCTCAACCCTACGTCGGAACGGACTTCCACGGCGTGCCCGTAGGCACGCGCGAGGACATCTATCAGTTGGCCTCCAAGCTCCACAAGGCCGGCTGGCAGCTTGCGACGCACGCCAATGGAGATCTGGCGATCGATGAGGTGCTGGGAATCTACGAGCAGATCCAACGCGAAACGCCGCGCCGCGATCCGCGCTACCGGCTCGAGCACTGCACGGTGGTCACGCCTTCGCTCATCGCGCGCATCAAGGCCCTGGGCGCCATTCCGGTCCCGTTCTCGGCATACGTGTCTTTTCACGGCGATGTAATGCACTTCTACGGTGAGGCGCGCACCCGTCACATGTTCGCGATGCGTGACTTCCTCGATGCGGGGATTCCGGTACCCGATTCATCCGACTTCACCGCGAGCCCCATGGACCCGCCGCTGTGGCTGCAGTCTCAGGTGACGCGGACCGATCCGCAGGGCCACGTGTGGGGCGCCAATCAGAGAATCTCCGTGGTCGAGGCTGTGCGTTGCGGGACGATAAACGGGGCGTACTCCATGTTCGAGGAGCATCTGAAGGGCTCGATCCAACCGGGCCGTCTTGCGGACCTCGTGGTCTGGGACCAGGACATGTTCGAAGTCGAACCTTCGGAGTTGTCGCGGATCAACCCGGAACGCACCATGATCGGCGGACGGTGGGCCTACGAGGCGTAGAGGCGTCCCCGGCATGGCGAGCGGGCGCACCGTGCTGTAGGCGCGCAACTACCAACTCTCCGGGCGCGTAGGCCTGCACGCTGGCGCTCGATCCTGAGCTGCAGAATGCCCGCAACTCCAACGTGCTGTGGCTGAGTACGGCGTGGCGCTTCCAGGCCCCCTGAGGCGACCCGCGACCGCACCCGCGGGCTAGAGGATCGAGCGGATATTCAGGTCGCCCGACTCGTCGGAATAGAACTCCTCGCGAACCTCGAGGCGACCGTTGCGATTCTGGCACTCGAGGATCGAGCGGGCATTCTCCGCCGCGAGACTGCGGGCATAGTCCACCGCGTCGTCCAATCTCGTAAACTTCGACAGCGGCGCGGCCTCGTCGCCGTTGAGCGTAACGCCCCAGATCCCGCCGCTCGGCTGCACTCGCACAAATGTCACTTGCATGGGCTGGCACCTCCAAACGTGAACTATCACGCTACCCGTACGGGGGCGGCGCGCAAAAGGCGGCGGCCGAAACGTGGGGTGGTCCGAGTCCTACGCCGCGGCAGCGGCTGAAGGCTCCGGTCGCGAACGGGCGACGTGAGCTGTATTCCGACGCAAAATGTCAGCAGCGGAGAGATGGTGTTGTTCGCACGGGGTATCTAGCGTGTCAGTGTGTGCATCCGCGATAAGGAGTATCCCGTGAAACGACTAGCCGCAGCATTAGCTTTGAGCGCGCTCGCCACCGCAACCGTCGGCCTGGCGCAGCAGGCCCCGGCTCAACCGTCGGCTACCCCGAGTCAGGCAACTGCGCCATCAGACCCGGGTAGCGCGAGCCAGGCAACTTCGCCGTCGGACCCCGGCGCGGGCCACGTCGACAAGCAGGCTCTCATGAAAGACTGCATGACCCAGGTGCAGGCCGCCAACCCGAACGTGGCCGTGAAAGACATCCAGACGTATTGCGACGAGCAAGTAAAGAAGATCTACGCAACCAAGCCGGAGTAACTGCGGCACGCACCACCTCACGCGACGACCGACAGCGTTCGCCGCGTGGGGTCGGGGAGGGAATCGGGTGGAACCAATAGCACTCCGGGGTGCTCGTTGGTGGGATACTCGCCGTATGAAATACCAGCTGCTCATTTGCTTGTTCCTTGGCGCGAGCGTGACCGTTGAGACCGACGCCCAAAGCTCGCCCCCACAGGACTGGCCCATGTTTGGTGGCAATGTGGAAAGCACCAGTGCCAACCCGCGCCCGAGCGGCATCACCGCTGACAACGTCACCAAACTCGCGCGCCGGCAGATCAAGCTGGACGGCACGGTGGACGCGAGCGCCATTTTTCTGCAGGGCGTCACGGTCCACGGCGCCGCCCACAATGTGATCTTTCTCACCACCACCTACGGCAGAACACTGGCGCTCGATGCCGAAAGCGGCGGGGTTTTGTGGGAATACACGCCGCCCAGTTACCAGGCGCTGGCGGGAACGCGGCAAATCACCAACTCCACGCCCGCGGCCGATCCTGATCGACAAGCCATTTATGCCGCCTCGCCCGACGGCTATATCCAGAAGCTGACCGTCAGCGATGGCCGGACTGTTTGGCGCGCCTCGATCACCAGGCTCCCGGAGCGGGAAAAGATCGCCTCGCCGCTCAAGTACTTCCAGGGCCACTTGATTGCTGTTACCGCGGGCTACATCGGCGACCGACCACCCTATCAGGGCCACGTCGCCATTCTCGACAGCAACTCCGGCAAGCTCCTGCAAGTGTGGAACTCGCTATGCAGTGACCGCACGGGGCTGCTCGACCCTGATTCCTGCCCGCAAAGCCAATCGGCGATCTGGGGTCGGGCGGGCGCCGTGATCGACCCCCGCAATGGCGACATCTTCGTCGCTACCGGCAATGGCCACTGGAATGGCACGACCGACTGGGGCGATGCGCTCATCGAGATCGATGCCAATGCCGCGAGAATGCTAGGCAACTACACGCCGGCCGATACCGCCGAGCTGGATGCGCGTGATCTCGACCTGGGCTCAGCCTCGCCGGTGCTGCTGCCGGGCGGTGACCTGATTGCCCAAGGCGGCAAGGATGGCAAGGTTCGCCTGCTGCGCCGCAAGGCCCTCACGGGCACCGCTCCCCACAAAGGCGACGAACTGCAAATCGTTTCGACGCCCAGCGGTACCGATCTGTTCGCCCAGCCGGCCGTGTGGGAACACGACGGCCGAACCTGGATGTTCGCGGCCGATAACGGTGGCACGGCCGCCTGGGAGCTGAACAACGCCCAGCTCCAGGAGAAATGGAAAAACGGCAACGGCGGCACTAGTCCGTTTGAAGCCGGCGGGCTGCTGTTCGTTTACGCGCGCGTGGGCGGGCTGAACGTGTACCAGGCGGCTTCGGGCAAACCCATCGCCACGCTGCCGTGTGGCGCCGGTCATTGGAACAGTCCCATCGTGCTGCAGGGCGAAATCATCCTTCCCGAAGGTAACGCGAACGATCACGCCACCAGCGGCGTGCTGGATATCTGGAGCCTGTCCGAGTCGAGCACTGCGGCCCGTTAGGGTGTTGTCTTGCAATGTTGTGATGCAACACGATTAGCGGCGTTGACTTTTTTTACACCTGCCGGCGTCCCGGTTGGGACGCGGTCGGGGAGTGCTTGTTGTATAAGGAAATCCGTGAGTTGGCGCGGAGCTTGCATGGCTAATCCGGAGCGACTGGAAGAAGCCGGTCGCCGGGGAGAATGTCATGAGAAGCGTCCGCGCCTGCGTTGTGCTTGCGATCCCGTTGCTCGGCCTTGCCGCCGTAGCAAGCGCCCAGACCATTACCGATGGGACCGGCGCCTCAGAGGTTGTGAGTTTCGGCACTGTGAGCCAGTCGGGGGGGCCGTTCCCGTGGAGTGACCTGGGAATCACGGCGAATGCAAACGTCACGCCCGGTACTCTCAATGTGCAGACCGGCGGATCGACGGCATTCAAGCTCACGACGACATTCACGGCTGGGGAAGTGCTCACGGCCGGCGATCCGTTCAACGTCGGGTATAACCCAGGCTGGACCGGCCAGTTCAACTCGGCGCCCGCAGCTAGCGGCGGCTTTAGCAGTCAGTTCGTTTACAACCTCGGTCCCTTCAGCGGCTCGGAGACCATTCTGAACGTGCCGCTGTCGGTGCCCGGGGCGACGACCGGCCACCTCAGCTCGAGCCTCAACACCCCCATCATTTCGCCACCTGTATCGGTATCGCAGAGCATCGGCGGTCCCGGGGTCAGTCTCACCGCTACCCTTAAGGCACAGGGCTGCTTCTTCGTTTGCGTCACGGTCGCGAGCGCAAGCCTTGGCTTCAACGTCGGCACGCAGATTCAACAGTCGATCCTCGCGCAGCCGCTGATCACGTATGGGGACATCGTCTGGGAGAGCACCACGCCGACCTATTCGGCATCGGACCATCCTACGTTCGTCCCGGGCTTGAGCGGCTCCGTCATGAACACGCTGGCGGCGCCTTCGGGACTCACGACCGGCGACACTTTCTACTTCAACGTCTTGCCCGCCATTCAGCTCAACATGCCTGTTATCGATACTGCGGATGTCGCCGTGCCGGCCAGCATCACGGCGAGTTGGGACATCTTTGGCGCGGGAGGATCGGAGACCTGGCCACTGGGAGACTTGTACGAGCTCGGCGGGGCGGGGGCGTTCGACTTCAACCCCGAGTTTTACGGCAGTGAGTTCTACAGCCTGCCACTCATCTACACGTCGGCCTACTGCGCGCAGATTGCCTGCTTCCCCGCGACCTACACGGTCCCGGGCAGCGGCAGCGGGAATCCGGTGAATACCCCGACCGGTGGTGGTGTGCCTGGAGACAACGGGCCGTGCGGAGCGGATACACTCGTCACGTGCGGCCTGACCGTGACCCCGACCCCAGGCAATGATACGGGTTACGGGAATACGCCTACGAACCCGTTGTTCCCGCCGGGCGATTGCGGACCGGCGGGGGCCCTCGGGCCGGATGGATATCCCTGGTCGGATTACTGCTACAACAGCGACCTGCCACCCACCCTCCAGACATCACAGACCGTACCGGAGCCCGATGCGCTCGCGCTGTTGGCGCTCGGCTCGCTCGGCGTGTTCCTCCAATCGCGGCGGAGACCCCGGGTTTCACGCTGATCGGCCCGGACTCCAGGGCTTGCGGGCTCGCACGCTTGCGTCCGCCGTGTAGGGCGGACGCGGCGGCCCTGGCCGCTCGCGGCCGGCAAACATCAGCGCATCCGCACGCTTGGCCCAAGCCTCAGGTCCGCCAGTCGCACACAAGGAAGTAGAATCTCGTCCTCGCACGCTTGGGAGAGCCCCAATGGCCAAAAGAGTTGCGGACGTGATCGTGGAGACCTTGGCGGCCGCGGGCGTGAAGCACTGCTGGGGTGTTCCGGGGGATACGCTCAACTTTGTCACGGATGCGATTCGCCGCAGTGACATCAAGTGGGTGCACGTCCGGCATGAAGAGGTCGCTGGTTTCGCCGCCGGTGCGGAGGCGATGCTCAGCGGCAACCTGACTGCATGTGCCGGCTCCTGCGGGCCTGGGAGCCTGCATTTCATCAACGGACTGTTCGAGTCACACCGCAATCGCGCGCCGGTGGTGTTGATCGCCAGCCAGATCACGCGCGATGAACTCGGCTTCGATTTTCCGCAGGAGGTGGACTACACCCCGATCTACAGGACGTGCAGCGTCTTTTGCGAAGAGATCCGTACGCCGGCGCAAGCCAGGCGCAAGACGGCCATGGCGGCCCAAGCGGCGCTCTCGAAGCGCGGTGTGGCAGTCCTTATCCTTCCAGTCGATGTCTCCAAGGCCGAAGCACCGGAAGAGCCTGCGTTTGCCGTCCATGTCTCGCAGCCGGTGATTCGTCCCAGTGACACCGACCTGCAGCGCGTGGCCACAGTGCTGAACGACAGTGCGCGGGTCGCGATCTACGCCGGGTCGGGGTGTCACGACGCGCACGATCAGGTGGTCGCGCTCGCGAAGCTTCTGAAGGCGCCCGTCGCCCACACGTCGCGGGCCAAGGATTTCATCGAATACGACAATCCCTTCAACGTCGGGATGACCGGGATTTTCGGCACAGCGGGCGGTTATCACACGCTGATGTCGTGCGACACACTGTTGCTCCTCGGCTGTGATTTCGCGTGGCGGCAGTTTTATCCCAGTCATGCCCGGATCCTGCAAATTGACATCGACCCTACCCATCTCGGCCGTCGTCATCCGGTCGAGATCGGGTTGGTCGGGGATGTGAAAGCGACACTCGAGGCGCTGATTCCACGGATCAAACTTCGACAGGACACTGCATTCCTGGACGACTGTGTAAAGCGCCATGAGGATGCCAATCGAGTGCTGGAAAAGCGGGCGACAGATGCGCACGGCGGAGCCATTCATCCGCAATACCTCACCCGCCTTATCGATAAATACGCCGCCGACGACGCCGTGTTTACCGCCGACGGTGGGTCACCCATGGTCTGGGTGCTGCGCCATGTTCGGGCAAGCGCCAGGCGGCGAACCATCGTCAGTCTCACCCATGGGACGATGGCCAACGCGATGCCGCAGGCACTCGGCGCCAAAAGGGCCGCTCCGGACCGGCAGGTCATCGCGCTGAGCGGCGACGGCGGTCTTTCAATGCTGCTGGGCGACCTGATCACGGCGGTGCAGGAGAAGATTCCGATCAAGGTCGCAGTCTTCAACAACGGCTCGCTGGGGTTCGTTGAGCTCGAGATGAAGGTCGAGGGCCTGCTGGACGCCTTTACCAACCTTGAGAATCCGGACTTCGCTCGTGTGGCTCAGGCCATCGGATTCCACGCCCAACGGGTCGAGCGTGCCGAGGAGCTCGAAGCTGCGGTCCGCGATTGGATTGCCGCTCCGGGACCGGCGCTGCTCGATGTGGTGACCGAGCGAATGGAACTGGTGATGCCGCCTAAGATCGAGGCGGCGCAGGTCTTCGGGACCGCGCTTTACTCGGCCAAGGCGGTGCTGTCGGGACGCGCCGGGGACGTCTGGGAGCTGATGACCGAAAATCTCGACTGACCGCCGACGCGTCCGGTCTGGGCGCGCTGCGTCGACGCTCTTTACATTGGTGCGCCACAACAGTGTGTGCTTGATGCACAACGCGCTGATTTCATTTGTGCACTCGAGTCGGCACGCGGATTGCATCTCAAACGCCAGGTGGTCGAAAGGCGCTGAACGCGCCGACCGCGGTCCCGCGAGCGATACGGGGAGCGAAGCATGAATTTCTCGAAGTCCAGATTCGCAGTGGGTGCGTCTCTCATCACCGCGCTCTGTGTAGCGCCGGCCCACGCCGGCCTTCTCGGGTCCACTGTGACGACCGGGGAGTACTACCCTGGCTCGGCCACGCTGTGCTCATTCTGCCCAGCACCGACGACCACGACGGTGACCGGCGGTCCCGTCTACAACAACGCGTTTGACGGCTATGTGTCGGTGTTCGACACGCAAATCACTTGGACTTCTTACGAGACTGTGACCTACGCTACGAGCTCGTTCAACGGCTTTGAGCTGACTTTCTCAGGCGCGCCCACGATCACAAACGTCACGCTGGACTCGGCTACGACGTTGGCTCCGACCGGATTCACTTTTACTGGCGACTCGGTCTGGCTGAACCTAAGCGGCCTCAGCGCGGTCGACGGCGAGCAGACGATTTTGGACGTGACCACCGCCGCTTCGGTGCCCGAACCCTTTACCCTCTCGCTGCTGAGTCTCGGCCTCGCCGCCGTCGGTTTCGCGAGGCGCAAGCGCAAGATGTGACCGCAGTTCCGGCGCCGATAACGGCGCGCCCAGATCGCGCTTCAGACAGCCGATTGGACGCGGCACGGGAAAGGCGGTAAAGTCCGCGCCGCCAAACGTCCAGTGCGCCGGTCAGCGCCCGTTTCGCACCTTCGATTTACCATTAACTCCAAGCCTCGCATCTGACCGCCGCGGCGTCATATACGTCGTTGGGCGAGCTCAAGACGCAGAGGTTTATCCCCGCATGTCATTTACAGATCTCGGGCTCATGCCCGAGTTGTCGCGCGCTGTCACCGAAAAGGGCTACAGCGCGCCTACTCCGATTCAACAGGCTGCCATCCCGGCCGTGCTGGCGGGCCGCGACGTTCTCGCCGGCGCGCAGACTGGCACCGGCAAGACGGCCGCCTTCGTACTGCCGCTGCTGCAGCGCCTGAGCTCGCAGCGGGGCCGTGCACCGCGCGCGTTGGTGCTGACACCGACGCGTGAGCTCGCAGCCCAGGTGGCCCAAAGTGCCGTCGACTACGGGCGCTATTCGCCAGTGCGCACGGTGGTGATTTTCGGCGGCGTGAGCGATAAGCCGCAGATCGCAGCGCTACGTCACGGCTGTGACCTGCTGGTCGCAACCCCGGGGCGACTGCTGGATCTGGCGCAGCAGCGTCAGCTCGATTTGAGCCAGGTGCAGTTCTGCGTGCTCGATGAGGCCGACCGCATGCTGGATATGGGCTTCATCCCCGCCATCCGCCGGATTCTCAAGATGCTGCCGCGCGAGCGTCAGAATCTCATGTTCTCGGCGACCTATTCGCAGGACATCCGCGAGCTGGCGGGGCGCTTCCTGCAAAAACCGCTGAGCATCGAAGTCGCGGCGCGCAACGCTACCGCCGATCGCATCGATCAGCAGGTCTATCGCGTGCCGCAGGAGGACAAGCGCCACCTGCTCGCGCATCTGATCAAGGACGGTAACTGGAGCCAGGTCCTGGTGTTCACGCGCACCAAGCACGGTGCCAACCGCCTCACCAGCCAACTGGAGGCTGCCGGCATCAGCGCGGCTGCGATTCACGGCAACAAGAGCCAGGGCGCACGCGTGCGGGCGCTCAGCGATTTCAAGGAAAACCGCATCACGGCGCTGGTGGCTACCGAGGTTGCCGCGCGCGGCCTGGACATCAAGGAACTGCCGCACGTGGTCAACTACGAGCTGCCGAATGTTCCTGAAGACTACGTGCATCGCATCGGCCGTACCGCGCGCGCGGGTGGCTCGGGAGCGGCGGTGTCGCTGGTGGCACCCGCGGAATCCTCGCTGCTGCGCGACATCGAGAAGGTGCTGCAGCGCGCGATCCCGGTCGCGGCGCTGCCGCAGTTTTCGGTCAGCGCGCACGCGGCGCCGGCAAGGACTGCGCCGAGCGCTCATCGTGGCGAGGGGGCGCGCCCCGCGGGCACACGAGCCCCCGCCCGCCGGCCGCAGCGGGGCCACGCGCCCGCGCGACGCGCGCGCTTTTCTGGCACGCGCCGCCCACTGTAACCGGTCAACGCTCCGAAGCATCCGGCGTTGATCGGAGGCCAGTCAGGGGAGATCACTTGAGGAAAATCGCCGGCGTCCTTGGCATCGTGCTGTGCGTCAACATCGCCGCGGCGCAAACGGCGAAGGTGGGCCCCGGGGTAGCGGGTGACGCCGTTTCCTGCCGGAATATAGAAAACTATGGCGGCTCGACGGGCAGCGCCGATAACGGTCCGGCCCTGATGGCGGCGCTGGCCGGGTCCGCGGGCGTGGGGCACTGCGTCTCCTTCCCGCCGGGGCGCTTCACCTTCGCCTCCGCCATCACCTTCAGGCTGCCGGACGGCGGGGCGTCCGCGACGCTGACCGGCGCCGGATCCGACGTCACCGAGCTCAGTTGGCCGCAGGGCGGCGGCCTCACCTTTGAATTCGTCGGCCAGGACAACTCGGTCCATGTACGCAACCTGTCGCTGACTACCGGCACAGCAGGTGGCGGACGCGCGCTGGTGCTGCAGCAGTCCGCAAACCTGGGCGGCAATCCCGCGGACAGTGCGTTGTCGGACGTGTCCGGTGTAACCATCCGCGGCGCCGACGGTTATGCCGTCACCGACTATTGGGAAACCGGTGTGGCCATCGCCGGCGTCTCCAACGTCAACATGACCGGGCTTGTGGTGACCGGGCCCGGCGGCGAGGCCTATGCGTCGCACGGGCAGGGCGTCGTGCTGGAGGGCACGGCCGATGATCCGCTGGTGGTCTTCAACATCGCTGGCAGCACCTTCAACTACCTGCTCAAGGGGCTCGTCTACGGTAATGAGGTGCAGGGTGTGACAATCTCACAGTCCAACTTCACCGGCGACGATTACGGAGTTTTCGTACCCACTGGCCTCAAGGGGCTCGATCAGCTCGCCGTCACCAGCAGCCAGTTCAACTGCGCGCTCGCCGGGGTCTATGTCGGCAGCTACACATCCGACACGCTCTTTAGCTCGAACCTCTTCATCGTGCCCAACACAGGCGTCGGGATCCTGCTCGAGCAGGGCTACCTCTATAGCGCGGTTGGGAATGCCTTCAACAGCGGCAGTGCCTCGATGACCCCCAGCCACCCGGTCGGCATCGAAGTCGGCGCCACGGCCGGCGGCGGCACGATCACCGGGAACCTGTTTGACAACATGGCGGCAGCGGTCGTCCTCCAAAAGGGTTCGACGGGCGGCAACGTGCAGTCCAATGAGTACTCGAACGATCCGGTCACGGTGAGTAACCTCGGCAGCGGCAACCGGGTCGGGGGTGGCTCGCCCTGAGGGTGTCAGGCGAGCGTGCGACGGAACAGAGAGCGCCAGTAGCGAGTCGCAGAATGGTAATCGACCAGCAGGAGCGGCAACGTCAAGAGCAGGAGGACGATTTTCAGCACAACTGCCAGCAGGATGAATTTCAACGCAACAACGAGCCAGTGGATCCGCATTGTTACTCCTCCGCGCGTTGCCAATCGTACCGCACCCAGCGAGCCGGTAATCAGGTGCGCGCCGGCTTGTCCCGATACAGCCAAGCAGCAATCATCCCGAGGATCACCATCAGAACACTGTCAAAGACGATCTGTTTGACAACCACATTCCCCGGCATCGGCTGCACGACGAAGTAGATCATGTAAGTCGGCACGGTCGTCAGCAGTGCAACGGCGATACCAAACCGCACGCCCTGTGCCATCCACGGTTTAGCCTCCACGCCGCGCGCATAGATCCATACGAACGCGCCGGACAAGAGCACGTGCGCCAGTACCATCAGCGGAAAGTATTTTTGTGCATCGCTCTCCGTCCGGAAGAGGTTTGTCAGCTGCACGTAGTCAGGATGCAGCAGCACACCATGGACGATGAAGCTGCCGATAAACCACGCGACGAACAGTACGATCCAAGCGACTATGAATTTCTTGTTCATGGCCCCCCCTTTTCGATTGCGGCGCGTCCGCGGGCGAAAGAATACGCCGGCACTGCTGGGGCGCAACCCCTGAGTCTTAAAAGTTAGTTGAGTTCTGTGCGTGACGGCGGTGTCTGGTGCGGTGCATCAACCGCAGGTGCTGCGCCGTCCAGCATCACGCCACAGGAAGTGGCGCGACTGCGTCGGCAGGCTTCACCGTAGCTTCGTAGATCTTGAGTCGAGTCAAGGCTGCGGAAAGCAGCGGTGTCGAAACGCCTTTTTCGGACCCCCGCGTCACCAGGTCACCGATGATCTGATCCGCCTCAACACGGTGACCGGACTTCATGTCCCGATACATCGACGCAGTTAGAGTGGAGGCCCTGTCGGTAAGGAATGATAGGGCTTTGGATTTGAATGGCTCATTGAGCGGTCGCCAGGTGGCGGCAATGGTTGCCACAACCTCCTCGAATAGACTTTGCACAAAACCAGCCCCGCCGGGCGCCCTCGCGACCTGGCCGATGTCGCCGTCCATCAGACAGGTGATCGCACCGAGACTCGCCAACATGGCCCACTTCTCCCACATCTCCCGCTCGATCTCGGTGGACAGACGAGCGTCAAAGCCGGCTACCTTCATGAACTGATCGAGGGCCAGGATGCGGCGGGACTTTTCACCCGTCCATTCGCCGTATGCCAGGTCACGGAAACTCGCCTGGTCCAGTATCCGCCCGCGCTCGTCCAGGCTAGTCGAAATTCTCGCCAGGCCGCCGATCACATGGAGCGCTCCAAATCTTGAACGAAGAGTGTCCATATGCTTCATGCCGTTGAGCACGGGAAGAATCACGGTCTGGTGACTGACATAGGAACCGAGGTCTTCGATCGCGCCATCGAGCTGATAGGCTTTCACTGCGAGGAGGATCACGTCGAACTCACCCGCGGCCTCGCCCGTGCAGATCACTTTGATGGGAACGACGGTCTCCTGGCCGCTGCTGGATATCGTGAGTCCACTCGCCAGCTGCGCGGCGCGGCGGGGGCGGACGAGGAAGGTCACGTCTCGTCCCGCAGCCGCCAAGCGGCCGCCAAAATAGCCGCCGACGCTGCCGGCGCCAACAATCAGGGCTCGCATGGCGGACCCTCGTTGAGAATAGCGGCGCGTAGCGATGCGCCCAGCGAGTTCGCCGTCTCGAAGTCCGAGTGTGTTTTAAACGTCATTCCTGCGCCTGCTGATTGGCGATGTCCACAGCACGCAAGTCAAGCTCGCGCTCGAGCCCGCGCCGCGCCTCGTCCTCGAGCTTACCATCTCGATAAAGTCGGTTGATCAGTTGCCGTTCGGCCTCGATCAGGCGAAGCTCGATATCGTCGCTCAATTCGACGAGCCGGCGATGGCGCTCATCGTCTTGAGTGCGGCGCTCGAGGGTGGTAAGGCGCTCACGATAGTTGGCGCGAAGCGGTCGGACTATCTCCTCCGGGAGTTCCCGCTCTCGAGCAAGCACCTCGAGCTGTTTGAGCGCCGCTTCGAGCGCTTGGCGCAAGGCCGCGGATTGCTCGGCTCTGCTCGCATGACGCTCCCGGCGGCCGGCGTTGGCGAGCCCCAGCCAGCGGATCACAACCGGGAGCATCAACCCTTGCCCGACCAATGTCACCAGGATCACAACGAAAGCGAGAAAGATGATGAGGGAGCGGTGCGGAAATTGCGCGCCGTCTTTGGTCGCCAGTGGAATTGCGAGCGCTGCAGCCAGTGAGACAATTCCGCGCACCCCGGTGAACCCGATTGCAAAAGGCCACTGCCACGGCGGCGCCGGATCTTTGCGCTGCAGGGATGGACTGAGCCAGCGCGGAAGGTAGGTTGCGGGAAATGTCCACACGAAGCGCGTCACAATCACTGCGGCGCTGACGATCACGGCGGCGGTGGCCAGTTCGGACCCGGAACTATCGGCCATGCCGGCCATCAAGGTGCGCGCCTGCAGGCCCGTGATCAGGAATACCATGCCATCGATCAGATAGACGAGGAAGTCCCAGAAAAACACGCCCTGAATGCGCGTCGCGGGACTGATGAGCTGAAGGCCGTTCCAGCTGATGTAGAGGCCAGCAGTCACGGTGGCCAGTACACCAGAGCCGCCCAGTTGCACCGGGGGCCAGTAAGCCAGAAACGGTGTCAGGACTGAGAGCATTATTTCCACGCGCGGGTCATTGATCCAACGCCGCAGACGCAGCATCAGCCAACCGACGCCAATTCCCCAGAGAATCTCGCCGGCCAGAACCAGCGCGAACGTGCCGACGGCAGGACCGAGCGAAAAGGCGCCGGCGCTCACGGCCGTCACCGCAAAGCGATAGAGGATGAGCGCCGTGGCGTCGTTTGCCAGCCCTTCGCCCTCCAGGATGACAAGAATGCGCTTCGGGAGATGCATTCGACGTGCGATCGCCAGCGGCGCTACCGGGTCCGGTGGCGAAACAATGGCACCCAGGACGAAGCCGACTGGCCAGGAGAAACCTAACAGCCAGCGGCTCGCCGCGGCGACGGTGAGCGTGGTGAACAGCACGCAACCGATTGCCAGGAGTGAAATGGGCCGCAGATTGAATTTGAATTCCCGCCAGCTCATTGCCACTGCCGAGGAGTAGATGAGAGGCGGCAACACCACCAACAGGGCGAATTGAGGAGCGAGTTCCAGCCTCGGCAAACCGGGGATGAAGGCGAGCGCGATGCCGGTAAGCACCAGGAGAATGGCTGAGGGAATCTTCAGTCGCCTGGCGGCAACGGCAACCGCTGCAATTATGATCAGCAGCAGTACAAAGATCTGAATCGTTGACATTATCATCGCGGCGCCTGTTGCCCACGGATGTCAACGGTATTTTGCTGGTCTCTCGGGTCTGTTCGAAAGGGGCTGCTTGCGGAAAGGTGTGCTTGATGAGGAACGTGAGCTGATTGTCACGTTCGCGGCCATCGCATCAGGGTCTGACGTCTAGAAGCCGGAAATACCATCACCGAGCTTGATATCCCCATTCGGCATTGGAATTGCGATGGGTGCAACCTCGACCCAGGTGACGCCGGTGCGCCGGTCGAGGCCGATTTCGCGAGCTGTCGCCGGCGACAGGTCGACGATGCGGCCGACGACGTACGGACCGCGATCGTGAATGGCAACGACGGCGGTCTTGCCGGTTTCGAGGTTGGTCACTTTCGCGGTAGTCCCCAGGGGGAGAGTCCTGCTGGCTGCATTGTTGCTGGTGGGTCGCATTGTCGTGCCGTCTGCCATTGTTCGACCCGCAAACATCGGAGCGTAAAACGATGCCTTGCCGACCCGCTTGCGGCCGGTGCGGTCGAGCTGCGGCCTTGCCTGGGGGGACAAGCGGCGAGGCTTCGTGTGGTCCGAGAGGCGGCGTGGTTGGGGCGATTGAGGCTGACTGGGGTTTGGCGCAGGTACATCGGCCGCGCTATCCATCGAGCCCGTACCAACGCCCGCCACGCCGACCAGCGTGAGCGCAACCGCGGCTGCAAACAGCTTGGTCCCTTGCCGTGGCTCGGACGCCTCGCTGGCAGCGACCTCCTGTCGCGTACGCTCGTGCAATACAAAGGCGCCCATGACAGGCAGTAGAACACTTGGCGCATGAATTGGGGCTGAACTACTGCTGGGGCGCCTGCCTATAGTCCTGCAGGCACTTTCCTACTCGGTCTCGTGGTGATAGGAGAAGGACAGGGCGATCACGCGTTGCGTGCGTCGCTCGACTATCGGGCTGTTGGCTGGATCGCCGCGCAGCTGGCTGATTGCCGCGTCGAGGTTGACGAGCCAGTGCTTGCCGAAGAACTTGGTGGCGCTGAAGCCGACTCCGGCGGCGGCCGTGCCATTTTGCGTGATCAAGTACTCCGGATGTCCGGAGGCGAGTGACTGCTGCGCGCTGACGCCGAAGAGCGACTGCAGGTAATGGTGGTCCGCCACCGTGATGGACGGTCCAGCGAACATCACGAAGCGCTTCGAGCTCCCCGGCAGTGGTATGTATACGGCCGCGTCGCCCACGGCACCCTCGGCGCCGCCGAGGAACTGCCGCGCGTCGAACCGGAGGATCAGCGGAAGCTTTTTCGATAGCACCACCGAGCCGTACAGCTTCGCGACTGGGGCCGGGGAGATATCGCCCATGCCGCGTAGGTTGGTGAGGTCATCCTTCTGCTCGCGGCCCAGGTCGTAGGTCATGCCGAGGCCGAACTGGTAGTGATCGCCGCGCAGGAAGTTATAACCTACGCCCTCGCCGGTGGAGATGAAGGCGGCGTCGCGATAGTAGATGAGGAGGTCCGGTCCTCCGCTCACTCGATAGGCCCGCGCCCCCTCGTACACGGGCTGCACCTCCGCTGCCAGGCCTACCACAGTGCGCCAGTCCGGCACGTTGGGCTCGAACAGTCGCGCCAGGATGAAGCCGCCGGAGTACTGCCATTCCTGCAGCGGCGAAGGTGTCTGGGCATGGGCGGCGCGGGCGCCAGCGGCACCCAGTACCAAGGCCAGAACGAGCTGACGCAGCGGGATGCGTTTTGGCCGCGCCGGGCGCACTCTCATGAATAGTCCTTTTCTCGGAGCACAACCCGAGACCTTACAGCAGGCCGGTCGTTCAGGCTGTCAGCGCGCGACGCAACAGACGCCGCGAAGGTCGCGATGATCAAACGGTTACGTTCGCCACTGACACTCTAGGCGTCGTGCAGTAACGAGCGCCAGTTACGCGGAACGCGCCCTTCCGGGCCTGGTGCGGGTTGGTCCGCGGGATGCGAGCGAGGAGGCGCCAACTTTGCACCGTCAATCGCGCCGGCCTTTTCGTAGTCATAAAACCAATCCTCGCCCGGCTCAAAGCTTGCGATCACCGGATGACCGGTGAGGTGAAAATGCTTGGTTGCATGCTGATTGGGCGAACTGTCGCAACAGCCTACATGGCCGCATTCTGCACAGCGCCGCAGATGCAGCCACCAACCGTCACTTGCCAGGCACTCGACGCAGCCGTTTCCGCTGGGTCGGACCGTGGGATTGATTCCCCGAACGTGGCCGCGGTCCTTCATTGCGTTCATTGGCGCAAATGATGAGATGGCCGCGACTCGTCGTCAACCCTGCCGCGCCGCTTCAATGGCGGCGATGTCAATCTTCCTCATCGGCATCATCGCCTCGAACGCGCGTTTTGCTTCACCGCCACCAGCCGCAAGTGCCTCGGTTAGCGCACGCGGGGTGATCTGCCAAAAGAGACCCCAGCGGTCCCTGCACCAACCGCACCGGCTTTCCGTGCCGCCATTGCCGACGATCGCGTTCCAGTAGCGGTCCGTTTCCTGCTGATTGTCCGTCGCGATCTGAAAGGAAAAGGCCTCGCTGTGCCTGAACTCCGGGCCGCCGTTGAGGCCGAGACAGGGAATGCCCAACACCGTGAACTCCACCGTCAGCACATCGCCCTGTTTGCCACCCGGGTAGTCACCGGGCGCCTTGTGAACGGCGGTTACCTCACTATCCGGAAAGGTAGCGGCGTAGAAGCGCGCTGCCTCGTGCGCGTCTTTATCGAACCAGAGACAGACCGTGTTCTTCGGTTTCATGTTCCTGAGCTCCTCGTGCTCGATCGGTGCAACGCGGGGTCTCCACGCCATAGGCGGCCCATCGCGGCCCAGCCGCGCTGCGGCTTCGCAGCCAACTCCGGTATACAGCACGCACGTCGCCGGTCAACCAGTCGGCCCCCGGGGACTGCCAGTGGCCGAGAGCGGCCAAATCCTGAAGGCCGCTGGGTGCCAAGCAACGCTCGGATTCCTATAAGCTGAGGCTCGCGATCAGGTTGCCCCCTGATCTCGTCTGCAGCCACAGGAAACTGCCATATGACCGAGAGCGTACGTGACGAAATCGCCCAACTGGCTGGAGACATTCGCGCTCTGGAACAACGGCTTGAAGCGACGCTCGCAAAGCGGCGCATCGAGCTCAACTACAAGATGCTGGACGGAGTGGCTCGGTTCGAACAGGCCGTGATTGCGCGGCATCGCCTCCTGAAGAGTAGGTTGTTGAGCTACATCTTCGGTGCGCGCCTCGCGATGATTCTGACGGCACCGGCGATCTATGCGCTCATTATTCCGCTGCTACTGCTCGACCTGTTTGTGGCAGTGTACCAAGCAGCGTGCTTTCCGGTGTATGGGATCCCGCGCGTGCGCCGCAGTGATTATTTCGCTTTCGACCGGGAGCGGCTCGCCTATCTCAACCTGATTGAGAAGATCAATTGCGGTTACTGCGCCTACGCGAACGGTTTGCTGGCGTACGTTCGTGAAATCGCTTCACGAACAGAGGAGTACTGGTGCCCGATCAAGCACGCGCGCCGTGTGCTCGGAGTGCATCCGCGCTACGGCAGCTTCGTGGACTATGGTGACGGCGACGCCTATCGACACGACCTGGAGCGTCTGCGGACGGAAGCGCGAACCGAACAACCGAACTGACGGCGATGAACGCTTCTCGCCCAGCGCTGCAGAAAGGTACAAGATGAAAATCCGTTCGACGGACTACCGCGTGGCGGAAGGGGACGACGTTGATCTCAAGACGTGGCGCACGAAGGTCGACCCCGTATACAAGTCGAAGGAGCAATACCAGAAGCTCTTGAGCGAACACGTCGCGAACCTGAGCCTGCAACAGCAGCTTTTGTACGCGAGTAACTCCCATGCCATCCTGCTGATCTTTCAGGGGATGGACGCGGCGGGAAAGGACGGCGCCATCAGGCATGTGATGTCCGGGGTCAATCCCCAGGGCTGCCAGGTGTATAGCTTCAAACAGCCTAGCGCGGCCGAACTGGAACACGATTTTCTCTGGCGCACCGCGCGGGATTTACCAGAGCGCGGGCGAATCGGCATCTTCAACCGATCCTATTATGAGGAGGTACTGGTCGTTCGGGTCCACCCCGAGATTCTCCGCAACGAAGGACTTGCGGACGCGTCATCGAAGGGCAGGGTTGTCTGGCACGACCGGTATCGCTCGATCGTGGATCTGGAGAGGCACCTCTACCGCAACGGAACCCGCCTCATCAAGTTCTACCTCCACCTCTCGAAGGAGGAGCAGCGCAAGCGCTTCCTTGAACGCATCGCGGAGCCCGAAAAGAACTGGAAGTTCAGCCTTGCGGATATTGAGGAGAGAAAATTCTGGAAGCGGTACAGGAGGGCGTACGAGCAATGCCTCGGCGCCACCAGCACCCGTCTCGCGCCATGGTATGTCGTTCCGGCCGATGACAAGGAGAACGCACGGCTGATCGTGTCGCGGATTATTCTCGATACCTTCGAGGACCTTAAGCTAACCTACCCGAAGACGACGGCCGCGCGGCGCAGGGAATTGCTTACGATCCGCAAACGGCTCGAGAAGTGAGATTGGTGCGGGGAGATTCCCTATGAAGCGAGGTGTCGGTCCTGAGGAACTCACGGACGCGGAGGTCGAGTCGGTTGCCCAGGCGGTCGATATCTTTCGAGCCTCACCAACGTCCCCTAGCTTTTTCGTGTCTGCGCCGGTACGCGACGGGAACGGCAAGTTGAGCGAGGTCCGGTTCTACAAGGACGACGAAAGACGGCAACCGCTCGCAGTCATCGGCATCGCGGATGACGGCGCTCTGCTGCCTTTGAGCTGGCTAACATGAGAGGCGACCGTTGAGAACAGGGTAAACCAGCGTTCCATCGGGCAGCCGGTTCGCGCCCGGGGTCATTGTGGCGGTCTCTATCTGCCGCGGCCCCATGATGTGCAGCACCGCGAAGTCTTGCGAGAGCAGGTAGTCGCTGATGATGCGACGATGGCAGCGCCACCACAGCGCTTCGGAACACATGATGGCGCAGTTGCTTTCGACCACCAGGTCATGGAGTCTCGCCATTCCGGTCGCGAACTCATCGGTCATCGCGTAGTCCGCGTAGTTGCGAAAGGAGTCATTGCGCCAGAAAGTATTGGGCGAGGGCGGGGCGTCCCGCGGCCGATGTCGCCGCCCGCCGAGCTCGGCGAAGTGCTGATAGCGCATAGCGGAATCCGCGAGCGATGCCGGCAACAGGTCGATATTGAACTGTGGATTCCTGCGCGAGCGCGGCACGGATCTGACGTCCGCGATCACCTGAACGCCGGCCTCACTCAGCAACGCCGTGAGCTCAGAGAGCGTGCGAGTCGAATGGCCGACGGTGTGAACGGTGCGAGCGCCGGAAGCGCTAGTCATCGAGCCTTTCGCGGGCAGAGGTCTGATGCAGGGCGATGTGTGGCGCCACGGCCGGCAGAACTGGCTGGCGAGCATGCGCGCCGGTATCACCCTTGACCGTGATGTGGATGGCGCGCAGTCTTGACGCCGGTGCGCAAGCGAGGCGAAGAGGGTGAGTCAAATGGCAACACCTCATCGGGTTCTCAATCGGGATCGACGTACACTCGAGGCGATTTTCCGGCACCCGGTTTCGGGCAATATCGCCTGGTCGGAAGCTTCGCACCTCATCGATCGGCTCGGTACGGTCCGGCAGGAATCCAACGGCCGACTTCTGCTTGCGATCGGCGAGCACCGACAGGTATTTCACCCGCCTCATGCCAAAGCGCTGACGCCAGAGGAAGTCGCGCAGGTGCGCAGGTTTCTGGAAAGTGCCGGAGTCACGCCCGCTTCTGTAGAGGTGGTTGAGGAAGAGCACGTAGCCGAATCTACAACATTCGACATGGTAGTGGCGATCGAGCACCATCAAACACGTCTGTTCACGATTACGGGCGCAGCGGAAACTGCCAGAACGCTGCGCCCGTACGATCCCCACCACTTTCTCCATCATCTAAGTCACCGGCAGGACGGCGAGCTTCGCGGTCAGCGCCAACCCGAGGAACCGAGCTACTATTCGCAAATTGCGGCGGCGCTCGCGCCGGCACGTCGCATTGTCCTGCTGGGACATGGCACTGGCCACAGTAACGCCGCTGCTCATCTCGATGAGGTGCTTCGTGCAAAGCATCCGGAAATCCATAGTCGGATCGTAGCTATGAAGGTGGTGGATCTCTCAGCGATAACCGAGCCGCAGCTCCTGGCCCTCGCATCGGCGGCTTTCGAGGAGGCTGACTAAAATGTCTGACATCTCGGCAACCTGGAAACCCTACGAGGCGCGCGGGCAGCCCACAACACGCAGCCACTTTCCGGACAGCGTCTTTGCTTTTCCAACTCAGCGCAAGGAGCCTCTGATCGATGCACAGCACGTGCGCAACGCTGTGGCACGATTCGATCAGGTGATCGATGTGTCCGAAGCCGATCGAGAGCTCGCCTTCGCAAATATCGAGAAGGCGGCGCGGCACTACAATGTGAATCTTTCCGAGACGAACTGGCACCAGCTCGGCATTCATCCACAGCGCAACCGGCAGGAGGCGGCGGCCAAGGCAGCCGCCACCCGAAGGCGCGAGCGCGAGGAAGACGCAGAAGACTCCTGAGGGCTGCAAAAGCCGCAGGGGTAGCTAGCTCTTTTTTTTCTAGTGCGACTTGCCGTGGGGTGGTCGCGCCTGAATGGTAAGTGCCGCCGCCAACGCACTGATGAGCGCTAGCACGGCGGCGGTCCACAGTGCGATCTGCACCGTGGTCGCGAGGGAGTTCGCGATGATCGAATGGGCAAGCTCCCGATCTGATCCGGAGAGGCCCACGGGTATCGACGACGGGATGACGAACCCCCCTCTGGCAGCGTGCACTGCTTGAGCTACGGCGCTGGAGGTCCTGGCCGCCGCCAGATGTTCATCGAGCGAGCGGTTGAAGACACTCACAGCGACGCTACCGAGCGCCGCGATCGCCATGAGACTCCCCACCGAGGCGACCGCATTGTTGAGGCCAGAGGCTACCCCGGTTCGGTTCGCCGGTACCGTGTTAAGGACAGTCGCGGTGAGCGGTGCGACCGTAAGGGCCATTCCGAACCCCAGCAAGGTCATCGACAGCGCTGTCGTCCAATAGGATTGACCGGCTGCCGATAGCGACAAGAACCCCAGAGCGGCGAGTGTGGGCCCGGCGATAAGGGGACGGCGTGCGCCAAATCGGTCGAGCAACCCACCTGACCAGCGCGACGAAATCCCGAGCACGAGCGCGAATGGGATGTAGACAATTCCCGTGGCAGTCGCGGACCAACCCCTCGCCTGGATCAGGAGAAACGGCAGAAAGAAGAACGCAGCTCCGAGGGCGCCGTAGAGCAGCAGCGTTAGCAAATTTACCCCAGAAAACGTGCGCGAGCGGAATAGCTCAAGAGGCATCATGGGCCAACGGCTACCGCGTTCAACGAGTACAAAACCGACGAGCGAGGTTATTCCGGCCGCCAGAACGATTATCACGCTCAAATGCTGCCACCCGAGCTGAGAGGAGCTGATCAGCCCATAAACGAGACAGCCGAGCCCGGCGAACGCGAGCAGGGTTCCCCGCCAGTCGATGACTGGTGGCGCCGACGGGTCGCGGCTCTCCGGGACTTCACCTATAGTGATCCACAAAGTGGGGATCGCCAGCAGGGGATTGATCAGAAAGATCGCACGCCAGGACACGTGATCCACCAACCAGCCCCCCACCAGCGGAGCTGCCCCGGCAGCGATTGCCGATGCTCCTGACCAGACGCCGATGGCTGCTCCACGAGCCTTCTCGTCGAAGGAAGCACCGATCAGCGCGAGCGAGCACGGGACCAGCAACGCGGCGCCGGCACCCTGAACAGCTCGAGCCGCGATCAGCGCTGGCACACCGCCAGCGAATGCGCACGCGACCGATGCGACGGCGAACACCGTCACTCCGATCACGAAAACCCGTCGGCGGCCGAATTGGTCTCCGGCAGCGCCCCCGACAAGCAGCAGGGCGGACATGGACAGCGTGTAAGCGTTGATCACCCATTGCATTGCAGGGAGTGTCGTCGCCAGATCGCTCTCGACCCGGGGCAGCGCTACGTTTACAACTGATTCATCGACGAATGCCATCGTCGAGCCCAGGACTGCTGCCGCCAGAACCCATGACTTGCGGGTGGCACTCCGGGCCAAGACTTGGGCTGAGCGGATCGCGACCCCATCGCAGGGGAAGAGCTTCGGATTGCTCACTTACAAACCGCCGAGGTCGCGAAGTTGCTCCAGGCAGGTGCTTGCGACGCAGGCGCTGTTACCGACCAGCGTCGCGGTCGCGTTGCTCGCTCAGCGTGTAGAGAGCCTCCGGAATTGCCTCCAGGCGCTCTCTCGGGATCGGCTGGCCACTCTCATCCGACAAGCCGTAGGTTCCTTCCTCGATTTTCTTCAGGGCGCGATCGACGCGTCCGAGACGCTCGACATCGCGAACCACCAGGTTACCGTCCCGCTCCAGTGCATCGAGTGCTTGCGCGTCATCCTCGTATTCCAGGGCAGCACCGGAGCGCTGGCCCTTTACGTCCGCTTCGTCAGCTTCAGCTGACGCCTCAGCCGCAAGGAGAGTCGCGCGCAGGCGAAGCAGGTGGCGGCGTTGCTTTTCCACGAACGCCGCGTCGATCGTAGGTTTGGCGCTTTTCATATCCGCGGATCATACCTCGACTTAGATACACAGGCGCGTCGCCCGCGGGTTCGAGGCCGCTCATCTTGTCTCGTAAGGATGAAAGACGTAATCCTTAGCCTTCACTGCCACATGGCACACCTTTCCGCAGCTCGGGGTGCCGGCCTTATCGGGCGTGAAAGTGGCCGACGGTGGCTTCGCGACACGCGTAGCATTCGGATCGTGGCGTGCCTAGCCCGATCATGAGCACGTATCCGGTCATCGGCTGGACCGAGAGCGGCGAGGCGCGTTGCGCGCGCTGGCGCTCGGAGAGTGGGACGCCGGCCGCGAGGCGCGTGGTCATCGTCGATGACCACATCACGGCGGATGAAGCGTATGGCCTCGCGTGCCAAGGTACTGCGCTGCTGTGGCGGGGCGACTTTCAGAACGCGCGCCAGATGCTGCTCGCACTTGCCAGTCGCGCCGACCGCCGGGCCCGGAGGCCAAAAAGGTCGGCGACCTCCTCGAGGTCTACAACTCCTGTCGAAGCTTTCCATCTCCACCGGCAGGCCCAGTCACAGCGGGCGCGCACGCTAGGCGCGCTGCTGGTGCCGCTCGATGAAGCCTACGGCATTCCGTTGCGTCGTGCGCCCGACGTGCGGCAGGCCTGCGCGGAAGCGTACGGCCCGGCAGAGGGACCCTCGCTTGTCTCACTGCGAGCCCTGCTGGGCCTCATCGGTGCGCACGAGTGGCGCGTCAAGGGGATCGAGATCGCGGCGATAGGCGGTCGGATCCACCCGCACTACGGGGTGTTTGCGCCGATTCGCCACGAGTATGTCGATCTGGTCGCCAGCACACCTCTGCCAGCCGCAAGCTCACGATGCGGTGTGGCCTTTGACATCGGCACTGGAACGGGCGTGCTAGCCGCCGTGCTCGCGCGGCGCGGCGTCAGACGTGTAGTCGCCACCGATCGAGATCCTCGCGCGCTGGTGTGCGCTCGCGAGAATCTCGAGCGTCTCGGGTTGACGCACCAAGTGGAGGTCGTGCAGGCAGATCTCTTTCCCGAAGGGCGGGCCGCACTCGTGGTATGCAATCCACCGTGGGTTCCAGCGCGGCCGAGTTCTCCCCTCGAGCGCGGGATCTATGATCCCGACAGTCATATGCTTCGCGAGTTCCTGGACTCGCTGCCGGCACACTTGGAGCCAGCGGGCGAGGGCTGGCTGATCCTTTCGGACCTCGCGGAGCACCTGGGTCTGCGGTCAAGGTCAGAGCTGCTCGCTGCGTTCGATGCGGCCGAGTTGAGGGTTGTCGAGCGAAACGATGTGAGGCCGAAACATCCCAGAGTCTTTGACGAAGCCGACGCGTTCCACGCGGCGCGCGCGGCCGAGGTGACATCGCTCTGGCGCCTCGCCGCGCGCTAAGGGTCTTGCTCCAACTGGGCGGGCCGGATGCCGTAAATGGGCGACCGCGTGCTACTATTGGGTCGTCTTGTCCCAGCCAGCGCGAGCCCCCTTGCGACAAGCGCAGGGGTGAACCACCTTCGAAGGAGACTGAGAATGGAGAGCAAACAGACGCCCAAGAAGTCGAAAGCCAATGTCATTCTCGCGAAGACTCGGATGAGCGCGAAACTGCAGGGGGAGGGAGATTACGAGGCGGCGCGCCGCTATGACATTGGCGTGCGCAAGTTCGTGCAGCACGCGGACGTCGGACGTGCGGCACGCGCCGCGGCGCCCAGGAACAAGCGCGAAGCGCAGGAGATGGCCGCGGCCGAGGCCATCGGCCGGCAGGGTGAGCCGGGGCAAAAATCCGAATGGTTTCTCGCAGACCTGGAAGGCATTCGCCAGCGCGCGCGGGCGCAGCTCGCAGCCGGCGCGATCACCGACAATTATCAGGGTGACGTGCAGCAGGCAGTGACGCTCCTGAACCACGCCGTAGCCACCGAGATCGTCTGCGTGCTGCGGTACAAGTACCACGCCGTCGTCGCTACCGGCATCTCGAGCGAAGCGGTGAAGGAGGAATTCACGCAGCATGCCAAGGAAGAGGAAGAGCACCTGGACATGCTGTGCGAACGCATCAATCAGCTCGGCGGTAACCCCAACATGAATCCTGAAGGCCTGCTGTCACGGGCCGCATCGCAATACGTCGAGGGTAAAAATCTGGTCGACATGATCAAGGAGAATCTGGTCGCCGAGCGTGTGGCCATCGAGACCTATCGCGACATGGTGCGTTATTTTGGCGACAAGGATCCTACGACCCGCACGATGCTCGAGCGCATTCTGGCGCAGGAGGAAGAGCATGCGAACGACATGCACGATCTGCTGGTCCAGCACCAGGGTAGGCGGATCGCGAAGAAGAAATAGGGCAGTGGAGGCCGCCTTCGCCGCTGCCGGCCTGATTCGGAGTTTCGGCGAAACCAGCCCTTAGCTCATCGAGCCGGTGCTCACGTTCGTGGCCAGAGCTCCGTACTCAGGTATTTGAGCCCGGAATCGCAGGCCAGAGTCACGACTGTCTGGGCGCGATGCGCTCCTCGCAGTAGCTGCAGAGCTGCCGCAAGATTCGCACCGGTCGAAAAGCCGGCAAAGATTCCTTCCTGCATAGCCAAGCGACGCGCGCAGGCGATAGCCTCGTCATCCGTCACTTGCAGGTAATCGTCGACGGCTGTGTTCTGCAGAAACCGCAGGTCCCGGATGCCGTAACCACCTCCCTGAATGCGGTGGTTCGGTCGCACCACCTCTTGTCCAGCCAGTGCCGCCGCGCCCGCGGGTTCCACAACGTAGCAGCGTGTCGCCGGGTTAGCTTCTCGGAACGATCGAGCACAGCCGACGAAGGTGCCCCCAGATCCGACGAAATCGCAGAAGGCGTCGAAGTGACCCGCCTGACTTAAGATCTCAGGTCCGGTCGTTTGGTAATGAGCCCGCCAATTACCCTCGCGAAGAAATTGGTCTGCGCGAAATGCTGCGCGCTCCTGCGTGATTTCCTGCGCACGCGCATCCGCAAGCTGAAGATCCTTACCCGAGACCTGGCCTGGTTGGCTCTTCGGTGCCTGATCCACCAAAACTACCTCGGCACCGAGCGCGCGCATCATCTGCACGCGCTCGGGGGAGTTCCCTCGCGAGATGACAGCGACGAAGGGGTAGCCTTTGACCGCGCAGACGATGGCGAGACCGGTCCCCATGTTTCCGCTGGTCAGCTCAACTACGGTCTGGCCACCACGGAGCGCTCCGGTGCGTTCCGCCTCCTCGATGATCCCCAATGCCGCGCGGTCCTTCTTCGAGAACCCCGGGTTCAGATAATCAAGCTTAAGGAGAATCCGGCCAGGAAGTGAACGGGTGATGCGCGCCAACTCAATGAGTGGCGTGTTGCCGATGGCCTCAAGGACAGATGGCATCGTCCTCATGTGCTTCCCCGAGTTCGGTTGGGCCTCGCGTCCGTCCAGGTTCTGCACCGCGGCCGGTGTAGGACAAGCGCGGATCCCGTTCACTTGATCACGCGGTCTGCGTACGCGTCAAGAACCGGCGGTGCCGACCACGATGGCGCATTTTTACCAAGGCGTCGGCGTAGTCACGCTATCGACGCAAGCTTCCTTGCATATAGACTTGAGTGTGACCGGCACTAAAGGACCACTGAACAAAAAGTTGCGCCGAGGTGTGGCGATCGACAGCGGACACCCGGCACAACATCCTAGCCCGGTATCGATTCCATTCTGCTCCTTGAGCTTCACTGATCCGCGCGTTGCCGGTTTCGGCGCACAGGTTGGCCGTACCAAAATCCCAGCGTCGGACAACTGCGATATTCGGAGGGGAAATCATGTCGCCAAAGAGAGCGGTACCTATCGTTACGGCTGCGGTCAGTATCGCGTGGGCAATGGCGCCCTGTGCGTCGGGCGCCTCCGGCGCGACGGTGGGCATGCAGCCCTTGATCGACTATCGAGACGTCACGTTGAGCCCCAGTGCAACGGCTATTGCCAGCGTAGACGTCGAGCAGGCGATGGAGTCACAGCGTGCCCGGCATAATCTGATCGCTGTTCGCGACACGACTGGGAGGAGCATCGCGACATACGATCCTTGTTCGACGTGCGTCTACAGTTCGCCGGCTTGGTCGCCTGATGGCCGTAGTCTCGCGTTCCTCGGCGACGATCTCGGTCAAAGCAGTATGAATGCCAGCGGTATCTTTGTGGCGTCCGATGGGCGAGTACACCGTTTGGCGTCGCTTAGCGGATCGGCGAGCAAGTTGCGCTGGTCGAGCGACGGGACAACGCTTTCGTTCCTCCTCACCGCCGAACCGCATGACGGCGGACATGGGGTCACCGCCTACCGGAGGGTGGGCGTCATTGCGCAGCCTGATTACGTACAACGCATCATGACTATCTCAGCTCTCGGCGGAGCTGTCCAAGCCAGATCACCCGATAGGTTGTGGGTCTACGACTACGACTGGCGGGGCAACACTGGTGGCTTTGTTGGGACCGCTGCGGAGGGGGACGCCGACAAT
>Ga0070761_10000370_pt1 | contig 29746 bp, 24 predicted proteins | sample HubBroMetageREF1_FD_66724 | JGI IMG/M metagenome (GOLD analysis project Ga0070761, IMG submission 66724) | Reference soil microbial communities from the Hubbard Brook experimental Forest, New Hampshire, USA - Hubbard Brook CCASE Soil... | ecosystem: Environmental > Terrestrial > Soil >... | reverse complement strand
CGGCGATGTTGCGCATGGAGGACAAGGTTGCTTCGACGACCTGGCCACCCTGGCGTGCGGCTTCGGCCGCTCCGCGGGAAGTGTCGGCGGCTTTCTGCGAGCTTTCGGAAATCTGCTGAACTGTGGCCGTCATTTCCTGCATGGCGGTTGCGGCTTGATGAGTCTGATCGGCCTGGCGGCGGGCGCTGTCAGCGGTTTGACCGGCGCCGGAGGATATTTCTTCACTGGCGCTGGCCACCTGCTCGGCGCTTTGACTGATGGTGGCAATCATGGTGCGAAAGGTAGCGATGGTTTTGTTCAGAGCGGCAGCCATGACGCCCAGTTCATCTTCGGTATCAATGTCGAGGGTTTGGCGAAGGTCGCACGCGGCCAGGGATTCCAACACCTGGACGGCTTGCTGGACGGGCTTCGAGATGGAACGAGTGATGACAATGGTGAGGAACAAGCCCAGGGCGAGGGCTGCGACGAGAGCTGCGACGATCCAATACCGGGACGAGGTATAGGCGGCGAATGCAACCTGCGTGGCAGCGTCGGCTCCCTTGTGATTCAGTTCCGCATCGTCGGCCAGCCTTTTTACGAGCGCTTCCGATGTGTCCCTTCCCTGAGTTTGCGAGAGGTGGACGCCCTCACGATGCTTACCGGCTTTGATGCGCTCCTGTACCTGCAGGCGGATGTTTTCGTGGGCCGCCAATTCCTGGGTAAATTCCTGGTAGAGCTTACGTTCTTCTTCGGAGGTGATTAGCTTTTCATACTCGTGCATGTGGCCGACCAGACGGTCGTAGACTGCCGCCGAGCGGCCTTCTTCAGTCGTGATCTCCTTCTTGTTGGCGGCCAAAAGGAAGCTCATTTCCTTGCGGCGAAGATCAATGACGTCGTATTGCATCTGGCCGAGCACACGCAGATTGGGCAGCCAGTTAGTCGCGAGATCGACGGCCGAATGATTCATTTGAGAAAGCTCGCCGAGCGAGAATATGGCCAGTCCGATCAGCATGATCAGGACGATGCCGAATCCGAGTCCGAGTTTCTTGCTCACCTTCAGGTTGTCAAACCACCGCATAATGCCTCCGACTATCAGTTCAACAGGATGACGGACGTTGCCGCTTCCCGGTCGAGCCCTTCGACTTTCAACACCCAAGAAAACATTTCATGACCAGAGCTACCGGCCTACTGCTGCGGCCGCTGCGTACTCTGCCTCAGGCTTGCTTACGCTCGCGGGAGCCGAGGTCTTACGGGCCGATACTTTGGGCCCGGCATGGGACGAGTGCGCATCCTCTCCCAGCTTGAAGTTGCTCACCATGACCTGCAGATCGAAGGCCAGGCTGGACAGATCCTGACAGGCCTTCGCCATCTGGTCGGCGGTTGCCGAGGATTCATGGGTCGAGCTGGAGATCTGCGAAACGTTGGCGTTGATCTGTTCCGAGGCGCTGGATTGTTCGACGGCAGCGGTGGCGATTTGAGAAACCATGTCGCCGACCTGTTCTGACATCCTGATGATCTCTGCCAGAGCCGCGCCGGAAGCGGTAGTCTTTTCCACGCCGACGTGGACTTCGCGGCTGCCTTTCTCCATGGCCTGAACCGCGCTCCTGGTCTCGACCTGGATGGATTCGATCATGGAAGCGATTTCCTTGGTGGCCTTGGTGGTGCGTTCCGCGAGCTTGCGAACTTCGTCAGCGACCACGGCAAAGCCGCGGCCTTGTTCACCGGCGCGAGCTGCCTCGATCGCTGCGTTCAAAGCCAGAAGATTGGTCTGATCGGCGATGTCATCGATGACGGCAATGATTTTGCCGATCTGTTCTGAACTCTTGCCCAGTTCGGTGATGCGGGAAGCTACGGCCTTGGTGGATTCGGCAATGCTGCGCATGGTGGCGAGAGTTTCATCGGCGACCTGGCCCCCGCGACGGGCGGCTTGGGCTGCGTTCTGAGAAGCGCCGGCGGCTTTTTCCGAATGCTCAGAGATCTGTTGGACGGTGGCGGACATCTCCTGCATGGCGGTGGCGACCTGATGGGTCTGATCGGACTGGACACGCGCGGTTTCAGCCGATTGCCCGGCTCCCGAGGACATTTCCTCGGTTGCGCTGGCGAGTTGCTCGCTATTGGCGGCAAGCCGGCGCATGATGTCGCGCGCAGCTGCCGTGAAAGTATCGAAGGCGCCGGCGATTTCTCCGAATTCGTCATCGGAAGCACGAATGACTTTCGTCAGGTCCGCCTTTCCATCTCTCATCTCGCTAGCTTGATGGGTCAAATGCGAAATGAGTTGAGCGGTGGTTTGTGAGATGGACCTGACGATGTAGACACCGATGATGAGCAGCGTAAAGATAAAGAGGCCAGCACCTGCAGCCATCCAGCGGATCTGCGAGGCCAACTGATCTCTGTAGGCTTCCTGGTAACGCTTGGTATCGCTGTTCACTGCATCGACGATCTGGTCGATGGCGTCAGTTACTGGCCGGTCTTTGCCTTTTAGAGCTGCATCGGCACGGCGGAAGTCCCGCCCGTGCGATTTCTCAAACTGGAGGAGAGCGGCGTTGTATTGCTTTCCGAGCTCTACGTGAGCGTTCAGAAATGCGTCTATCTGTGATTGGATGGCAGGATCTAGAGTAAGACCTTTTGCTTCCTGGCCTTCTTTTTGTACTTCCGCGTCCAGGGACAGAAACTCACCTTTGTACTTCTTCAGAGACTCGGGGTCGGACCCGCGCAGCAAGGTGTCTTTCCATGCCTGCACCTGCTTCTTGAAGGTCAACTGCATCACCCGGGCACGATCCTGGAGATTCAGGCGGCTGGTGGCGAACTCCGCATCCCGTGTGGTTTTCGCGGAAAGTTGTTGCAGCCCAACGACTGTGCTGGCAGCGAGGCCAGCGACCAGGAGCCCCAACATGAGGTAGATCCTGGCTTTGAGGGTTAGGCGGTTCATTGGAGCTCCATGAGTAAGTTCGACAGAAATGCCCGCACCGCCGGTAGACCACGTGCCAGTGCGGAGCACTAATCGGCAATCGCGGTATTCAACGTTAGTGGAAAGACAAGGAGCGGGACCTGGAATCTCGTCGCGAGCATCGGGATGGAAAGTGGAGTGCTCAGAAGAAGGGTAGCGGTATGCCTCTAATGTTGGAACCGACTTGTGCCGATTAGAGTGCGCACTTTGAATGTAAGTCGAATCTGAGGCAGGGCATCCCACGGGCAACGAAGTGCGGATCTTTAATCGGTGAAATGTGCAGGAACGCTGCCTACCTGGTGCAGCGATGGACAGGAGCGTGTTTTGCACGTCACTCCTTCAAAATTAAAACTTAATCGAGCAGTGCGGAGGAAAGTGATGGGTTCGGGATTGGAAGCAGGTGACAATCGACCGCGGTTGGAGCGCTGGCGCGCGGTGTTGAGCGATGCCGCGAAAGAAGTGTTTCTCCTGATGGTCGGGGAAGAGTTGTCGATTCCACAGGATGCCAATCCTCCGATTTTCTCGGAAGTTGCGGGGATGGTCGGCCTGGCTGGTGAACTGTGCGGAGTTTTGACGATCCGCTGCAGCAAAGTATCGGCGGGGAAGATTGCCTGCCAAATGCTGGGAGTAGCCGAGGCTGAAGCGGCTGCCCAGGCCATTGACGCGGTCGGAGAGATTTGCAACATGGTGGCGGGCAACTTCAAGGCGAAAATCGACGGCCTTGAAGACAAGTGCATGCTGTCGGTGCCCACGGTAATCAGCGGTGACAGCTATGAACTTCATTCGCTGGCCAGTGGCGAGCGGATCGAACTGCCGCTTCTGTTCCACGGTGATCCGGTTTGGATCAGCCTGGAAGTTCAAAACTAGGCTGCGTCGTCAAGGATAGGTTACCGCTTGGGAGCGATCTCTTCCGGCGCTTAAGATTTTGCCGCTGTTCCGCCGATATAGGAAAGCCTTTCGATGAGGCAACCGCCAAGATGGCGGTTTGATCTGGCACAAACGATCAAGGGAAGTATCGACCGTGAATGATAACGATCTAGCACAAGATCCGGAGTTAGTACGAGAGTTCCTCGTGGAATCCGAGGAGTTGCTGGAGAGCGTCGACGAGGGCATGGTGGCGCTGGAGGCAGCGCCTAATGACTCGGAGCTGCTGAACCGCATCTTCCGGGCTCTGCACACGATCAAGGGCACGTCCGGTTTTCTGGGGTTTGATCCGGTAATCCGGGTAAGCCACCGGGCCGAGGACGTGCTCAACGCTTTGCGTCGCGGGGAGCTGAAACTTTCGCGGCGAATCATTGATGTGCTGCTACAGGCACGCGACCAACTGGGCCGCATGTTGGGAGACATTCGCAATAACGCTCTGGGTGAATATGCCCTGGAGCCGTTGTTGAGCGAGTTGGAAGCAGTGCAGAAGCCGGATGTACCGCCGCAACTTGGAGACCTGCTGGTGGGTGGCGGAGTCATCGAGTCAGGTGAACTGAAGACCGCGCTGGAAGAACAGGCCGATACAAAGTCGCCCAAGAAGCTGGGCGAAATGCTGGTGGAGAAAGAACTGGCATCACCGGTGCAGGTAGGCGAAGCGCTGGTCAAGCAGAAGCAGATCACAGAGTCCATTGCGGTGCCGCAAACCATGCGGGTGGACGTGCATAAGCTGGACGAGCTGATCAACCTGATCGGCGAACTGGTGCTGGAGCGCAACCGGCTGGTGCAGGTGAGCCGCGATCTGACCGCGGGGCGGCTGGACGCAGAGAAGCTTGAAGACGCACTTACTCAGACGACCGCCCGTGTGACCTTCCTGACTGAAGAACTGCATGTGGCCGGCTTGAAGACCCGGATGGTTCCCATTGACACGGTGTTCAAAAAGTTTCCCCGCATCGTGCGTGATCTGGCACACAGCCTGCATAAAGAAGTTGAGCTGGTAGTGAGCGGTCAAGATACGGAGCTGGATAAAACCATGGTGGAGCTGGTCGGCGATCCACTGGTGCATCTGGTGCGGAACTCACTCGATCACGGACTGGAGAAGCCTGAGGTACGAGTGGCGGCGGGGAAAACTCCGAATGGAACGCTGCGGCTGGAGGCGCGGGAAGAAGGAGACCAGATTGTCATCAGCATTACGGACGATGGGGCGGGGATTGACCCGGAGCGGATTGCGCGCAAAGCGGTGGAAAAAGGGCTGGTGACGTCCGATCGGGTACGCACGCTTAGCAAGCGGGAGATTCTGGATTTCATTTTCCTTCCGGGTTTCAGCACCAAAGAAGTTGCCAGCGATGTGTCGGGACGTGGCGTGGGAATGGATGTGGTGCACACCAACGTGAAGAACATGAACGGGACGGTTGAACTAGAGAGCACGCTGGGCCAAGGGACGAGTGTGACCCTGCGGTTGCCGCTGACCATGGCGATCCTGCCGGTGCTTTCGGTGAAGGTGGGAAGGGAAATCTACGGCTTGCCGATGCGGACGGTGATCGAGACGCTGCGGGTTGAGTCCGGGCAGATCCATACCGTGGAAGGCTGCGAAGCCATCCATGTGCGTGGGAAGACAATTCCGCTGATTCGATTGTCGGAGGCTCTCTGTGTGGCGGATGTGAAGGAGAACGACAAGGTGTGCAGGAAGCTGGTGATCGTAGGACTGGGGACCCGCCGGGTCGCGTTTCTGGTGGATGACCTGGTGGGTGCAGAGGCCACGGTGATCAAGCCGCTGGACGCGCTCTCGCGCAAGTCCATTGGCATTGCGGGTGCGACGGTTGGAGGCGACGGGCTGGTCCGGTTGTTACTGGATCCGGCTTCTCTGGTGGCGGAAGCGGAAGCGAGACGGAACACCGCCGGAAAGGCAGCTCATGCCTAGCACAGACGCGATGTTCCCGGCGCGGACTCCCTTGGTACAGTCGCCGAACGGGTCGGGGGTGGTGGCGTTCGATTCGTATCTTTACCAGATCCGCGACCTCATTTATCAGATCGCGGGCATTCTGCAGCCCGATCACCGGCTGGAGTTTCTGGAGAAGCGCTGTCAAAGGCGAATGGCGATCGCCGGAGTGGCATCTCTGCGGGACTACTACGATTTTTTGACCAGGAGCGCGAATCGCACCCAGGAACTGACCGAGCTGCTGAATGAAATCACGATTGGGGAAACGTTCTTCTTCCGGAACCTGCCGCAGATCGAGGCCCTGCGAAAAGTCATTCTGCCGGCCATCGTGGAAAACAAGAAACGTTTTCCGTTCTCGAAGCTTCGGGTATGGAGCGCGGGATGCTCGACCGGGGAGGAAGCCTATACGCTTGCGATCCTCTTTCTGGAGGAGAGCGCCGGGATGCTGAAAAACCTGAAGTTCGAGGTGCTGGCCACGGATCTGAATGAACGCTCGCTCGAAAAAGCCCGGGCCGGAGTGTACGGAGATTACGCTACGCGAAACTTGAGCGCTTACCTGCGGCAGAAATATTTCAACCCGGAAGGCAATCTTCTGGCGGTGAAGGACACGGTGAAGTCGATCGTGCAGTTTTCCCGGGTGAATCTGCTCGACGACTCGAAAATGATGTTCATGAAAAACATGGATGTCGTCTTCTGCTGCAACGTAATGATCTACTTTGACGGCGCAGCCAGGAAAAAGGTGGTGCAGCACTATTACAACAATCTTCTTCCGAAGTCGTATTTATTCCTGGGCCACTCGGAATCCCTGTTTGGAATCAACCAGCAGTTCCGTCTCGTGCATTTTCCAGGCGCCACCGCCTACTACAAGTCCGAGCCCGGAGGAGGCGTGTGATGGCTATCGCACTGAGTGAGATCTCTCGAAAAATCGCGGATCTGGATAACATTCCCACGGTTCCCGCCTTGCTGGTGCCGCTCTTGAAGCGGCTGGGCGAGCCGGCGGAAAACGTGAGCATGACGGAAATCGTCAATCTGATTTCGTACGACAAATCTCTCACGGCGCAGTGTCTGCACATGGCCAATTCGCCGCTGCTCGGGATGCGCAAAAGAGTGGAAACCGTGCAGGGAGCAGTGATGGCTCTGGGGATGACGAGGGTGCGGGAAGTAGCCACCACCTGCTGCCTGCTGAAGGCGCTGCCCAGCCGTCCCGGAGCCCTGAAGCCGAATGATCTGTGGAAACACTCTTTGGCGGTTGCGCTGGTGAGCCGGGAATTTGCGAAACGGGTGGGCTACCACGATCCGGAGCAGGCCTATCTCGCGGGCTTGCTACACGACCTGGGATTGATTGTGGAACTCACGACGTTCCCCAAGGAATTCGAGGCGGTGACGCGCTCCGCGGTTGAGAAACGCTGTCCTCTGCATGAAGCCGAGCCCGATGTTCTGGGCGTGGATCACTGTGTGATTGGGAAAATGCTGGGCGAACGGTGGCATCTGCCGTCGGAACTAAAAGAAGTAATCCGCCGTCATCACGATGTGGATCATGCGACTACGGCCGCTGATCTGGTGAGCATCGTAAACCTGACGGACATTCTCTGCCGCATGCGCGGGCTGGGCTATGGCTTTGAAGAATTACGCCAGGTGGATCTGGCGGAAGAGCCGGCGTGGAAGCATATCGCCGGGCTCCCGAAGATGAGGGACTTCGATCTGGCACGATTCACACTCGAACTGGACACTTACATCGAGGAAATAGAGCGTCTGGTTACGTCGCTCTTCAATATGGCATGACGCAAGAAATCCAAGCGCGGAAGTTCCCGGTCAGAGTGCTGGTCGCAGATGACAGCGCGTTCATGCGCACGGCTGTGCGGCGCATGCTCGAGTCAGACCCGGATATCAAAGTGGTGGCGATGGCGCAGGATGGGCGGAGCGCGGTCGAACTGTGCGCGAAACACGATCCGGACGTGATCACTCTGGATCTCGAGATGCCGGTGCTTAACGGGCTGCAGGCGCTGGAGCGCATCATGCAGAACCACCCGCGGCCGGTGATCATGGTCAGTTCGCTCACCACAGAGGGAGCGGAGACCACGCTCGAAGCGTTTTCTCTAGGTGCGTTCGACTGCATTCCCAAGCCGATGTCGCACGCGTCGCTGGATATTATCCAGGTGCGCGAGGATCTGGTGGCAAAGGTCAAGGCCGCGTTCACCAGCCGCGGCCGTAATTCCGTTGCCGCACCTTTGCCGGCCGCGACGAGAAAGCTGCCGCCCGCCCGCCCGGCGTTGGAACCGGTGCAGTACTCCTCGACCATGCCGATCGTGTGCGTGGGTTGCTCCACGGGGGGGCCGGCGGCACTCCAACGAATCCTTCCGGCATTGCCGGGCGATCTTCCGGCGGCCATCGTGATCGTGCAGCACATGCCCGTGGGATTCACCGGGCCATTTGCCAGGAGGCTCAATTCTCTTTGTGATCTGCGAATTCAGGAAGCCACGGCCGATCAGGTGCTGGAGCCGGGCTGTGCCCTCATCGCTCCGGCCGGCTTCCATTTGACGTTCGCGCGCAAGACGCATTCCAAATATTCCGTCTGTTTGTCGAATCAACGGAACGGTTTGCTGCACATGCCTTCGGTGGACGTGATGATGAAGTCTGGAGCGGAGGTATTCGAAGGTCCGACGATTGGGGTAATTCTCACGGGAATGGGCGCCGATGGCGCGGAAGGCATGAAGGCGCTGCATTTACGAAAAGCGCTGACCATCGGGCAAGACGAACATACTTCCGTGGTCTATGGAATGCCGCGCGCCTGTGCGGAGATGGGAATTCTTAACAGAAGCGTTCCGCTGGATCAGGTGGCTAGCGAGATCGAAAGAGCGGTGGGCAAAGTCCCCGCCGTCGCCGGCGCGGCGAAAACCCTGCACGCTCAGTCCTGAGTGTGCCGCGCGGGAGCGTATTTGTTTACCGCCCGCCCGTAATGCAGGGGATTGGCGGGTGATTAAGGAACAGGAGCGAAAGTTCCGATAGAAGCTCAACGGGGGGCGGCTCATGAAAGCTTTCGGCTTGAGAGCGAAGTTGGCAGTGGGTTTCAGCACCTTGCTGGCCATGCTGATTCTGACCGGCGCGGTGGGATATTACTCAACCGGGAACGTTATCGCTGCGGGCCAGGATGTCAGCTACTCGTTGAAACGAAAAGAAGTAGCGCTCGGGATCGAACTGGGGCTCAGAAAGCAGATCCGCTCTGTCTCCGACTATGTGATGAACGGCGATCAACCTTCCCTACAGCAGTATGGCCAAGACAAAGAAGAGGTGGCCCAGCACCTGAACGAATTGAGCAAAATGCTGACAACGGATAAGGGCAAAGCGCTGCTGGTAAAGATGCGCGAGAGCACCGACCGGATGTCAGCCATCACGGACCAGGAGATCACGCTGCGGAAGCAGAGCCGGTCCTACGAAGCCAACGATCTGGCCTCCGGCCCGAAAGCGCAGGCAACCATGAAGGACGTGGTGGCTGACTGCGCTGAACTGGAGGCTTGGGAAGACAAACGGGGCCAGGATGAGGTCATTCTCGAACACCAAACCGAATCCCGGGCGAACAAGATCACGATAATCCTGGTTGCATTCGGCTTGTTCGTGGGGATTGTGACTGCGATCTTCATTGCCCGCTCGATCACCGGCAGTCTTACCAGCATGTTGTGGATGATTCACAAGGTAGCGGCAAAGGATCTAGCGGTTGAGGACATTCCTGTTACCTCTAACGATGAGATTGGTCAGGCAGAAGTGGCGCTGAATAGCATGAAGAATACCCTGCGTGAGATGGTGCGGGGCATTGCCACCACTGCTGAACGCCTGGCCAGCGCCAGCGAAGAGATTTCGTCGGGGGCGAGCCAGTCCGCGGAAACGGCGCGGGTGCAGGCCGATCAGACGAGACAGGTTGCAACTGCCATGGAGGAAATGTCTTCGACAGTGCAGCAGGTGTCGGAACATTCGCAGAAAGCGTCAGATTCATCGCACAAGGCGGCGCAAGCAGCCCGGCTGGGTGGTGAAGTGGTGGAGCAGACACTTTCGACGATGCGCAGCATCGCCGATTCTTCCAAGAATGTAGCGGCTCGCATCGCGGAGTTGGGCAAGAGTTCGGAGCAGATTGGAAAGATTGTTGCCGTAATTGATGACCTTGCAGATCAGACCAACCTGTTAGCCCTGAACGCTGCCATCGAGGCGGCGCGGGCAGGCGAGCAGGGCCGTGGTTTTGCCGTGGTGGCCGACGAAGTACGAAAGCTGGCGGAGCGCACGACCAAGGCGACGCAGGGAATTGGGGAGATGACCGAATCCATTCGACTGGAAACCAGGAACGCGGTGGAAGCCATTGAACTGGGCAGCCGCGACGTTGAAATTGGAGTGGAGAAGACCTCGGCTTCCGGGACCGCATTGCAACAGATCATTCAAATGTCAGAGCAAGTGGGCGACATGATCGCGCAAATCGCAACCGCGGCAACCGAGCAGTCGAGCGCCACGGAGCAGGTGAGTACGAATGTGGCCCAGATCTCGAGCCTGACGCAGGGGACATCGTCATCGGCGGAGCAGACGGCGAAGTCTTGTTCAGAGCTGTCGACGATGGCGCTTGATCTGCAGAACCTGGTGAATCAATTCACGTTGGGCGGCGGTTCGCCGTCGATTGCAGGTTCGCAGGTTGAGCGTAAACATGCTACGCCACAACGCAAGGCCAGGGCCGCAGCCTCCGGAATTTGAGACTGCCGGGTGTTAGATGCTGCGCGACCGAGGTTTTGGCTTGGAGCGGATGTTCATTCTGATTTTTTCGCGCTCCGCAACGACGCGGTAGATCTCGGCAGTTAGCTTATCCAGCTTCGCCGCGTCTGTTTCTTTCCCCACCTGCTTGAGGAGTTGCTCCAGATAGCGCACTCCGTCTTGAGCCATGACGGAATCCCTTCATCTCTTGGCTGAGAGACCGATACAAAGAGTATAAGTCCGGCACATTGGCTGTAGTATCCAGCTAGTAACCCCTCTGTTCGGGACTGCTCTGAGACAAAATGCCCGCGAAACGGGTACTCCCCTCATTACTTTAGTTCGCCACAAAGCTATCGTGGCAGCCCGAAAGGGCCGACTGGAGATGAGCACCAGCGCGACTTCCGAGTGGGCTGTTGCGGCGAATCATTAATTCGCGACGAATTCGGTGGACGAGGCACAGTCGAATGCGAGTGAAGATTCTGAGGTGGGGACTGGTTGCGACGGCGCTGGCAGCTACCATATCTCCTGCGCAGCAGTCAGGTGCTGGAGCATTGCCCGGAACGAGCACGCCGCCGGCGGCGCGGGCGCAGGCCAGCTACGGGAAGTTGCCGCTGGGGTTTGAGGCCAACCAGGGGCAGACCAGTTCGCAGGTCAGATTTCTTTCGCGTGGCAAGGGGTATACCGCATTCCTGACTGCTGGGGGGATGGTGCTTTCGCTGCGTCCCAGCCAACCTGTGCCGGTTCTAGCGGCGAGCGTGGCTGCGAGCAACAAGTCGCAACCCACGACGAAGACTACGCTGCAGTTCAAATTACTTGGGGCGGCTAAGAATCCAGTTGTCGTGGGAGAGAATCCGCTGCCGGGGCGGGTCAATTACTTCATTGGTAGGGATCCATCCAAGTGGCGTACCTACGTGCCGACTTATGCGCGGGTTCGCTACAAGAATGTGTACCCTGGGATTGATCTGGTGTATTACGGAAACCCCCAGCAGTTGGAGTATGACTTCGCTATTTCGCCGGGAGCGGATCCGCGGCTGATTCAATTCGAGATCACTGGCGCTAATCAGATTGAGCTGGATGAGCAAGGCAATCTGGTTCTGCAGACCGCGAGCGGCGAGCTGCACTTTCAGAGTCCCGTGGTCTATCAGGAGTCGCAAGGGCTGCGCGTGCCAGTGGCGGGCAGTTATGTGGTGAATGATGCGACACACGTGGGATTCAACGTGGCGCAGTACGATGTGGCGAAGCCGCTGGTGATTGATCCGGTGCTGCTGTACTCCACCTACCTGGGCGGAAGTGGCGACGACCAACCTTCTGGCATTGCTGTAGACAGTACGGGCAGCGTCTACGTGGCGGGCTACACCGATTCGACTGACTTTCCTTTGGCCACGCTGGGTTCGCTGCCGGCCGGCTCCACGCATGTCTTTGTGGCTAAACTCGATCCCACAGGATCGACCCTGGTGTATGCGGACTACATTGGGGGCAACAGCCAGGATTATGGCTACGCGGTGGCACTGGACAGGGCCAACGACGTTTATGTTACGGGAAGCACGGCGTCGAGCGACTTTCCTCTGGTGAATCCTTATCAGGCTACTTACCCGGGATCGTTCAATGCGTTTCTGACAAAGTTATCGCCTGACGGCTCTTCGCTGTTGTACTCCACTTATTTGGGAGGCAATGGTTCGGATCAGCCCGCCAGCGTTGCCGTCGATGGGTTGGGAGAGATGGTTGTGGCTGGTAATACGACCTCGACTAACTTTCCGATGGCCAATGCTTACCAGGGTACAGTGTCGGCGAATCAGGGTGGCGTGTGGGGAAACTACGGCTTCGTAAGCAAGTTCACGGCGGATGGCTCTTCGCTGGTGTACTCCACCTATCTCGGCGGAAGTTCGAATGTGGCTTACGATTGCGGCACTCCCTGCTGGCCATCGCCGTACAGCACCGTGGCCGGAGTCGCTGTGGACTCTAGCGGCAATGCGTATGCTGCCGGGGTCACGAACACTTATAACTTCCCTACCACGTCCTCGGCATACCTTACGACCAACACGGTGCAAGAAGATGGCACGGTGGGATTCGTCAGCAAGTTCAGCAGTTCGGGAAGCCTGGATTACTCGACCTACTTTTATGAAGCGAGCGGGATACTGACCAGCATTGCGGCCGTCGCTGCGGATGGTTCGGGCTCGGCTTATGTGACTGGTGTGGCTTACAGCGATGGCACGTTCCCGATTACATCGACCAGCATTTGCGATCCGGGGGTTGATGGAGCGGCTTGTGGCTATGCATTTGTCACCAAGTTCGATCCTACCGGTTCGACGCTGGCGTACTCGACGTTTCTCGGTCCGAACAACAATGCCAGCCCGCAGACGATCGCGCTTGATTCGAACAATGATGCGTACGTGCTGGCTTCGACGACAAGCAGCTCGTTTGGCATCGTGAACGGCCTTGAGTCTTATACGAGCGGGAATGATGTGCTGCTGGTGGAGATTGATCCTATCGCGAGTACGGAGCTGTTTGCGACGTATTTGGGCGCGAGCCTGGATGAGTTTCCCGCTGGGGTTGCGGTGGATGCGAGCGGCAACATTTACGTTGGCGGGTCCACTGACTCGCCTGATTTTCCGGTCACACAGGGAGCCTTCCAGAATGTGCTGGGCGGAGGCACAGATGCTTTCGTGCTTAAGATCGGACCGACTGCGGCCCCGGCTGTAAGCGTGAGTCCGAGCGCGCTGCAATATGCCGTGCAGGTGGTGGGCACGACCAGCGCGGGACAGTCCGTTCTGCTGCGCAACATGGGCAGCTCGGCGCTGGCGATCACGTCGATTACCTCGAGCGGAGATTTTGCGGAGACGGATACCTGCGCGACTAGCGTGTCTGCGGCCGGTAACTGCACGCTCTCGGTGACCTTTACACCGACCGCGGCGGGAACTCGCAACGGTTCCATCGTGATTCAGGATGACGCCGCCGGATCGCCGCATCTGATTACGCTCAGCGGAGATGGCGCTATTGCCATGGTCTCGCTGACTCCTGCGAGCCTGTCGTTTTCCGCGACGCGGGTGGGAGGATCGAGCGCGGCACAGACTGTGACGCTGGCCAATACCGGTGATGCTGCGTTGAGCATCAGCAACACTCAGATCAGCGGCGACTACTCGCAGACTAATAACTGTCCGGCGTCGCTGGCGGCGAGCTCCAGTTGCACCTTTAACATCACATTCAGCCCGACGACCACGGGCACGCGCAACGGGACCCTTACCTTAACGGACAATGTGCCGAGCAGTCCGCAAACTGTGACCTTGACGGGGAGCGGCTACGCCACCACAGCAACGGTGGGGCCTGCTAGTTTGACTTTCGCAAGCCAGGCGTTGAATACATCCAGCGTGGCCCAACTGGTCACCGTCACTAACACCGGGTCGAACTCTATCGCCATCTCCAGTGTGGCCGTGTCGGGCAACTTTGGACAAACCAGCAGTTGCAGCACAGTGGCGGCCAATGGCGCATGCAACATCAGCGTCAGGTTTACTCCTACGGTTTCCGGAGCCCGCACCGGCACGCTGACCATCGCCGGCAACTTTACGGGTAGCCCGCAAACGGTAAGTCTTAGCGGGACTGGAGCTGATTTCAGTGTGACGAGTTCCCCGAACAGCGACAGCGTTCAACCCGGCGCTACGGCGAGCTACACACTGACGGTTGCTTCCGTGGGCGGATCGTTTACCAACGCGGTGCAGTTGGCATGCAGCGGTGCGCCGAAGCTTACGACTTGCAGCGTCTCGCCGAGCAGCGTAACTCCAGGGGGAACGTCAGCAACCTCTGCGGTGACGATTACTACGACCGGAACGTCGGCACTGGCGGTGCCCCCGAATCAGTCGCAGAGCCATCCGATTTATGCGGCCTGGATTCAGTTGCACGGGCTGGGAGTTTTCGGAATCATGCTGGCAGGCTCGCGGAGCCGGTCAAGAAAACTCCGCGTGATTGTCCTGCTGGCTCTGATCGTGGCAGCCTCGCTGTGCATGATCTCATGCGCCGGCGGAACGGGCATCTCACCACCACCACAGTCCGGAACCGCGCCCGGGAACTATACCGTCACGATTACCGGAACTTCAGGAGCGTTGCAGCACTCGCTTCCTCTGACTCTTACGGTGCAGTAAGGGCCTGAATGCCTGTCGCCGCAAAGTAAGTTTTCGCACGGAACTACACTTGGACCAGCGCCATAATTTCGTTATCGATCAACTGCGCAAGAGAAAAATGCTCCAGTCTGGCGAGCAGAGGACGCGTGACTTCTTGTCCTTTAGCTACGACTAATAGTCCGGCGCGATTTCTGACATCCTGCTGCAAGATCATCCCTACGGACAGCGTTGAAATTGGAACCTTGCGCAGCTCCATCTTGGACTCCTCGGATTTCATGTCGGCCAGGGCGTCGATCAGTTCGCGGTCAAACTCGTTCGACCGGTAACGGAGCTGTTCCACAGCTTCCTGGTTCGACGCGCCCCTCATCCGCAGATTGTCAAATGCAACGGCAACCCTGAGCATCTTGGCGCCAAACACGAGGACTTCTGCGTGCAATTCCGGCACCTGGGGAGGTTTCTGAGGAGTTCCACGGGTCAGTTGCTGACTGATCATCCAGGCGATGGGCTCCAGGCGCGGGATGTTTGCGAGGAGATCCCTGGCTGCATTGGGGTGAGCCTCAAAGCGAGTCTGATTTTCGGGTAAGAGATGCGTGCCAACGTAAGCGGCGCGGATGAGCTCCGGGTCGAGGGTAATGCAGCCCAACTGCGACAGCATCCCTGCGGCCTCGAAGCTCCAAGAAGAAGGGAGGTGAAACCTGGCGGCGAGATGGCGGACGCATCGGGAGATGCGGATGGATCTTCCGAAGGCTTCGGGATTCACCGCACTTAGAACATCGGTCAGCACTTTGATGCTTCCCATTAGTGTGTTTTCCAGCAGCTCTTTCTCTGCTGTGATGAGTCGATACTGGACCAACCCACTGGTGATTGCATTGGCTAGAACCTCGCGTTCGCAGGGCTTGGCCAGAAAGCGGAATACGTTTCCTTCGTTGACGGCGTCCATGGCGGCATTAACGTCGGTGTAGCCGGTGAGGATCATCCTTATTGTGTTGGGCGCGGCTTGGCGTACGCGAGCAAGGAATTGGACGCCATTCATGCCCGGCATTCGCATATCGGAGACCACGACAGCGTAGGGGCCGCGTTCGTGGATCGCTGCCAGACCCTGCTCGCCGCCCACGGCGGTGTCCACATCGAAAGCCTGGCGCAGCTGGAGCTGGTAGCCCTTCAGGAATGCCGGCTCATCATCCACGAAAAGGATCTTGTCGGCCATGGGGCTCCCTCGATTCGAGTTTATTTTACGGCGTGCAGCAGACAAGCTGGTGCAGCAATGCGAGGAAGCGACGATGCTGGTTCTGGTAAGGACAGCGAGACCAGGCAGCAGGACCGTTGGGGACTAGCCGGTACCATTCTGGCTGCGCAGAGGAAGATCGCCGGGATCTTTGTCCTTAGACTCCCGGTCAATACTGGTTACGGCGGCAGCAGTCTTCATGCGGGCCAGCATCTCGTAAAGAGTGCCACGCCCAATGCCCAGGGCTTCGGCGGCGCGCAATTTGTTGCCTCCGACGCGCTGCAATACATCCAAAACATGGCGCTGCTCCACCTGCTCCAGAGTGAGAATGCCATCTTCACTTACAACTGACGAGGGTGGTTGGCGCTTCAAGGGGTCGGGAAGGTCGTCAATGTCGATGACGTTGCCTTCGACCATCATGCAGGCGTTGCCGATGACGTTCTCAAGTTCGCGTACATTGCCTGGCCAGGAATGGCGGGCCAGGCGGGCTTGCGCACGGCGGGTAATGCCTTGAATCTCCTTGCGATACTGAGTCGCAAACTTCGCCACCAAGAAGCGCTGCAGCAGAGATAAGTCCTCTTTGCGATCGGCAAGAGGAGGAAGCGTGACTTCGACCATGGAGAGCCTGTAATAAAGGTCTTCGCGAAACGCGCCTTTGGCGATCTGGCTCTTAAGGTCACGATTGGTTGCGGCTATCACGCGTACATTTACCATGCGCGGTACGGGAGAACCGACGCGCTGCACTTCCTGGTTTTGCAGAACACGTAGTAGCTTGGCCTGGGCTGACATAGGCAATTCGCCAATCTCATCCAGGAATACGGTGCCACCATCGGCATATTCGAAGACGCCGACTTTGTCGCGGAGCGCGCCGGTAAAGGCTCCTTTGACGTAGCCAAACAGCTCACTCTCGAGAAGAGTTTCCACCAGGGCGGAGCAGTTGACGACGGCAAAAGGCGCGGCGGACGCGGGGCTGAGGCGATGCAGGGCACGCGCCACCAACTCTTTGCCGGTTCCGGTGCTGCCGGTCACAAGTATGGTCTTGAAGTGGGGAGATACGCGGCGGATTCTGGCAAAGACTTCGAGCATCAGAGGGCTTCGGCCGATCATGCCCTCGAACTCATAAACGTCAAGCAACTCGCGATCCAGCTGGGCGGTTCTCTCCCGGCGCTGCGCCTCGGCCTGGATGCTGCTGATACGCACTCGCAATTTGTCCAAATCCAGAGGTTTGACCAGGTAGTCGGTCGCACCTTTCTGGATGGCTTCGACGGCTGACTCTGTAGAGTAATGGGCCGTAATGAGGATGACCTCAACGGCCGCATCGGCCGCGACAATGGTTTCCAGTACCTGCATACCGCCGATCCTCGGCATCACGAGATCGACGAGGACAATCAAGGGACGATGCTGGAAGAAGAGATCGAGACCAGTTTCGGGGTCGTTCGCCGTCAGGATCTGAAGCTGGTCGGAGGCGAATGCATCCTGCACCAAGCGGAGAGTTTCGGGATTGTCATCGATTACAAGTAGCTTGAGGCGCGCATTCTGAAGCTGGGTCATCAAGTACGTCCAAGTGCGACCAGAATCTTTCGGGTCGAGTTCTTCGCTTCGATAGATCTATAACTAAAGAGTCAGCATTCGAGGGACGCTGATCCAACCCTCAGTCTAAGATCGGCCTCAATTCTAACAGCCTGTGTAGGTCGGCCGCCCTCAATTCTCGCAGGTTCGAACGGCGCCTTACCAAGCGGCACCTCCGCCTCGCGGCTTATCGGGCTGCAGAAATTTGCAACGTATTCAGCGGGCAGATTGGTTAGGATCTCGAACTGTGGTGCCGAAAGCTCTAAAGTTTCCAGAGGATATTGCCGATATGAGTGGAGTCGGGATAGCTATGGCAGATAGATTTTTGAAGAAGAGGATGTATGGATCCATTCTCCATACCGGATCGGCTCGGCCCGGTGGCGCCTACGGAAGCTCCGCGGCGCCAGGGCTTCTCTTCTGATCAGCGCCAGCGTCGAAGCCCGAACCCACCACCACCCAAGGATCAGGAAGACGATGCTCCTCAGGAAGGTCCTCCGCAGGACGATGAGGATTTACACAATGTCGATGAGCTAGCGTAAGCTGCGGAGTTCTGATCAAGGAAGTATGTTAGTGCACGCTGTTGGCGGACTTCCAGTATCCGTTTAGCAAACCCCAGTCGTAGCGGTCCTGCTTCCAGCCGATGGTTTCATCTTGATCGCTGGCCCACCAACGAGGTGTCACTTGCGGGGAATTTGGATGGGCTTCGTTGGGATCTGATTGAGCGCCATTTGGTCTGAGTAAGTAGGCCCGGCTGTTCAGCGAGCTGATTCCCCCCCCAAAATGGCAGACGGCACACTGCTGCAGAGCCGCCTCGGAACTGGCCGGACTCGGCGGCCGATTGCGGTTCATTACCCACCATTCGAACAGGTCGTCACCCTCCTGCCGTAGGGTAGAGAACTCAATTTCATCAGGCCTCGTTGTTATTAGTCCGCCTGCAGTGTTGGCGAAGAGTTGCGGGCGACTGAGTTTAATTTCGTAGAAAGTCTGTCCGCTGCGCTCGCCAAGTGCGGCAAGTGAAGTCATGTCAGGGCCGTTCGGGCCGCGTGGGGTGATGGTGCGATACATCCGTATCTGCACGCTTTCTGTGATGGGAGTGTCCACAAGGTTGCCGCGATTGTCGAAAAGAGTCATCTGCCGCAGCAGAGCGACCTGGGTCCCGGCGGGGAACGAAGGCAAATCGGGGTTGACGTCGGCTCGCCCGCGAGGATCGGACTGGACCCACGGTTGCGGAAAGTTCCACAGGGTGCGGAGGTACTCCAGCGTGGACTTGCGTCCCGCGGGCAGGCGCACAAAGACCAGGAAACGGGAGCGTCCGGAAAATGTCATAAGATGCTCGATGGCCGCGGCCTGACCAAAGTAAGAGTTGCCGTTTATGCAGACCCACGGCCCACTGGGGTCGAACAAGTCGGGCGGCAGGAAAGCCCGTTCCGGGTGTGCGGGATCGTACTCTTTGGGAAATGTTCCCGATGCCGCCGCTTGGCCATAGTTGGCGGGCAGCGATGCAATCTCCTCTGGAGTGAGAGCCAAGCGGCGCAGCACTTCCGCCAACCGGGTTTGCAGCTCGCGCTTCTCCTGGTCGTATGCCGGCTTTTCAGAAAGGGACTCTTGCAGCACGGACCAGTCAAACACCGCCCACAGGTCACGCTGCAGGATGGCACGCTTCAGCGGATCGCGAATTTGATTCTCCGCATGCTTTTGCAGGAATTCATCAAGAACGCGCAGGGCGCGCTGGTGGGAAGGTTGCGCGAGCAGGTGATCCGAGTTCATCCATAGTAGGGGGTCAAGGGAATCCTGACCGTATTTAGCGCCCGCGGGATCTTCGCGGATGAGAAGAGCGTCATAGAGCCGGTTCCAGATGTGTGGGGGATTTGGGTCGTAAAGGGTGATTGCTTTTTCAGTGCTCTCAGAAGCCGCGGCAGGAACGACCATTTCCCGAACCGTCATGGGCACGACGATGAGAAGTGTCAATATCAATGCGATCAGGAGACGCACTCTCCACCTATTGAGGCCGCTGGTTGCAGGTGGATCCGAAAATGGCTCCTTGCGCAGGAGGTGCCGCCTCAGAACGGCAGCGACCTCTCGAGGAGCGTAATGCTTGCGTTCGTGACTCATACGTTCGCTCCGTTATTTTAACGGACGAACGCTCCTTCCGCTTTCCAGGTGAGGTGGGACGGTTTTCTTAACCTGCCGTGGTCATCTCGCGTGCCCACTGCATGGCTTTCCAGTGGCACTCAGTTACAACGGTTTCAGGGAGTTTCAATTTCGCGCAGAGTTCAGACAGCTTGGACCAGTCGGCGGCTTCCTGGGAAAGCATCAGTTGATATATGGGGTCGAGCACACTTTTCTGGCCGAGAAGCACTGCGCGGGTTTCTTTGTCGAGGCTGATTCCTTCCAGGACTACGCCCATGGGGATTTCCAGTATCACATCCATCAGGGAGAGCAGGCCGACGAGGAAAAGATCGGATTCCCCATGCGGGATCTTGGGGCCAAGCAATTCGCAATAACGGGCGCGAACCATGGCGGAGAGGACCAGGTCAGAAGGCTTGTTCTGGCCGGCGCCAAGGGCCGCCACCAGACGAACCCAGCGGCGGACTTCGCGATCACCCAAGATTGAGAGCCCATGCCGGACCGAATGGATTTCGGCGGCGAAACTGAAAGCGGCTGAATTCAGGTAGCGCAGGAGCCGGTAGCAGAGGGACGCCTCACCCTTGATGATGCTTTCGATCTCCTTGGCCTCGATCTCCTCGTGCGAGATGGCCTGGAGAAGGCGCAGGTAGTTAACCTGGTTCTTGGGAATCTCGCGAGCTTGCAGAAGCTCGGGGCGGCGGAAAAAGTAGCCCTGAAAATAAGTGAAGCCAGCTTTCTTGCAGGCGGTGAATTCTTCGCGAGTTTCAACCTTTTCGGCCAGCATGTGGCAACGAGCGCTGCCAAAGCGCTTGACCAGGGCGGTGCGCTCTTCCGCCGACGTTTCTTTCATGTCGACCTTGATGATGTCGGCGAACTCCGCGAGCTCGGCGCGAGGATCATCGGCGATGAAGTCGTCGAGAGCAATCGAGTAGCCGGCTTGCTTCAGGCGGACACAAGCCGCCTTTACAAGATCGTCTACGGGAACGGACTCCAGGACTTCGACTACAGCCTGGGCCGGAGGCAAGAGGGTAATGTAATCTTTTAGAAGAGTTTCGCGGGTGCAGTTGATGAACGCGTGGCGGCCATCACACAGCACATCCAGCCCCATCAGCATCGAGGTATCGAGAGTGCTGCGGGAAGCGGCATCGGCATCGGTATGACGGAAATAGTCCTCGACCCCGTCACGAAAGAGCAGCTCATAGCCGAACACCTGTTCGTTGGTGGTGAGGATCGGCTGGCGGGCCACATAACGGGTGACCTGGGCGCTGGTCATTGCCGGGGCAGCGGCTGTGCTTGTAGGTTTCACAGTCAGTTTTATCGGCACTTCGAGTTACAAACTTTAGCTATTTTCGGCTCGAGGAAGCTGGAAAACAGCGGTTTTACTGCTTCAATTGGGCGAAGTTACAACGCGAAAGTAATCGTTCCCGCAAACTTCCGGTGGGACCGAGAGAAGCAAATTCTGCCGGCGGAAAACTACAGCTTCGGAGATTCCTGCAGCATGGCTCCCGCGATCTGCTCAGGCTCAACCTTGTACTGGCCCGTGCTGATGGCTTGGCGCAACGCATCGACTTTGTCCTGACGCACATCAGGCGACGACATGGCCTGGGACGTTAATGCGCCAGTGTTGGTGCGATCAAACGAGAGAGTGGCGGTATCTTCTCCACCGGCGTTGACCTGACTGGCCGATGTAGCGTCGCTGTTGTTGCCTCGCGGCGTGATAATTGGGTCGGGAGTGGAACCATTCAGATCGATCTTCATCTTGTCACCCTATTCTTTACCTTCAAAAGGAACCAATGGGCTCCATTATGCCTGATCTGTTGGAGTTTTCAGGCGCCAGCAGATCTGAAACGTGATCTAGCTGCGAACCTCGAGGCCGATCCAGATCGACTCTCCCTCGAACAGAAAGGGAAGTTCGATGCGGTCGCCGACCGCCAACGAATAAAGTTGATAGTCGCCGCCGGTAATGACCGTGGGCACGGACAGCATGCACTTGTCTTGCAGGCCATCGATCTTAGCCTTGAAGTTGCCGGCCACCATGTTGCAGATTTCGCCGACGGCATCGCTTATGTGGGAGGCAGCTTCGGTTAGCGGGACCGCGAGCATCTTTGAGGCAATCTTTGCGCCGCAATTTTTAGCGCAGCGGACGCTGAGAACTCCACAGAGCTCGCCGGCGAGGCCGACCATTCCGGTCACTTCCGTGATGACGGGAGGATCCACATCCTCGGGGATATTGATTTCAGCCCCAACCATCAAAGAGAACACCTCTTTGACGGAGTCGCGCAGGACTACGCGCCAGTGTTCGAAGGGTGCCGGGTTTTTGCCGGCGGACGATTGCGTTGGTGCACTCATGATTAGCTCCGCAGTACCGGGATGACGTGCTCTTTGACCTGATCGGGTGTGAAGGGCTTGCGAATGTATCCCTTAGCGCCCAGGGAAAGGGCTTCGAGAACACTCTTTTCTCCACCTTCGGTGGTGATCATGACGATAGGAATCGACTTGGCGCTTTCTATTTCTTTTAAGTGCCGGATGAATTCCAATCCATCCATGACCGGCATGTTGATGTCGCTGAGAATCAGGTCGAACGTGTTCTCGGTCACCAGGGCCAGAGCCTCGGCGCCGTTGGAGGCTTCAAGGACCTGTCCCAGATCCATGCCTGCCTGCCGCAGACAGCGTTCCACGATCTTCCGCATTACTGAGGAATCATCTACGATCAATGCTCGAATCGACATTCATATCTCCTGTAAACGCCAGCTACTCCGGCCCAGATTCGGAAGCGCACTCTCGCAAGAGGGGAGCGCGGGTGGCTGCGCAATCTAATCGGCAAAAGCCAGCCGTAACTTTAACCATGCGCCCTGCTCATCCGCGGATGAGGCTAAAGCGTTGCGATTCTCTGCCGGGCGTCCGCTACTTCTGTAATACGAATCCCATAATTGCCGTCAACGATAACCACTTGCCCGCGTGCGATTAACTTGTCGCCGAGAAGAAGATCGGCGGGTTCCTGCACTTCGCGGTCGAGCTCAATGACCGAACCCGAGGTTAAATCCAGAATCTCCCGCAGAGGCAGGATGCGCTGCCCGAAACGTAAGGTTAGATTGAGATGAACGCCGAGCAAGAGGTCGAAATTAGGCTCGTGGGTCACCGCGGCACTACTTGCTTCGGGGTTCGCGGCGGGAGCAAGCTCCGCAGTCGCGGCCTTGGTGGACGATACGCTGGCCAGCAGTTCCGTGCTCAGGCGGAGTCCCAGGCTCAGCTTGCCCGAGGAAGCCTCAGACGCCAACAGAGCGATGTCTATCCCCTGCCAGTTTGGAGGTTCGGTGCTGCTCACTTCCAGCTTAGCTTCGCCGAACAAACTCTTTAGGCTGGTAGCAGCCAGACCTGCAACCTGGCGCAGCAGTTCTTCCAGCGCTTCTCTTCGATCCTGATTGAGTTCGGCTGAGGGATCGAGGGGCTCCTGAAGAAACTTTTGCGCCAGCAGGAGCGCGTCGGCGGTTGCAACCTGAATCGATGCGTTGCCTTGCAGCCCTCCCGAGGTTGACAGCTGAAAACACAGGATGGAAGTCTCGGCCGATGGGGCAGCGTCGGGCGTGCCGATCTCTACCTCCCACGTCGCCCCGAGGGCTTGTGAGAACACGCTGCTGGCGGCCTTGCGAACGGCTTCCAGAAAAGAATGGAGCGGAGTTCCTGGAGTGATTGCTGGCATGCTATGGCTTCCTTTCCTCTCCGGAGAAGGCTAACTGCGGTCCGATCTGCGCGGCTCGCAGCCGTCCATGGCGCACCGGGTTGGACTCGAAGACCTCGCGGCCAGCTACGATTAGAGATGCAGGTTTGCGAACGGGAATGCCAAGATTGCAAACCGTTTGGGGCACGAGAGCTGCGAGAGTGTTGATGGGGAGCTTGATTGTGGGGATTCCCAGCTCGATGGGAAATGGACAGTCCAACATTTTGGCAGCCATTTGCCCGCCAGTACGATCGGCAGGGCGGGATCTTCCATACGACCAATCGGCGGAAAGTTTGCGGAGGAGAGTGTTGGAGATCGAGACCGGAAAAACCAGGTTTAGCATGCCGGTCGTCTCTGCGAGCTTGATCTCGAAACTCAAGCACAGGGTCTTTTCCGTCGGAGCCAGGAAACGCTGCATCTGCGCTGGAGGCTGACGCCCATCGAGGTGGAGTTTTGTGCCTAGAGGCGCCCATGCCGTCTCGAGTTCGCGGCAAATGATTCTGGCCACGCCTTCCATGATCTGCTCTTCAATCTCACTGACTTCCCTGGTCAGAATCTCGCAATGGCCGATGCCGCCGAGGAGAATATCCACCAGCGGAAAGACCAGGGAATGATCAATCTGCATAGCCGCCTCGGCGCTCATCTGCTCCACGCGGAAGCACATCATGTAGGTAACTTCCGGGATGCGCTCGAGGAATTCGTTGTAGGCCAGTTGCTCGACTGAGACCAGGTTGACTTCAAAAGTTACTCGCAGATAGGCGCCCAGCGATTGAGTGAGGCTGCGGGCAAAGCCTTCGTGCAGCCCATTGACGGCAGCGACCTGCTCTCCGGTGAGCTGGCCGGATTGCCGGAAGGTGCAGGGCTTGATGTCACGCGTCTCCTTCTTCCGGCTATCTTCCTGCCGGCCGGAGGCGACGCGGACCATTGCATCGATTTCTTCTTGAGTGAGAACTCTTTCCATGGAGTCGCGCTATCTACCTGCCCGCCGACAGCAGTTCGTTAAAACAAAATGAGTACTAGGCAACATCTGCCTAGCTGTAATGCACGGGACATGCCAAAGTGCGCGGGAGAGCAGGGTGTGGTTACCTGGGATCTCTAGCCGGACAATTCCGGGGAGCTCGCCGGGCTGGAGCGGCGCGATTCGAGATACTCATGCATGTAGCTGCGTTCGTTTTGAGAAGAGAAGATGAAAGCGAATCCGTAGCCGCCGACCTGGCGATTGGTGACTCGGGCTGGAATTCGGATCGAAGTGGAAGTTCCGGGCAAGGTGATCAGCAGCATCACCCTCGCACCGATTTCCAGCGAGGTATTGATCTCAGCGGCCAGCCCATCTTCACTGAAATCGACGCAGCGCGCGTCGAGCAGCCCTGGATTGCGGTCGCCAGTTTGCAGCAGCAGACGAAAGTCAGCCGGAAAACGTGGCGCCCGGTAACCGTAGTCGTATATTTTGTCCGTCACTTCTGGTTGCTCCCCACGAGCGATTTCATCGCACCGAGCGCTGACTAATCGAAAACACGCGCGCAGAAAACAAGTCCAAACGTCAGTGTTCTCATCTCAGCCTAATGCATTTCGCTTCGAGCGCGATGACGACCCCATAGAGTGCGGCCGATTCTCCACAATTGGAGCCCAGCTTTGCTGCAATCGGCACGTCGAAGCGTTTTCCTTAACTGCTTGAGCAAGTTTTATTCCAGACTTCATTACGTTCGATATTGACCTTCGGCGATTGAGGTTCTTTGGCAGACCCGTTGCATGTCAACTGGGCAGATGTTGCCTAGTTCTCACGAGATTCCAATGCACGTATTGATGGAAGCGCCTCAGATCGCAGAAAGTCAGCTGGCCGATGCATTCACCGCATTCATTGGGGCGGCGAACCGGCTTGAGGATACGCACCGGCAATTGCACGAAGAGGTTGCGGAGTTGCGCAAGCAACTGGAGGAGCGCAACCGGGCTCTGGCTTCAAGCGTTGCGGAAACCGAGCGCATGCGGGTTGCACTGCGGCAGATTCTGGATGCCTCACCTTGTGGTGTGGCCGTTCTGGAGGCACAGAGTGAAGAGGTTGTTCTGTTAAATCCCGAGGCTCGCAGACTTCTTGATGTGGCTGACACGGCGCGGTGGCACCACCTTCCGGAGCGTATGCAAAACGCGGTCAAGGCGGTGTCCCGCGAAGCTTGGGTTCAAGGTTACGAACAGGAAATGGTGGTTGAGAAAGACGGGAAGCGCCGCTGCCTGGCGATTCGTTACAGCAGAATGACGAGTCCGGTGAGCGGGACACGCGGCGCGGATTCTTCTTGTCTGGTGCTGATCATCAGCGATGTGACGGCGCACAAGAATGCGGAGCAGGAACGCGAGAAGTCACGCAATGTTGTGGCGCTCGCGGAAATGGCAACCGTACTGGCCCATGAGATTCGCAATCCTTTAGGAAGCCTGGAATTGCTGACCAGTTGTCTGGACGGCGATCCGGGACTGGGGGAAGAATCGAAACGATGCGTGCAGCATTTGCGAGCTGGCGTGCGATCTCTTTCCGCAACCGTTAACAACGTGTTGTGCTTCCACAACCCAGGAACGCAACAAATGTCCCCGCTGGAACTTGGTTCGGTGTTGAAGGGCAGTGTGGAGTTTGTGCGACCGCTGGCGCAGCAGAAAGGCGTGAACCTTACGCTGCGGGAGAATCTAAACCACGCGGAGATTGCTGGAGATTCCAATGGATTGCGGCAGATGATACTGAACCTGGCTTGCAACGCGCTGCGGCATACGCAGTCCGGCGGCGAAGTAACTGTCGCAGCAACGGTTGATGCGAATGCATCGGCACGAACTGCCGTCATCGAGTTTGCCGACACGGGCAGCGGAATCCGGCCTGAGGATCTGCCTCATATTTTCAAAGTTGGGTACACGACGACCGGGCAGACACCGGGACTGGGTTTGACGGTCTGCCGGCGAATCGTGGAGCAGCATGGCGGCACGATCGATGTGTGCAGTGAATTGGGAAGGGGCACGACATTCCGCATGGAGTTTCCAGTTTTATGACGGGCGTAATCACCAAATCAGTATTAGTTGTGGATGACGAGCCGGGAATGCGCATGGCGCTGCGGACGAACTTCCAGCGCGAAGGCTGGCATGTGGATATCGCCGGAGGAAGCACAGAAGCCCTGCGCAAGCTTGAGGCTCAGCATTTTCCCCTAGTGGTTACAGATGTCCGCATGCCAGATGGCGATGGGATGCAACTGATGCGATCTCTTCGCGCGTCGAGTCCCTCGACCGCTGTCATCGTGCTCACCGCTTTCGGAAATGTTCCTGAGGCAGTGCAGGCGATGAGGGGTGGTGCTTGCGACTACCTGACCAAACCAATTTCTTTTGAAGAGTTACAGGCTGCCGTGGAACGGGTCATGCGACAGGCGGGAAGTCTCCCGGCGAATGCGGTTCCGTCGGGAGCGATTGTCGGAACTGCTGCAAGCCTGTTGCGAGCGTTGGAGCGGGCGCGGCATGCGGCCAGAACCGATGCCGATGTTCTCATCGAGGCTGAGAGTGGAACCGGGAAAGAACTTTTCGCGCGCTACATCCACGAGAACAGTGACAGGCGGAACCGGCCGTTCGTCGCGGTGAATTGCGCGGCCGTGCCGGAACATTTGCTCGAGAGCGAACTGTTTGGCCACGTGCGCGGGGCTTTTACCGGCGCAACTGCGTCCAAGGCGGGAAAGTTTGAACTGGCCGAAGGCGGGACTTTGCTGCTGGATGAGATTGGCGAGATGCCACTCCATCTGCAGCCGAAGCTGCTGCGCGCGCTGCAGGAGCGCGAATTTGAGAGGCTCGGAGATACACGCAGCACGCATGTGAATATTCGCATTGTCGCCACCACCAATGTTTCTCTCCCAGCCATGGTCGAGCAGGGGAAATTTCGAGCAGACCTTTACTACCGTCTGAACGTGATTCCCCTGCCTCTCCCTCCACTACGCGAGCGCCGGGAAGACATTCCGGTGCTGGCTGAGTTCTTTGTGCGAAAGTTTGCCACCGAGGCGGGCAGGCCGATTCCGATTTTGCATCCCGAGTTTGTCAGCGGCCTGCAAGCGCACTCCTGGCCGGGAAATGTGCGGGAGTTCGGGAATTTCGTGCGCAGAGTGGTCACCTTGAGTGACAGCAACGAGATTGGTCCGGAATGCCTGAAGGCTGAACTCTCCGGAGCGACTTATTCAGGAAGGCCGCCAGTCGTTTCTCCGGCTCCTCTTCGTGCAGGGACATCGATGCGCGAGGTTGAGCGTCATTTGCTGGAAGCAACGCTGCAGATTACCGGCGGAAACCGGACCCGTACGGCCGAGATGCTGGGCGTGAGCCTGCGAACCATCCGCAACAAGATTCGTGAACATGGCCTGCCGCCGAGGAGGTATGCATGAACGACGTATCGACTCCAATGATGAATCTGCTGGAGAAAGCCCTGGATGTTACATCCCAACGCCACAAGCTCGTAGTGGCAAACATGGCGAATATTGACACTCCGGGATACCACACGAAAGATCTGGATTTTCGAAGTGAGCTGCGGCGGGCCTCGGAGTCTGGCGACGAGGCTAATTTCTTGCCCGTGGCGCGGTCTGTTCCGGGACTTCTGGAACGGCCTGACGGAAACAACGTGAGCCTGGACCGCGAAGGTCTGCTGTTGGCGGAAACGCAGATGCAGTTTGGACTCGGTATTCAATTGTTGCAGCACGAATTCCACAACTTGATGAGTGCAATCAACGAGGGAGGCAAAGGATGAGCATCTTTTCGACGCTTGAGATCAGCGGTTCGGCATTGAACGCGGAGAGGCAGCGGGCGGAGGTGGTCGCCGCGAACATGGCGAACGCAGAAACCACGCATACGCCGGGCGGCGGGCCGTACCGGCGCAAAGAAGTTGTATTCGCAAGCTCGGGGAACCTGCCGTTTCGCATGATGCTGGCGGGGTTCCATCCCACGCTGAATGGCGCTCTTCCAGCAGTGCGGGTACAGCGCGTGGTGGATGATCCTACTCCGTCTTTGATGCGATATGACCCAGGCCACCCTGATGCCGACAAGGACGGATATGTGGCTTATCCGAACATTAATCCGATTCAGGAGATGGTCGATCTGATGGGAGCAGTTCGCTCCTACCAGCTGAATGCCTCTGCCATCACTGCTTCGAAACAGATGATCCAGCAATCGATTGAACTTCTGAAGTAGGCGTGACTTAAGGACAACGACGATGAACAACTCAATTACGTCAGGTTTGCCTGCATTTACTGGGACTTTGCCGACAAGTCCGAGCATGCCATCGAGTTCTGAAACTGAAGGTGGTGGTTTCGGATCCACACTGAAGAATGCGATCAATCAGGTGAACGACCTGAGCGATGCTTCGGATCAGAAGGTCACGGAGTTGGTGCAGGGAGACCGGTCAGACGTTCACAACGTGATGATCGCGGTGGAGAAGGCAGATATTGCGTTTCAACTCATGATGCAGGTTCGTAACAAGATTGTGAATGCATACCAGGAAGTTTCAAAGCTGCAATTCTAGCCGAGGATAGGTCACCGAACGTAAGCGTATGCCATCACTGGACAAAGTACAGAAGCAACTGACCGATTTCATTGCCGGTCTCACGGGCAAGCAGCGTCTATTGCTGGTTGCCGTCGCGGCCCTGACCATCGCAGTACTGGCGGCCTTTGCGCATCTGATTTCCACACCGGACTATGTGCCGCTGATGACGGGAATGGAGGCGGCCGATGCGCAGGCGCTGGGTGCGAAGCTGGCGGCGAAGAACATTTCGTATCAACTTTCTCCCGATGGTAAAGGCGTGAATGTGCCCAGCGACAAGCTGGATTCCAGCCGCATGGAAGTGGCTTCAGACGGAATGCCACACAGCGGCCGGCTGGGATTTGAGTTGTTCGACAAGCTTAACTGGGGTCAGACCGAGTTCGACGAGAAAGTGAACTACCAGCGCGCGCTGGAGGGGGAACTGGAGCGCTCCATTCAAACTCTGCGCGACGTGGAGAGTGTTCGGGTTCACCTCGTGATGGCGACAGATTCTGTGTTTGTGGATCGCGAACGCGCGGCCAAAGCTTCCGTCATTCTTAAGTTACGCTCCGGCCAGCTCTCTCAGGAAACACAACAGGGGATTGCGCGACTGGTATCAGGCGCGGTGGACAACTTGAGTCCGGAGAACGTGACGGTGATCGATGCAGACACCAACCGGCCTCTCGGTGTGCCCCGGCGCGGAGGGTATTCGTCGGATGGAAGCATGGAGGAGGAATACACCGCGAGACTGCTGCAGACGCTGGAGCCGGTGGTGGGTCCGCAGCACGTGCGGGCCAGTGTGAATGTGGAATACGACCCCAGCAGCAGCGAGGAGAGCCGGGAAACATATGACCCGGAGAGCGCGGTCGCAGTGGCTACTCAGAAGTCGGAAGAGCAGGTCGGCGGCAGCCTGACCGGTGGTGTTCCGGGAACCTCGAGCAACGTCCCAGGCGGTAACGGTGGAGTGAAACC